>Ga0208940_1003016_pt1 | contig 14798 bp, 13 predicted proteins | sample AD_JPNNA6_MetaG_FD_184445 | JGI IMG/M metagenome (GOLD analysis project Ga0208940, IMG submission 184445) | Active sludge microbial communities of municipal wastewater-treating anaerobic digesters from Japan - AD_JPNNA6_MetaG (SPAdes) (version 2) | ecosystem: Engineered > Bioreactor > Anaerobic... | reverse complement strand
CACTGCGGGAGTGGTGCCGTTCGCGTCCGAATCCGAAACAATCCGCACTCCGCAATCCGAGTTCCGCAATCCGGAGTTGGTCCACGTCTCGACGCCGAGCTTCAAGGGAACCCACGCCGAGGGTTTCCACGCCGCTGTGCGCGCTTTGGTGGAATCGCTCGCTGGAACACCCCCGAGCGGAGCGCGCAGCGATCCGCTCTTCCAAAAACCGCGCCTCGCGGTTTTTGCGGGCATGGTCTCCCCCGCGGACCTCCGCCATCTGCGCGACTTCTGCGCGGCCTGGGGCGAGGAGGCCATCACGCTCGTACCCGACTACGCCGAGACGCTCGATGGGCCGAGCTGGACGGATTTCGAGCGCATGCCCAGCGGTGGCACGACGGTCGAGGAACTCCGCGCGCTCGATCGCGCGACGGCCGCGCTTGAGTTCGGCCACTCGCTCGCCGCCGCATCCGCGACGGCCGGCACGCATCTCAAGACGAAGTTCAACGTTCCGCTGCACCGCCTCGGTCTGCCGATCGGCGTGCGCGCCAACGATGCCTTCTGCACCGCGCTCGAGACCGCCACCGGTCGCGAGATGCCCGCGCGCATCGCCGCCGAGCGCGGCCGCCTCGTCGACAGTTACGTCGACGCCCACAAGTACCTCGCCGGGAAGAAAGCCGTGGTCTACGGCGAGGACGATCTCGTCGCGGGTCTCGCGGTGTTCCTCGCGGAGACCGGCATCACTCCGGTGCTCGTCGCCAGCGGTGAGCGTAACCGCCGGCTTGCCGACGCGATCTTCGCCGCCGCGCCCGAGCTGCGCGACCGCATCGAAGTGCGCGAGGGCTCCGACTTCGGCGATATCGAGAAGCGCATCGAGGAGCTGAAGCCGGATCTGCTCATCGGCAGCAGCAAGGGCTACAAGCTCGCCCGCTCGCTCGGCGTGCCGCTGGTGCGCTGCGGGTTCCCGGTCCACGACCGGCTCGGCGCGCAACGCCTCCAACTGCTCGGCTACGCCGGCACGCAGCAATTCTTCGACCGCATCGTCAACGCCCTGCTCGAAGCCAAGCAGGAGCATTCGGACATCGGTTACGCCTACCTGTGAAATGCGGAATGCGGATTTCGGAATGCGGAATGACGGACACCACACCATGAGAACTGAACTCAGCACCACGTCTTGTTGCGAAACAGCCGCACCGGCTCCGTTCCCGTCGGCCAATCCGCAGTCCGCAATCCCCAATCCGCATTGGGCCAAGCACCCCTGCTTCAGCAGGGAGGCGCACGGTAAGTTCGGCCGCGTGCACCTGCCGGTGGCGCCGCGCTGCAATCTGCAATGCAACTTCTGTAACCGGAAGTTCGACTGCATGAACGAGAGCCGCCCCGGGGTGACGAGCTCGATCCTGCCGGTGCCGCAGGTCGTGCCGTACCTCGAGGAGGTCATGGCCCGGGTGCCGAACCTGAGCGTCGTCGGCATCGCCGGGCCCGGCGATCCGTTCGCCAACCCGGACGAGACGATGGCGACGTTGCGCGCCGTGCGTGCCCGCTATCCGGAGATGATCCTCTGCCTCGCGACCAACGGCCTGGGCATCGGGCCGTACGTCGATGAGATCGCCGCGCTGAAGGTCAGCCACGTCACGTTTACTGTAAACGCAGTCGATCCCGAGATCGGCGCGAAGATCTACGCCTGGATTCGCGACGGCCGGAAACCGCTGCGCGGCGTCGAAGCCGCTAAACTCCTCCTCGAGCGCCAGCTCGACGGTATCCGCCGTCTCAAGGCGCTCGGCATCGTCGTGAAGATCAACTCGATCCTCATGCCCGGCATCAACGACACGCACATTCCCGAGGTGGCGAAGGTCATGAAGGAGCTCGGCGCCGACCTCATGAACGTCATGGCCTTCCTGCCAGTGAAGGGCGCGGCCTTCGAGGACCTGGCGCCGCCGGACAACCTGGACATGGCGCGCGCCCGCCTGCAAAGCGGTCTGCACCTCCCGCAGATGACCCATTGCGCCCGTTGTCGCGCCGATGCGGTCGGCCTCATCAGCGAGGGCCTCAACGAGGAGAACATGGAGCGGCTCAACCGGTTCGCCCATGCCGGCGTGCTCGGCGGCCGGAGCCGACCGTATGTCGCGGTGGCGAGCGAGGAAGGCGTGCTCGTCAACCAACACCTCGGCGAGGCGGCGCGCGTCCTGATCTTCAAGAAGGACGAGGCGACCTCGTCGGGTTTCAAGTTCCACGAGGTGCGCAAGACGCCCGAGCCCGGCAGCGGCGAGCACCGTTGGCGCGATCTCGGTGCGCTGCTGCACGACTGCCGTGCGATTCTCGTCTCCGCCGCCGGCCCGAAACCGAAACGTGTTCTCGAAGAAACCGGCATCGAGGTGCTGGAGATGGAGGGGCTGATCGAGGAGGGCCTCGCGGCCGTCTTCTCCGACCAGCCGATCCCGAAGGCGTTGCAACGCCGCTTCACCTCCTGCGGCAGCGGCAAGAGCGACGGCGGCTGCAAGGGCACCGGCACGGGATGCGGGTGATGGCGGCTGACCTAAGGCAGAACGCAGAACGCAGAATGATGAAGGCGGAACTTCAGAATCCGGAGACCGACTGTCCGGCCGTGGCGCGGTGCTTCAGCGCGCGCTCCGAGCCCGCCTGTGCGGGCTGAACGCGCCGCACCACCTCTGAGAAGCCGCGCCGACTCCGCCGCCTCTGAAATCGCAATTCTCCAATCCCAAACCGAATATCTCATGTCTCCCACGATCACCGACAGTCTCTCCGCCCAGGGCACCCGCGAGATGTCCACGTCCAAGTCCTACTTGGCGATGGCCTACTGGTGCGAGAACCAGAACTGGAACGGCTTCGCGAAGCTCTTTCACCATCAGGTCGCGGAGGAGCAGTCGCACGCGAAGAAGTTCTTCCACTTCATCATCGACCGCGGCGCGATGCCGAAGATTGGTGGAGTCGGGGCGCCGCGCAGCGAGTTTGCCAACCTCGCCGAGGTCGCGAAGGCCGCCTTCGACCTGGAGCGCGCCAACACCGCCGCGATCCACGCGGCCTACGAGCTCGCGCTCGCCGAGAAGGACTACGCCACGCAGGTCTTCCTGCAGGAGTTCATCGCCGAGCAGGTCGAGGAGGAGGCGTGGACCGACACGCTCGTCGACAAGGTCAAGCAGGCCATCTGCGCCGGCGCGCTCTTCAACCTCGACCGCCATGTCGTTAAGGAGGTCCTCGGCGAAGGCGCCGACTGAACCCCGTGCTCTTTTCTTCCGGCGGTGGGACGGGCTTTACGCCCGCCATTCCGAATGAAGCCCAGATGGCGGGCGTAAAGCCCGCCCCACCATCGGAGAAGCTCCCGCCAGCCACTCATCTCCTTTCTCCCTCAGTCTCTTACTCCCTCTTCCCATGAACAAACCGAACCACCATCTCTTCGTCTGTGGCAGCTTCCGTGCGAACGGCGAGCGCCAGGGCGTCTGCCACAAGAAGGACTCCATGAGCCTTCTTTCGTACCTCCAAGGCGAGATCCAAGACCGCTCCCTCGACGGGGTCGAAGTCGCCGTGACCGGCTGCATGAATGTCTGCGTCAAGGGTCCGGTCATGGTCGACTATCCGACCGGCAACTACTACCGCGTGCCGAACAACGACGCGATCGACGCCATTCTTGACGCCATCGAGAACGACTCGGTCGCCGAGGAATACCTGCTCACCTGAGCGCTTCCGCCATGGCCTACAAGATCTCCCCCGATGCCTGCGTCTCCTGCGGAGCCTGTGTCGATGTTTGCCCCGAGGGGGCCATTGCCGAGAAGGACTCCGTGTACGCGATTGATCCCGCCAAGTGCATCGACTGCGGCGCCTGCGAGTCGACGTGCCCAAATGGGGCGATCTCCGCCGGCTGAGCAAGTCCCCGTCTCTTCACGGTAACATTTCGCCCATGACAACCCGCCGCTTCCATCTCATCGACACCACGCTGCGCGACGGCGAGCAGGCGGCGGGCGTGGTCTTCACCCGCGAGGACAAGGTCGCCATTGCCCGCGAGTTGGTGGCGGCCGGAGTCACCGAGCTGGAGGCCGGGATACCGGCGATGGGCCTCGAGGCGCAGGACGATCTGCGGGCGGTGATCGACGCGGTCGGCACCGAGCGCGTGCTCGCCTGGTGCCGCGCCGATCCGGCCGATCTCGCCGCGGCGCAAGCCTGCGGCGCAACGCGGGTGCACCTCTCGTTCCCGGTGTCCGACCTGCACCTGCAAACGTGGGGCAAGGACCGGTCCTGGGTGCTGCGCGAACTTCGGCAGCTCACCCTCGAAGCCGCCGCGCGGTTCCGTTACCTCTCGATCGGTGCGCAGGACGCCACCCGCGCCGATCTCGGGTTCCTGAAGGACTTCGTCGCGGCGGTGGCGCGGACTCCGGCCCGTCGAGTCCGACTGGCCGACACAGTGGGCGTCGCCCATCCGGCGCGGCTGATGCGCGAGATCGCCGAACTCCACGAACGCGTCCCGCGCCTGGCGCTCGAGATCCACGCACACGACGATCTCGGGTTGGCGACGGCCAACACGCTCGCGGCCTTCGAGGCCGGGGCGACGGCGGCAAGCGTGACCGTGAACGGCCTGGGCGAGCGCGCGGGCAACGCCGCGCTCGAGCAGGTCGTGATGGCGTTGCGCGTGGCGCACGGGATCGACTGCGGTGTGCGTACGGAGAAACTCGCGCTGCTCTCGTCGCTGGTCGCACGGGCATCGGGTCGGGCGGTGGCGCCGGAGCGGCCGGTGGTGGGCGGCGCGACGTTTCGCCACGAGTCCGGACTTCACTGCGCCGGGCTCCTGAAGGATGCGCGGACCTACGAGCCGTTCGCGCCCGAGACGGTCGGCCGGCGGCGCGAGCCGTTCGCCATCGGTTGGAAGTCCGGTGCGGCGGCGCTTGGCGCGGCGTTGCGCGCGGCGGGCGCGACGCTGGAGACCGACGCGATACAACGCCTCCTTCCGCTGGTGCGGCGGCGGGCGCGCGAGCTGCGTCGCACACTCTCGGCGACGGAACTGATCGAACTTCATCACGCGAACCTCAAACCAGGAGGAGTCTGACCATGGGATTCAAAGCCTACAGTTTAGCCGCGCATCCGAACGATTCGTGGGTGCTTGAGCAACCGGAGCCGTTGCGCTTCTCGGGGCCGCAGGGCCTGATCGCCCAGTGGTACCGTCTCAACCGAATGGAGATCGGCGAGACCGCCTGGCTTGTGCCGGCGCGCGAATGGCTCTCCCTCGCATTCGGGGCGGAGGAGTCCGCCCGGCGCTGGATCATCTTCGAGCAGGTCGGCGGCGGGATGCGCAAGCTCGCCCGGCTCGAGCGGATCAGCGGGCAGTTCGGGACCCAGACGCGCATCATGATGCAGTTCCGGCCGCTGCAGTGCGTCGGCGGGGGGCTGCCGTTGGTCGTCGCCGAGCCGGAGTGCGTGTGCGGCTGGGCCGAAGAGCTGGCGATCGACGGCGGCGGGGACAGCGCGAGCTGCTCGTGGCGCTGGATGGCGCCGCAGCTCGGCTTCGCAAGTGTGGTGGCGGGGTAAGGCCGGCCTCGAACGCGGTCCTGCCGCCGTCGTCGTCTGCGTAGGGGGCGACCTTGGTCGCCCCGCCGGGCCAGCGCGACCGCCTCCGGGCTGAGCAAGCTCAGCCCCCACACCCGGAGAAGGAGGCCCCGCCGAGTGCAATCCGTGCCGACTGCATCGTGACGGCTGAGCGGTTGTTCCCGTCTGGCCGGAGGACCGCAGCGCACACTGCCTATTCCGCGCCTTCGAGCATCTCGGGGTCGAGGGTGCCTTCGCCGACGCGGGTGACGCCGCCGGTCATCCTGATCGCGAAGCCCTCGCCGATCTCGATCTCGATCCGGCCGCCGGGCATGTGCACGGTGACGTCCTTGTCGACCAGCCCGAGGCGGTGCGCGACGGCGGCGGCGGCGGAGCTGCTGGAGCCGGAGGCGAGGGTGTAGCCGGCGCCGCGCTCCCAGATCTCGATGCGGATGTTGGCGCGGTCGAGCACCTGGAGGAACTGGACGTTGGTGCGGCGCGGAAAGTTGGCGTGGGTCTCGAGGTACGGCCCGTAGGTGTGTGCGAGGTCCGGCGACACCGCGGGCAGCGGGACGACGCAGTGGGGATTGCCGATGGTGGCGGCGCAGCAGGTGAAGGCGCGGTCCTTCACGGTGATCGTTTCGTTGATCACCTCGCGCTTCGGGCCGGCGACGGGAATCCTCGCGCTGTCGAAGCTCACGTGGCCCATGTCGACGGTGATCGAGCGGCCGCCCTTCTGGATACGGACTTCGACGAGGCCGCCGAGGGTGTCGAGGAGGAAGGGCTCCTCCTTCACCAGACCGCAGTCGTAGAGGTAGCGGGAGAAGATGCGGATGCCGTTGCCGCTCTTCTCGGCCTCGGAGGCGTCGGGGTTGAAGATGCGCAGGGCGAAGGGCGCGCGGGTCGACTCGAGCGGGCCCCAGAGGATGCCGTCGGAGCCGATGCCGAAGTTGCGGTGGCAGATGCGGCGGATCTGGGCCTCGGTCGGGAGCGGACCGGCGGTGCGCGGGTCCATCACGAGGTAGTCGTTGCCGAGGGCGTGGTATTTGGTGAAGCGCATGGCGGAGGATGGACGATACGGATGGAGGATGGCCGATGGGGACGATGACGAAAGCGGAAACGCGGTCTGCACGAGCGTTGCAGCCTGCTTCACGCACGAGCCTGGCGCTCTCCCGCAGGACAAGCGACCAAGGATGTGGTCCTGTAGATCCCTCCCGAGCATGCAGTCGGCGTCAGGTAGGCGCTCGCACCGCTTGTGAAACGCGACACCCAGACGGTGCGAGCGGGCTCGCACCCTACACTTGAGATCCAGCGGTCTCGCGGTGAATCCCGGCCTTCAGCATCAGCAGGTCACGCGACGGGCGGCCGGGCGGGATCGAAGAGGTCGCTGCCGCCGGCGCCGGCGAAGCGTTCGAGCAGGGCATCGGCACCATGGCGGAGCTTGAACTCCATCTCGGAGCTGTGGAGCGGGATGAGCGACCAGAACTTCACCGGTGTCCCATCGGGCAGGACGAGTGTGGCGAAGTTCCGGCCGCCGAACCACGGAGGGCTGAGCAGGACGCCGGTGAACGGCAACCCATCGGCCATAGGTTCAGGCGGATTGCCGTTGGGGACGGTGTGGCCGCGCCCGATCCACGTTTCGGCCTCGTGGGCGAAGCGGGCGAGAAACTTCAGCCAACGGATGGGCCAGTAGTTCGCCTCGTTCTTCAAACCGGCCTCGTCCAGGACCCAGTCCTCGGGTAAGCGAATCATCAGCTCCGCGCAGCGGAACTCCTCGGCGCCCTCCGGTACGGTCATGGGCAGGTCGCTCATGCCGCTGGTCACGAGTGTGACCCACGGGCGCTTCGGCGACGGAGGCACGATGAGGATGTCGATATGGACGGTCGTCGAGATGATCTCGTGGAAGACCGAGGCTGGAGTGCCGAGGTGCTGCTCGACATGGCGTTCGATGGCAGCGCCGTTTTCGGCGATCGGCGCCACGATCGGCGGTGGTTCGGTGGGGGCTTTGTGCTGGATGATGTTCGGCTCGTACGGGGGCGGCCGGAAGACCGCGAGCTCGGCCGGGATCTGCATGATCGTCCCGTCCGTGCCGGGCGTTGCCATACAGGGGATGAATGGGCTATCCGCTGTCCCCGAGCCGAAGTAATCACCGGCGAGCATTGTGTCGAAGAGCCACAGCTTGCGCTTCGGGGAAAGGCTCGCCGGCACGAGCCGGCGCCGGTCCGCTTGGAACGTGTCGTCGTTGACGAGTTCGCAGGCGGCCCGGTGTTCGGGTGGGACCGCGGCCGGATCCTCGCCGTACAGGGCTGCGAGCAGGGTGGCGACGATGGCGTTCTCCTCGACGGCGGCGGCGTCCTGCGAGTCGAAGCCGCCGAGGAGCAGGGCGGGGGCGACCGCTCCTTTCTGCCGGAAAAGAGCCCGGTTCCCGATCACCAGCGTGGCGAGGATCGGCTGGTGGCATCCGAAGCCGAGGTGCGCGTCCGTGCGCGCACGGCGCCGCCTCCACTCCCGGATGCCGCCGTAGGCCACGAGCCAGATTCCGGGGAGTATTCCCACCAACGAGACGATCAGCACCCCTCCGACCACGAACGGCCAGACGGCTCTCTTCATCATGGCATCGAACTGCGGGTCGAACGCGGGCGAACGAACCCAGTCGTCGAATCGCCGGCGGGTGGCTGCGGGGTCGAGCATCGGGGACGAAACTGGCGTCCCGGATACTCGCCTGTCAACTGTCCGCCGGCGGGCTGTAACGGAACAATGGGTCCAGCCCGCTGGCGCCGCTCACTCGACCAGGAACGGCGCCACCAGGTCGCGCAGGGCGAAGGGGACGCGGCCGGTGATGTAGACGGCGTCGTCCTCGGCGCGCTCCTCGACGATGCCGCCGGTGGAGTGCAGCTTGGCGACGATGTCGTAGCGGTCGTGCGGGATGCGCAGCTGGGCGGCGAACTCGGCGGTGCTGGTGAGTTCGCTGCACCGGGCCAGCAGGAGGTCCACGCCGGCGCCGGTGAGCGCGCTGAGGAAGACGGCGTCGGGGTGGCGGACGCGGGCGAGCTCGACGGTCTCGGGCCGCGCGGCGTCGCACTTGTTGAAGACGGTGATGGTGCGCTTGGTGTCGGCGCCGAGCTCGCCGAGGACCGCGAGCGTGGCCTCGAGATGCTTCTCGACCTGCGGGTTGGTGAGGTCGAGCACGTGGATCAGGAAATCGGCGACGATGGTCTCCTCCAGCGTGGCCTTGAACGCCTCGACGAGGCGGTGGGGCAGGCGGCGGATGAAGCCCACGGTGTCGGTGAGGAGCAGCTTGCGGCCGTCGGGCAGGACGAACTGCCGCGTGGTGGGGTCGAGGGTGGCGAAGAGCTTGTCCTGCACGAGCACGGCGGCGCCGGTGAGGCGGTTGAGCAGGCAGGACTTCCCGGCGTTGGTGTAGCCGACGATGGCGGCGTTGGGCACGGGCACGCGCTGGCGGCGGTGGCGCTGCACGGCGCGTTGTTTCACGACGGCGACGAGCTCGTGCCGCAGCGCGGTGATGCGGTCGCGCACGAGGCGGCGGTCGACCTCGAGCTGGGTCTCGCCCTCGCCGCCCATCTTGCCCTTGCCGCGCTGGCGGCTGAGGTGGGTCCACGCGCGCTTGAGGCGGGGCAGGGCGTACTCGAGCTGGGCGAGCTCGACCTGGAGCTTCGCCTCGCGGGTCTGTGCCCGCTGGTTGAACACCTCGAGGATGACCTCCTGGCGGTCGATCACGGCGCGGTCGGATTCCTTCTCCCAGTTGCGGCCCTGGGCGGGGGAGAGCTCCTCGTCGAAGACGATGAGGTCGATGGCCTCCTCCTTCGCGATCGCGATGAGCTCGGCGGTCTTGCCGGTGCCGATGAGGAACCGCTGGTTGCGCGTGCGCAGGCGCACGAGCTCGGCGCGGGCGATCTCGAGCCCGAGGTTGCCGACGAGTTCCTTCAGCTCCTCGAGCAGTTCGGCGCCTTCGCCGGCGGCCATTTCGGGCGTTTGCACGCCGACGAGGAGAGCGCGGGAGGCGCGGGTGGGAGAGACTTCGCGATCGATGACCAAGGTGGCGGGAGTGTCGGGGCCGCGGGCCGGGAGTCAATGCGGCCGGAGTGGCCGGTGGGCGGAGGGCGGTAGCCGGTGGACGGTTGCCGGTGAGCGGTAGGTGGTGGACGGTAGGCGGTGGACGGTGGGCGGATGGCGGAGTAGCAGGTGACAAGGTGACAGGTTGCCGGACGACAGAGGTCGGAGAGCGGAAGGCGGAGGACGTTCTGCCGTGCGGCATTCATGCCGAAGCAGAACCTCTGGGAATCTCCGGCACCGAGCGCCTCCGAGAGGACGGATCGATGCGCTCACGGCGACCGCTACGGCGAAGGGGCGGAGGCTGGCCCGCATCGTCCGAGGATCGACCGTGGCGAGCGTGGCGGCGTGAGCGCAAGCGGGCGCGAGGTTCTTCGGGGGCTGAATCCACTAGGCGGAGTCGAGGTCGCCGCGGGGCCTGCCGGGACGTGCTGAAGCAGCGTCCCACGCGCAGGCGTTCCGCCGGCACCAGGGGCGACGGGAAACTTGAACGGGATCCGCGTTCATCGGCGTCCTCTGCCGTACGGCAGAGTGGTTCCGTTCTCTGGAGTTGCTGAGCCGACCGGAAATTCTCGCGCAACGGCGCAGCGGCGCCACGTGCGGAGGCCGGACGACGGAGGGCGGAAGACGGTGAGCGGACTATCTGCGGTCCGCGTGCTCCGCGGCTCCGCGTGAGGCCGGATCGGGACCGATGGCCGAAAGGGGTGCACGCGGACGGCACGATGGTCTTACGACCATCGCTACGACGGAGTTCGCTCCGCGAGGGCGGACCGATGCCCTCATGGGACATCGCTACTGCGGTGGGCGGTGGACGGTGGACGGTAGACGGTGGGCGGTTGCCGGTGAGCGGATGGCGGTAGCCGGTGGCCGGTTGCCGGTGGGCGGGTGGTAAGGGGCGGGTGTGCGGTTTCGGCAATCCGGGGGTTGAGACGGAGCGGAGGGTGAGGCAAGGTGCGGGCGCGCATGAGAATCCGCTCCGAGTTCCGCGTGTGGTTGAGCTGGGCTGTGCTGTTGGTTGCGGCGGTGGTCGCCCACGCGGCCGAGCCCGGCACACGGGGCACGCCGTTCAAGTTCCGCGCGTTGGGAGTCGGCAACCCGTGCTTCGTCGACTCGGTCCGGTTTGCCGATACCTACCTCGGCGGGCGCAAGGCGGGCGGCTCGCGCTGGGTGCGGGTGCTGCGCTGGGGCACGCTGGACGACGACTACGCGATGGGCCCGGGCCACGCGGTGGCGATCTTCCAGTGGCGCGGCGGGCTGTTCCTCTTCGATATCAACAACGGCGTGCGCAAACTCACGGTGCCGCCGGCGCGGCGCGAGGACCTGCACGAGGTGACGGCGGCGGTGCTCTCGCTGTATCCGCAGGTCAAGCAGACGGGGGCGATGCTGCTCGACGACTCGTGGAGCCGCCGCCGGCCGGGGCTGCGCGGCGCACTGGCCGGGCCGGCCACTCCCGGCTTCCGCGCGGCCGAACGCGTGGCGAAGGCGCTGGCGAAGTGTCGCGAGGTGCGCGTGCTGCGCTTCAGTTACCTCGAGAAAGGGAAACGCCGGGAATCGGCGGCGGCGGTGTTCCCGTTCGACCGTCGGCTGTGCCTCTACGTGCCCGAACGCGGCACGGTGATGCACAAGCAGGTCGCGCCCGATCTCGACGACGACCGGCTGATCCTGCTCAAGCTGGAGCGTTGCTTCGGACGCGAAGCGCAGGTGCAACTCGTGCCGGTCGGCGATCACGGCGGCGAGGCGCCACGACCCGTGCCGCCGCCGGGACGCGCGAAGGGGAAGTGAACGCCGCGACCGCGATGGTGCGGCTCACTCCTGCCGGGCGCGGGCGGCGGCGATCGCTTCCTCGCCCAGTGGGCGGGCGTTTTTCACCCGCAGGCTGTGGGCGAACTCGCGCGCGAAGTCGCGGTGCAGGCGCCAGTTGATCGCCGCGGTGGCTGTCATCGCGAGCAGGGCGCCGCAGGAGGCGAGCGCCATGTCCTTGTGGGCGTCCCAGACATCGCCCTGCGTGCCGAGGTAGGCCTGACCGAGCTCGCCGCCGAAGCCGACCGCGGCCGCCCACTCGATGAGCTCGTAGAGCATCGAGGTGGACATCACGACATCGAGCGGGAGGAAGTAGCCCCAGAAGCCCTTGGCATCGGCGATGCGCAGGAAGACCTCGCGGATCGGGTAGGCGAGGAGCAGCCCGTAGGAGAAGTGCACGAGGCGGTCGAAGTGGTTGCGTTCGAAGCCGCAGAGTTCGTTGAGCGAGCGGCCGAACAGCGCGCGGGTCCAGTCGTTGTAGGGGACCTCCGCGTACGTCCAGTGCGCGCCGATCTCGTGCAGGATGAGGAACCCGAAGAGCAGCGTGTAGCTCACGCGCGAGAGCGGGAAACGCCGGTACGTGGCGGCGAAGAAGACCAGCGCGCCCAGCACGAGCACGTTCTCCAGCCACCAATCGTGCGGGTAGTGCGCGCCCACGCCCGAGGCGACGACGGCGGCGCCGAGCAGGGCGGCGAGGATGAGGACGTAGCGACCGGGACGGATGGAGCGCAGCATGCGCGCGAGTCCAGACGATGGACGCGCCGCCGACAAGCGCGGGGTTGGGGCCACAGGTGCCACGGCTCATCCTAAACGAAGCAGTTGGACACAGAGGGCGCAGCGATAAGGCGAGAGATCACAGAGCGTTCGGAGGGAAACAGGACTTCAGGGGCGCTCACACGCTGGGTGAGCACCCCGAGTCCGGGTTCCTCTACACCAAGTTCTTCTCTGTGCTCTCCTTCCGTCTCTCCTCCGCCTCTGTGACCTGCCCGAACTGCAGTTTCGACGCTCAGTCCAGGTCGTCCACCACGTTCAGCCCCGGGATGGACTGGAAGTGCCGGTCGAAGGTCAGCACCGCGGCGTCGTTCTCGAGTGCCGAGGTGGCGATGGCGAGATCCGGCAGCCCGATCACGTGGCCGGCGCGATCGAGCTGCCAGGCGAGCTTGGCGGCGCGTCGCCAGCTGCCCGCGGTGAGGTTGAGGAAGACCAACGTCGAGAAGCCTTCCTCGAACCGCTCGCGGATGGCGGGATCGGAGCGCCCGCGGATCACCTCGGCCCAGATGATGCCGTTGATCGCGAAGTCGAACTCGTCTCCACGCGCTTCCAGTTCGTCGAAGGGGTCGCCATGCCGGGCCACCAACCGGATCCAATAGCTGCTATCAACGAGAACCAGTTTGCTCATCGCCGGTGCGGTAGGGGGCTTGGTCCTCGGCGACCTTGATTTCACGCGCCCGTTTGGCCGCGCGCAGGGCATCGGTCCGGGCCATGAACCGTTGCACCGCCGCCTCGTCGATATCCATCGAATCACCATGGATCTCCATGAGGGTACGTCCGTACTCGCCGAGTTGCTCCGGCGTGAGGCCGAGGCCTTTCTGGAAGAACTTCTTCTGCCTGTGGCGGCGCGCCATCTCGGTGAGCGCCATCTCCACCGCCTGGGTCTTGGTCTTGGCCCCGGTGAGCTCCATCACTTGGGCGAGGACATCCTCGTCGATGTGCATGGTCATTTTCATGGCGCCGGTGAGTATGGCTCGCCTGCCATACCGGTCAAACGGCGGTATGGCTCGCTTGCCATACCGTTTTGTAAGCGCATGGAAAACAGCGGAAAACGTGAGAGCCGGTGCAACTTCGTCTCGTCGCATGATCGCCGAAACGCGGCATTGCCTGCGCCGCGGCCGGGCTCCACGTTTGGCCGCTTCATGGCGCTGTTCACGCTTCTCGATCTCTCGCATGCCTTCGGCGGCCCTGCCGTGCTCGACCACGTCAACTTCCAGGTCGATGCCGGCGAACGCGTGTGCCTGATCGGTCGCAACGGCATGGGCAAGTCCACCCTCATGCGCATCATCGCCGGCGAGATGCAGCCCGACAGCGGCGCGATTTCGCGGCAGCCCGGCGCGCATTTCGCCCGGCTCAACCAGGAAGTGCCCACCGACCTCGCCGGTCACGTGCACGACATCGTCGCTGCGGGTGTGCGTGCGGAAGGAGCCGGCGGCCCGCACGAGGAGGACTGGCAACGCGAGCTCCGCCTCGAGCAGCTCCTCGAGCGCATGCAGCTTCCGGCGACGAAGGAGTTCTCCGCGCTCTCCGGCGGCCTCAAACGCCGCGTGCTCATCGCCCGCGCGCTCGCCGGCCAGCCCGACCTGCTCCTGCTCGACGAGCCCACCAACCACCTCGATCTCGCCAGCGTGCTCTGGCTGGAGGAGTTCCTCCTCGCCGAGAAGATCGGCCTCTTCTTCGTCACCCACGACCGCGCGTTTCTCCGCCGGCTGGCGACCCGCATCGTCGAACTCGACCGCGGCGTGATCACGAACTGGGACTGCGACTACGCGAAGTTTCTCGTCCGCCGCGAGGAGCGCCTCGAGGCCGAGGAGCGCCAGCGCGCCGCCTTCGACAAGAAGCTCGCGCAGGAGGAAGTCTGGATCCGCCAGGGCCTGCGCGCGCAGCGCAAACGCTCCGGCGCGCGCATCGAGGCGTTGCAGGCCATGCGCGCCGAGCGCCGCGACCGCCGCGACCGGCTGGGCAACGTGAGCATGCGCCTCGCCGAGGCCGGCCGCACCGGCGTGAAGGTGATCGAGACGGAGAAACTCGCCTTCTCGTACCCCGATGGCCGCCCGCTCGTGCGCGACTTCTCCACGACGATCCTGCGCGGCGACAAGATCGGCCTCATCGGCCCCAACGGCGCCGGCAAGACCACGCTCATCAAGCTCCTCCTCGGCCAGCTCGCGCCCACCGCCGGCACGCTCAAGCACGGCACCAATCTCGAGATCGTCTACTACGACCAGCTCCGCGCGCAGATCGACGACAACCGCTCCGTGGCCGACAACATCGCCGACGGCAACGAGACCGTCCTGATCGACGGCCGGCAGCGCCACGTGATCACGTACCTGCAGGATTTCCTCTTCACCGCCGACCGCGCCCGCACGCCCGCCCGCGTGCTCTCCGGCGGCGAACGCAACCGCCTGTTGCTCGCGCGCCTCTTCACGAAGCCCGCCAACGTGCTCGTGCTCGACGAGCCCACCAACGACCTCGACGCCGAGACGCTCGACCTGCTCGAGGATCTGCTCGTCGAATACCAGGGCACGCTGCTCCTCGTGAGCCACGACCGCGAGTTCCTGGATAACGTCGTCACCAGCACGCTCGTGTTCGAGGGCGACGGCCGGATCGAGGAGTACATCGGCGGTTACAGCGACTGGCTCGCGCAGGGT
>Ga0208940_1003014_pt1 | contig 14806 bp, 14 predicted proteins | sample AD_JPNNA6_MetaG_FD_184445 | JGI IMG/M metagenome (GOLD analysis project Ga0208940, IMG submission 184445) | Active sludge microbial communities of municipal wastewater-treating anaerobic digesters from Japan - AD_JPNNA6_MetaG (SPAdes) (version 2) | ecosystem: Engineered > Bioreactor > Anaerobic... | reverse complement strand
TGCGACATGCCTTATTTGAACGAGGCCTTCATCGGCCACATGATGGCGCTGGCTGAGGGGTACGACCTGGTGGTCCCCGTCACGGCCGACGGCTTCGAGTCGCTCCACGCGATCTACTCCCGCGCGTGCCTGCCCGTCATCGAGTCGCAGATCGAGAGGGGCGATCTCAAGGTTTCCCGTCTGTTCCGGAAGTTCAGGACCCGCGAGATCCCCGCCGACGAGATCCGCCGCTTCGACCCCGAAGGAAGGCTTTTCGCCAACCTCAACCGCCCGGAGGATCTGAACCGGGGGATCCGGACCTGACCCGGCCCGGGGTTTTCAAGGGTTCCCGCGGCATCTCTTTTCCTTTTTTCCAATTGACAATTTTCCCGAATTCCGATAATCGTGGCGCGATTTTGCGTTTATCCGGAAGGAATGCGCAAACGGCGTTTTTCATTCACTTCATTCTTGTCGGGTTCAAGATCTGAGGAGGGAGGGTTCCAATGAGCGAGGAGAAACTTTTCGGGATGCCGGCCGAGAAGGGCCGGTGGATGTTCGTCGTCCTGGGGTTCATCATCAACATCTGCCTGGGCAGCGTCTACGCCTACAGTGTCTTCAGGGGGCCAGTCGCGAAACTCCTGAACTTGAATGCCACAGAGGCTGGATTGCCCTTCATGGTCTTCCTTGCCCTATTTGCGACCATGATGTTCTTCGGCGGCCAGGTGATGCTCAAACTCGGCCCCAAGATGCTGGGATGGATCGGCGGCGCCATCGTAGGCATAGGCTGGATTCTGGCCAGCTTCTCCACGAGCGGCACGATGCTGACGATCACCTACGGCGTCATCGGCGGCGCAGGCGTTGGCCTGGCCTACGGCGTGCCCCTGGCCGTCGCGGGGCGCTGGTTCCCCGACAAGCGCGGCCTCGCCCTTGGATTGACCCTGGCCGGCTTCGGCGGTTCCCCCTTCGTGTCGGCCAACGTGGCGGCGGCCCTCATCAAGGCCGTGGGTCCCATGCAGACCTTTTTCTACATGGGCGTAGCTTTTCTGGCTATCGTCGTTGTCTGCTTCGCCCCCTTCCGTTTTCCCAAGGACGGCTGGCTCCCCGCCGGCTGGAAGCCTGCCGCAACGGCTGCCAGCAGCACCGTCGATCTCAATACCGGTGAGATGATCAAGACATCCACGTTTCTGGGACTTTTCCTCTGCTATATCATCGGCTGCCTCGCGGGCCTCATGGCCATCGGGATCTCCGCCTCCGTCGCCCAGGAGATCATCAGGATCGACCCGGCCACGGCGGCGACGCTCGTCGGCGTCTTCGCCATCTTCAACGGCGTCGGGCGGCCGATTTTCGGCGTTCTGACGGACAAGCTCTCTCCCAGGATCGCGGCTGTCATTTCCTTCGTCCTCATTCTCGTGTGCTCGCTGGGCATGCTGGCGGCGGGGCCGGGGAGTGTGATGCTCTACACGCTCTGCTTCATCGGCTTCTGGCTCGTGCTCGGCGGCTGGCTGGCGATTGCGCCCACGGCGACGACGATCTTCTTCGGCGTGAAGAATTACGCCAAGAACTATGGTCTCATCTACTTCGCCTACGGCATCGGAGCCATCCTGGGCGGCATCATCGCCGGTCAGGCGAAGGACACCTTCGGCTCCTTCACCGTTGCCTTCTACCCCACGGCGGGACTGGCCGTGCTAGGCATCCTGATCGCCATGGCCCTCATGAAGCCGGTCAAAAAGGCGTAGGACAGGCATGCGGTAGGACAGGCGGGACGCCTGCCCTACCAGGGGATTTTATTGTAGCGGTGGGACGGGCGTCTCGCCCGTCACCCGCGCAATCAAGAGCGCCGGTCGTATCGATCGGCGCTCTTTCTTTTTGCCCTGTGGAAATGGAATCCCTCAGGGACAGGCGGGACGCCTGTCCCACCAGGGAATTTTATTGTGGCGTTGGACAGGCGGGACGCCTGTCCCACCAGGGGATTTTATTGTAGCGGTGGGACGGGCGTCCCGCGGTGGGACGGGCGTCTCGCCCGTCACCCCGCGGCCTTTTGCCTTGACGGTCCTGATGGCATATTGTAGTATGCATAATCAATGTGCATGCCGGAGGCATCATGCGGACCACCATCGTGCTCAACGAGGATCTGCTCAACGAGGTCAAGACCCTTTCCGGGGCCAAGTCGAAAAAAGCGGCGGTGGAAAAGGCGCTGGAAGAGTTCGTCAGGCGGAGAAAAGCGCGCAGGCTGATCGACCTGGAGGGGAAGGTGGACCTTGCCTATACCGTCGATGCGTTCCTCGAAAGAAGGAAACGGGATGTTCCTCATCGATAGCTCGGCCTGGATCGACTATCTTCGCCCGTCCGGTTCTGCGAAGATCAAGGCCCGGGTCCGGAAAATCCTCGAAAGCGAAGAGGCCGTCACCTGCGGGATCGTTGTCGTCGAAATCCTGCGAGGAGCCCGGACGGAAAAAGATTACCGGATCCTTCGCGATTCCCTGCTGTCCCTGCCCGTCCTGCCCCTGAACAGGGACGTGATCGAAAGGGCCTCCCGCTGGGGTTTCCTGCTCGACAGGAAAGGAAAGCGGGTCCCGACGACGGATCTCATCATTGCATCCTGCGCCCACAAGAAAGCCCGGCTGCTCCATGCAGACAGAGATTTCGAGGTCATCGCCTCGATTTGCGATCTCGACCAGGAGAGGCTTCAGACCGCCTGAGACTCCGGGCTGCAGGACAGGCGGGACGCCTGTCCTACCGAGGGATTTCATTGTGGCGTTGGACAGGCGGGACGCCTGTCCTACCAGGGGATTTTATTGTGGCGCTGGACAGGCGGGACGCCTGTCCTACCGGGGGATTTTATTGTAGCGGTGGGGCGGGCGTCTCGCGGTGGGATGGGCGTCTCGCCGTGGGACGGGCGTATCGCCCGTCACCCGGCACAGTGTTTCACCCACGACTGGATGGTCTTCCGGATTTCCCTCCAATCGACGTTCCAGAGCATACGGGGCATCCGCTCCTTGTCGGCCTGATCAAAATAGGAAAGCCCGTAAAGGACATGGCCCATGTCCCGGACATCGTACTTTCTTCGATAGAAGGCCAGCATGTCCGTCAGCGTAAACGTTTTCGCCCCGAGTGCGTAAATGTCGACAAAATCTTTTTTCGCCCCCCGCTGGGCGATGGCGGCCAATTTCATGCAGGCTAGATCCGCAAGCGATACGAGCAGGCAGTTGTAGTCCTTCCAGGTCAGCATGGGTTTCAGCGAACAAACCTTTGATCCCATATCCGTCGATTTTCATCCTGTAGCCAATCGTTGACATCCCGCCTGGGCAGCCCTAAGACAAGCTCCCAGAACCTGAGCTTCTGGGGACTCAGCCCGGCGCCGCGGCGGTCCACGAGCCAGTTTTCGAGATCCCGATCGGGGAATCTCGTCCGAAGCCATTGCACCGCTTCCCAGTCACCCCGGTCGAGCAGCCTGCGGATGATGAGATCACGATCCCTGTCGAGCCTCAGACGGCGGAATGGAACGTCCCAGAAGAACGGTCTCAACCGTGCGGGAATGGATTCGTTGCGGGTGCTGGCCTTGGCGGGCATCTCGGTTTCCGTGCGATTCCTGAAAAGACGCAAACGGGCGGGCAGCGCCCCGTCGCAGGGACACTGCCGACGTGAAGATCCTAGCAGAATATGGGGTCCCGGGCAAGGAATCGCCTGATCGTTCCTCATCGGCGGGCCAGGGCCCTGAGGATCGGCTCGCCGTGGCGGCCGGCCATGTGCAGGGGCCGGAAAAGATAGTACAGCGGAGTGAACAGGTCGGGCAGGGCCGACGGGTTCCACTCGCCTGCGGCCAGCGTCGCCAGGAGCCTGCCCGCGAAAAGAAGCTGATCCCGCCTCCGGTCCTTCGCCTTGAGGTAGAAGAGGTACCGGTTCGGGTCCACGTCCGGGTTCACGGGCGTCGAGGCGATGACGGCCAGGGCCTGTCGGGCCAGGCTTCCCGCCATGAGGTCGGCCCCGATCCGGGCCGAAACATGTTCCGGCAGGCTCGCCCCCGCCAGGCGCTTCGCCAGGAGAAGCCCCACGCAAAGAAGCCTCGTCATGCCGCAGCGCCCGGCAAGCTCGAAGGTGCGTGCCAGGTCCGGAGGCGCCGGCGCAGCGAGCAGGCCCGCCACGTCGCAGACCCATCCCAGCTTGCACCAGAGGTGCTTGGCCCCGTGGACGCAGAGCATGAGAAGCGTCTCCTCCGGCGGCAGGACGGGAAAGGCATGCCCGTTCCACACCCGCCTCTCCAGCCTGGACCAGATGCCGAGCCGCCCGGAGTCGAACCCGAAATAGCCCGGGACGACGGCCCATTGGAGTTCGACCTGGAGCTTACCGTCGCGGCGCAAAAGGGCTGTCTCGTATTCGGTTTGCCGGTGGGCCGCAAGACGCGCCCCGTCCAACGCCTTCTGTGCCTCGTATCCCTGCGCACCGAGGACCTTCATGGCCCTGTGGAGTTTTCCCTCCGGCACCAGGATGTCGAGATCCTTCGACTGCCTGCGCGCCGGGTCTCCGTAAAGCATCACGGCAAGGGCCGGCCCCTTGAAGGGGTACGCCGGGATGCCGGAAGACTCGAAGGCATTGAGAATCCGGGCAAGCTCCGAGGCCAGAAAGAGCGACCGGGCCGTGTTGTTGTGACAGAGGCTTCGCAGGCGGTTCATGGCCGCGGGAGGCACTGCACCCGGACAGGCGGCGGGAAGGGACCTGTACGCGAGGGGAACGACATTGTGCCACTCGCAGAGACTGACAAACCGGTTCCAGTCGACCGTCCCGGGCAAGGCCGGCGGCGGGCCCGTCCTGTCTTTCAGCGATGCGGTCCTGACACAGGTCAACAGGAGGTCATGTTCCGGGCGCATGCCGGCATGCCTCCTTCCCCCCGGGGAGCGGCATCGGGACGGGGCACGTCCCCGTCAGGCCCTTCTCCAGCGCGGGGGCGATCTTTCGGTCATAGAGCCTCGGGATCACGTGCCGGGGGTTCAGGCACGCGGCAAGGCCGAGGCAGGCCGCAAGCGCCGCATAATTCCCGCAGGCGAAATGCAGGGCCGCCCGCTGGTAGAGTCGCTCGCCGAGTTCAAGCCTTCCGGCATGAAACCGGGAGGGCCACGGCCTGCGCTTCTCGGATTGAAGAAACTCCGCCAGCGAGGGCTCTTCCCTTCCCTTCCCCCTCGCCTCGGCGCAGGCCATGACCCAGCGGTGGCAGCGTTTCTGTTCGGCGTTTCGTTTCATCGTGAGGGATTCCCCGTGGAGCCGGTAGAGAAGAAGGGCATCTGGCATCTTCAGCAGCAAGTGCCCCTTTTCGGCCATCCGCAGCCAGAGATCCACGTCCTCGGCCTGGACGAATTGTTCCCGGTAGCCCCCCACGGCAAGGACGGTCTCGCGGTGCATCAGGGTCGAGGAATGCACGAAGAAGACGGGCTCGCCCCGCCCTGCCATGTTCTCGAACTCCGCTCTTGTGAAAGGCCCGTCGGTGCTCACGAGCCCGATGACCCGGCCCGTCCGGTCGATGAAATACCCCAGGGTGCCCACGATCCGCACTTCGGGATGCTGCCGGGTGAATGCGATCTGTCTCTGGAGTTTATCCGGCAGGAAAATGTCGTCTGCATCGAGACGGGCGACCCATTCGCCCCGGGCTTCCTCGAAGCCGAGGTTCCCTGCGGCGGAAACCCCCCGATTGGCCTGGGACAGGATGCGGATGCGGGCATCGTGCCGGGCGTAGCGATCCATGACCCCGCGGCTGCCGTCCGTCGAGCCGTCGTCGACGATGAGGAGCTCGAAGTCCCGACACGTCTGCGCCAGGACGCTTTCGATGGCCTGCGCCAGGTATCTCTCCCCGTTATGAACGGGAATGACGACGGAGACTGTCAAAGGGGATCACCTTTCCGGCTTCCTTGCCGCCTTCGGGAATCAACTGGCACGCCGCCAGTTGCCGGTAATAGTCGCTGGTTGCCAGCAGATCGGCGTGTGTTCCCTCGGCCACGAGGCGGTTTTCGTTGAGAAGCAAAATGCGGTCGCAGCCGGCGACCGTCGCGAGACGGTGGGCAACGACGAATAGGGTCTTGCCGCGGGTCTCCCGGGGGAGCGCCTCGAAGATCGACCTTTCCGTCAGGCCGTCGAGGGCCGCCGTGGGCTCGTCGAGCACCAGGATGTCGGGGTCCTTCACCAGCGCCCTGGCGATGGCGAGCCGCTGCCTCTGCCCCTCGGAGAGGTTCACGCCCCTCTCGCCCACCTCGCTTGCATACCCGCCGGGCAGGCCCGTGATGAACTCGTGGATCCCCGCCACGCGGGCGGCACGGATGACCTCCGGCTCCGCGGCATCGGGGTTTCCGTAGCGGAGGTTCTCCAGAATCGTGCCGGAGAGCAGGAGCGGGGCCTGGGAGACATAGCCGATCCGCTGCCGAAGCGAGCGGACGTCGTAATCCGCCGCGGACCTGCCGTCGTAGAGGATCTCGCCCCCCGTCGGGCTGTAGAAACGAAGCAGGAGGCTCAGGAGCGTCGTCTTGCCCGCGCCGCTGGGCCCCACGATGCCGATGCGCTCGCCCGCGCGGACACGGAAAGACACGCCGTCCAGGACGGGGTCTGCGGGGTCGTAGGCGAAAGAGACATTGCGGAACTCGACATCGCCCTTGAGCGCGACACGCGGGCACTCCCCCCCGTGCACCTCGGGCGCGACATCGAGCAGGGCCGTGAGGCGCTCCAGCGATGCCCGGATGTTCTGCATCTGCAGGCCCGTCGAGGTGAGCGACTGGGCCGGGCCGAAGACGCGGCCCAGGTAGGCCTGGAAGGCGAAGAGCGACCCCAGGCTCCAGTGGCCCGTGATGACCCACCAGGCGCCGATCGCGAAGACGCAGAAATTGACGAGGCTCGGCGTCGAGGAGAGGGCAAGCCCCGTGACTGAACTCACCACGGAGCGCTCGGCCGAGACCCGCAAGACCTGCCGCAGGCCGGCCAGGATCTTCCCGACGGCCTTCTCCTCGGCGGCAAACGCCTTGACGAGCGGGATGGAGCTGAGCGTCTCCTGGAAGCCGCTCATGTACCGGGCGTTCGCCTCGTTGCCCGCGTGGTTCAGGGCGTGCATCCGGTCGGAGAAACGCCGCAGGGCAAGAAGGAAGACGGGCACGGCAGCAAGGGCCGCCAATGCAAGCCTCCACTCCAGCCAGAAAAGAAGGGCGATGCCGCCGATGAAATACAGGATATTCGTCACGATGCCAACGAGGCTTCCCGAGAGAAACCAGGTCACGCCGCCGATGTCGCCCGTCATGCGCGCCATGAGATAGCCCGCCTGGTTTTTATCGAAGAAGGACTTGGGCAGGCTGAAAGAGTGGTCCAGCACCTGTTTCTGGATGTCGAGGGTGACCTCCTGGCTGTAGCGCAGGAAGAACCAGCCCTGGAACAGGCCCATGGCGCGCGAGAAGAGGGCGAGGGCCGCCATGATGAGAAGCACCCAGGGAAGAAGCGAAAGCTGTTTCCCCAATATGACGTCGTCGATGACGAAGCGGGAGACAAGAGGCATGGGAAAAGCCATCGCGGCGTTGACGAGGATGAACCCCGCCCCCAGGGCCCCCTTCTTCCAGTGCCGCCGGAAAAAGGGCAGGTGCCGGCGCAGGTTCTCGCCGATTGCGGCATAGGTCTTCCCCCCGGCGATCCGGTCCTCCGGCGCCTTCCGCGCAAGCCCGCTTTTCAGATATGCAATCCAGGTTTTCATAGCTGTCAAAAAGGGGACTGTCCCCTTTTTCCCAATTCCCCAAAAGATGCCAGAATCATGCCCGGTTAGGTTAAATGAGGACAGGCCTCATCTTCCTGATATGACGACAGGACTATTGCAAAAAATGGAATCGTCATTTCCATTTTGAGCCGCGATGTGGAATTGAATAAAGGGGACTGTCCCCTTTTTTACGGGAGGGAATGCTCATCCACAAAGATCCTGAATGGCCGGCGGATGGTCCACGCGTCGGCGCCTGCGGGACGCCGTCCGATGATCCGCCTGCCCAGGACAAGCTGCAACTCCCTTTGACCGTAGCGCTCGAACGTAATGACCTTCGGGCGCAAGGCGGGGGGCAGAAGCACGCGGAAAAGCCCGCTTCGGGCAAGACCCCTATAGCACGGATGGAGAACGTGAGAGGCCAGGTGATCGGATCTGCGGAATGCTCGAATGCAAGCGACGAGCAGGCGCCCCGCGATACCGCCCGCAACGGGGGTGACTCTTCCATCTCGCTCCAAGGCCTCGGCGCGGCCGATGATGTCCACCTGCTGAAGCTCCCAGACGTCCCCGTACGGATTCGCATCTCCCTTGGTCCTGATCCCGTCAGGCCCCGTCGAGACAACGCGGTGGACGACCCGCTCGTCCCGTCCCGGCGGGACGAAAATGATCACATCCCCCGGCCGCACCTCTTCGGCACGGCAGGGGACGAATCGGATCCGGTCCCCCGGTCTAAACAAGGGCCGCATGCTTTCGCCGCGGCAGAAGACCGCGTTGTTGTCCGTTTGTCCCGTTCCACTCATGCCGTTTTCTGTCCTCGCGTCTCGCACTGAAAAAGGGGACTGTCCCCTTCTCCCATTTCCAATACCTCCTCGATCTTCTCCCAGAAACGGCCGTGCAGGCTTACTCGCAAAGTATAGACGGGGACAGACCGGGCGATGCGGATAGCCGTGTCAAGGACCCTTTCCAATCTCTTCCTTCTCCTCCAGTAGGAACGCGGACCATGCGCGAGGAGAGCCTGCTGGGCGGAATTGTGGATCGCGGCCGCCGCCTGCAGGGTTCCCATAAGCGTGGATTCATCGCAATCCGACTGATCGAGAAGGAACAGCGCTTTTAGAGACACGGTCGTGTTGACATGACACGGCCATTGCGCCGTGCCGGACGCCACGGCGCTCCAGGTGGGCAGGGGTTGCGCGCAGTATTCGTTTTGACCACTCGGCCTCAATACCGCCAGATCGTCTCCGAGCACGGTCCAGCCTTTCGGCAACCGCCTGCAGCAGGTTGTTTTTCCCGCACCGCTTCGACCGATGAGAACAATCCCGCTGCCAAACCGTTCCAGAAGGGCTCCGTGAACCGGAATCGTCCCTGTGTCAATGCACCCGCCTAAAATCGGCATCAGCAGGATATGCATGGACATGGCCTTCGCCATGTCAGCGACAGGAATTCTTTCAGAAATGCTGTACCGAGTTGCTAGCGATCGGATAGACCCTTGGGCCTGCAGGAAAGGTGAAAGACGGCAAATGGCGCTCACGAGGGATATGTCTGCAGGATCAACTCCCTCGATGCAAAGGCGTCGATTCGGCCTCGCATCCTTCAGCCCCGGTCCCAGGGCGCGACAAAAATCAGTGGCCAGCCTTGCCACGCCACCATTCGCCCTTTTGTTAACGGCGATCTCCCATGTGTCTTTATCACCGAAGGAGAAAACATACGGGATCATCTCGGCATCAGCACTCTGTATATTGTGCATCATAGCCCATGCCACACCCTTCGAGTCCGCGTGCCGTGTTCCCTGTCCAACAGGCGCCGCACGCTGTCGTACCGGCTTTGCATGTCGCGAACGGGTATTGATATGCTCCCTGGACATTTATTCCGGAGGCACAAGATGAAACCCACGTCTCACTGTTGGCACCGGTGCCGGTGCCGCAGCAGGCAGCCCCTGATCCTGTTGCTCTACACACGCTCATGGCCGGAGAACTCCCCGTGGGATTGCAGCAGTAGGTGGCGTCCGTTCCGGAGCTGCATTGGGCCCCTGTACATGACATGTCGTCATTGAGATTCTCCAGTCTCGGCTTTTCATAACACAAGCGCTTCATTTCGCGAATCATGCCCTTTGTGACCCCGTTGATCCGACCTGCTTGCCCCGGGTCGTCTGCGTGCGGAGACGCGACTCGGGGAACAGCCCTTCTTCTCGCGCTTTCTGGCAATACCAGTTGGCCGCCCAGAGACTATTGCTCCTGTAGTAGTTCTGCGCGATGCAGCTCCCGAGGCAAGCGCCCTTCATGAGGCACTCCGCACAGACGCCCTCGAGGCGCCGCGGCAGGCCCTCGCGGATCTTATTGAGCACGGGGTTGTCCCTCCAAACATCGGCCAGGGCATCCTTCGCGGCATGGCCGAAGACAAGCTCGGGAACCGTCTCGCCGATCCCGCACAAGGCGTAGGAGCCGTCTCCCAGGACGCCCAGGATCCCGAAAATTCCGCAGACGCCGCAGCCGGACCCCTCCCTGCCGTAAATCTTTCCCAAGGGACGGAACGCCGCCGGGTGGGAGTAGAAAAGGCGGAGCTTCGTGCCCGCGGAGAGTTCGTTTTCAACCCAGTTTCCGAGCCTGACGATCTCCCGGATCGGCAGGGTCTCTCCTGCCTCGTGCATCTTCACACCGCGGGCCGTGGGCTGGACGATGTTGAACTTGACCGAGCCAGCGCCGAGGGATTCGGCGAGGCGCACGAGCGATTCGATCTGGTCGACGTTTCGCCGCATGAGCGTCATGATGACCTGGGGCCGGATGCCCGCCGCAACGAGGTTGCGGATTCCCTGCAGGGCGGCCGCGAAGCAGCCCTTGACGCCCCGGACCCACTCGTGGGTCTCCGCGTCGGCCCCGTCGAGGCTCACGGAAACGTGGTTGAGGCCCGAACGGACCAGGTCTTGCGCCAGTTCCGCCGTGCAGAGGACGCCGTTGGTCTCCACGTTGAAACGGAGCTTCTCTTCCCGGAGGATCGCGAGGATCTCCCCGATTCGCGGGTGCATGAGCGGCTCGCCCCCGGTGAGCTTCACGGAGGAAAGTCCCAGAGGCTTTGCCTGCGCAATGATCCGCCGGAAAAGCTCCGGGTCCAGGGCCGGGTACTGCCGCTTTTCGGACTGATGGGGCGGCTCGATCCAGCAGTGCCGGCACCGGAGGTTGCAGCCCTCGGTCAGATAAAAGTAGAGCGTGTTGAGAGGCGGGACCGGACGGGCGGCCGTTTCGACCCCGCCGCGGCCGTCAGAAACAGTCGCTGTCTGATTCGAACTCACGATCACGATCCTCCCCGGCCGGCGTCGGCCGCAGTCCATTCACGGGTGTTCACCCGTACCAGATAATCGTTTTTCCCCTTGCAGGAGCCGCCGCAGCAGGATTTCGACCCCGGCGGGGACGGAAATTCCGGCGATTTCTCCATGCTGTACGGATTGAACCCCACGAGTCCCATCGGGTTTCCCGTCCAGGCGTAGGCGTTTTCGACCTTCCCCGCCGTGAGCGTCCGGAACAGGCGATTTTGATCGCCGGGACTCCGCGCCACGAGAAAAACCCGGTCGAAAAAGAGCGGGCCTGCGTGCTCCATCTTGCCTGTGTCATCGAACACGACGGCATCTCCCGACGAGGTGTGCTTCTCCAGGAACGCAACACGAGCGGCGTTGTATTCCCGGAATTGCAGCACACGCTCCTTCGACTCCTCGATCCCGTTCACGAAAGCGACACCGCAGAAGAAGGCCAGCACGAGGCACATCCCGCGGGCTGCAAAAAGGGTCTTTCGTTCCAGGGCGATCAGGAAGATGACGAAGGGTACAATGGGCAGCCATACGGAAATGACGATCCATGACCCCGGGCGCAGGATCGCCGCGCCGAGGGCAAGACAGAAGACGACCGCAGCGGTGAGGATGGCCTCGAGGGTCCCTTCCCCCTTTTTCAACCGCGCGAGACGCTCCGGGATGCCGTAGAACAAGAAGAGCACGGCCGGGAAAAGGGCCATGAGATGGGACACGGTGATCCGGGCCGCCGTCATGAGCACGGCGCCGAACAGCAGGATGACGGACAGGACCGACAGAACCGCTTTTCGGACCGGTCCGCTCCCTTCCCGCCGGGACAGGATGAACAAGGCGCACGATAAGGCAAGGCCCCCGCCAAGTGCGGCAAGGCGGATCGGGGAAAAAGCGTAGAACGGCAGAAGGAGTTGGAGGTAGGGGCCGGGAAAACGGCCGTGAAAAACAACATCATGGAGGATCAGCACGATCAGACAAAACGCTCCGCCCGCAAAGACCGTCCACAGATCGCCCAGGCGTCTATGCGCAAACAGGACGATTGCGGTGCAGAGATAATAGGAAAAGACGACGACCAGGCACTCGATCCTGACGATCGCCGAAGTCCCCACCAGCACCGAAGCGAAGAACAGTTTCGCCCAGGAAGAGTTGCCCCCGAAATGGCCCTCCAGAAGCCAGAGCGCGGAGACGATCAGCAACAGGGAAAGGGCCATCCCCGAGAACTGAAAGCCCTGCATCAAGACGGGGGAACCGAGAAGAAAGGCCGCAAGCAGGAGCCAATAGAGGAAATCCCTCTGCATCACCCGGTCCAGGATCAGGCCCAGGACGAGCGCCGAGAGAAAAACGAAGAGGATCGGCGCGAAGTCGACGGCCCGCTCGCCGAAAACCGGGTAAAGGAGGCTCGCCGTCCAGGGAAAGAGCGGGGGCGGAATCGCGTAGAGCCTGCCGCCGCGGGATTCGAAAAATCCCCGAGGTCCTGCAAGATCCTCCGCCTCGAAACCGAGGGCAAGAGCCGGCGCGCGGATCTCGAAAGACCCGTTTAGGGCGAAGTTCTTCATCTGCACGTACTGAACCCCTTCCTCGTTGGAAGAGAGCCCCGGGGGAACCAGCGCGAACAACACGCCGGCGAGCGCCGCGAGGACGGCAACGAGAAAGAGAATTTCAGCGGGGTTTCTTTTCATTTCTTCCGTTTCGGTGTCAGCAGAGCAGGGCCCGATCCGGGAGCCTGCCTCCCTCGGCGAGAAACTTCCGCAGGCAGGAATCAGGGCTCGGGTGGTTGACCTCGCCAACCAGCGTGTAGGAGAGCCCCGGACAGCTGCCCGTGCAATAGTTCATGTAGGGACAGCCCTCGCAGAAGGAAAAACGGGAAAGCGGGATCTCCTGCCTGCGTCTCAGGGCATTGAGCGACTCGTGGTCTCTCCAGATCGAACCGAGGTCGTCCCGGTTGATACGGCCGAGCTCAATGTGGCTGAGCATCGTGCAGGGCGTGATGACGCCGTCGGCCCGCACGGAAAGACCCGACCGGTAGCAGCCGCAGCCGGTGAGAAATCCCCGCTTCGGCGATGTCGGCTGCTTTCCCCCGCTGCGGGCCTCCTCCATGTCCCACCACCCCCTGGCTTCCGCCAGCGGCCCCGCCATGGCATTGATCCGTCCATTGTATTTCTTCGTCAGCCGCAACAGGGTCTCCATGGCGAGCACCCGCTCCTCCGTGGTGAGCTGGACCATTTCGGCGTTTTTACGGCAAAGCCCCATGGCGCCGGCGGAATTGGTCCCGAAGGAGGGAAGGCCGATGTCCTCGAGAAGAAGCTTCGCGATGGCCTCGAGGTCGTGGACGTTCTTTCGGTGAATCGTCACGCGCACGCCGGCGCGGACGCCGTTTCGCCGCAGGGTGAGGAGCCCCTCCACGGCCCTGACAAAGCTCCCCCTGCCCCGCATGGCGTCGTGGCTTTCGGGCATGGAGCCGTCGATGGAGACCTGGACGTAGTTGCAGCGCTTCGTGGAGGCGAGGAAGGCCGCCATCTCGTCGGTGATCAGCGTCCCGTTCGAGAGGATCGCGAAGCGCATGCGGTTCTTCACGATGCCGCCGATGATCTCCTTGAGGTCCTCGCGGATGAAGGGCTCGCCGCCAGCCATCGTCACCTCCGTGACGGCCAAGCGGTTGAGTTCCTCGAAAAAGCACAGCCACTCCGATGCCGGAAGGTCCCTGCCGGCGTCACCGGCGCTCTCGTAGTGGTAGCAGTAGCGGCACCGCAGGTTGCAGCGGTTCGTGATGTCGATGTCGACCTTCTTCGGCGTGCGCATCAGGCGCATAAGGGCACCCTGAAACACTGGAGCTATGGAATGATGGAATAATGGGTTTTCAAGTTTGAACCTCGTAGCCCACGAGCCCTTGTTGCTCCAGGGCCGCGATGAACTGCCGGGCGTGCTCGGCGGCGTCCTCGGGGACGCCGTCGGCCTCCTCTCGGAGCCTGCTGACGATGGCATCGGTATCGTGCTTCCCGTCGAGCAGCTTCCAGATGAAGACCCCCGTGGGGTTGAGGCCGAAGGCGTTGCCCGTGTCGGGGTCGAAGAGGATCGCCCAGTCGTCGAATTCCTCGCGCAGGACGATCAACGGGTTGGCGATGGGGTTTTTGACATCCACGGCATATTCCTTTCAAATGAATGCATCAAGGGATGGCAGGCGAGACGCCTGCCCCACGCTGCTTTATCACCGGAGGTCGGGCCCTGCATTATCACCGGAGGTCGGGCGTCCCGCCCGACTGGCAGGCTCCTGCCTCACGCACCAAGCCTGTAGCCGACAGCCATCAGGCGCTGTGGAATTTTTGCAAGAAGCATACCGGGCAAATCATAGGCATTGCTCATGATTTGCAGCGGAGCAACGAAGGAAAGATTCTCGGGAAGGCGATCCTCAAACAGGCAGGAGAAAATGACGCTAAAGGGCAAGCGTTTTCAGGGACGTGTGGCGGGACAGGAGGTCGTAATGCCGGTCCGAATGCATGAACGCTACTCCGTGACGGATGGCAATGGAGGCAATCATGGTGTCCAGCGCCGGGATGTTGAGGCCCCGCCGGCGGCAAAGAAAGGCCGTTTCCCAGGAAATCTGCCAGGCCTTTGCATCCAGCGACAGGGCGGGAAGCGCCGAAAAATCCTTCAGCAGCATGTTATATTCTTTTTGCGACCTTGCGCCTCTCAAGAGCTCGAAGATGACGGTTTCCGTCATGCAGACCCGGTCGTCGGCGATCAGGCCTCCCAGGCGGTCCTTTAATGTGTCGTTACCCCCTCGAAAAAAATTCACCCAGACGGTCGTATCCACCAGGTATCGTTCAGCGCTCATG
>Ga0208940_1003013_pt1 | contig 14809 bp, 5 predicted proteins | sample AD_JPNNA6_MetaG_FD_184445 | JGI IMG/M metagenome (GOLD analysis project Ga0208940, IMG submission 184445) | Active sludge microbial communities of municipal wastewater-treating anaerobic digesters from Japan - AD_JPNNA6_MetaG (SPAdes) (version 2) | ecosystem: Engineered > Bioreactor > Anaerobic >... | reverse complement strand
TTCTATTAATTTTAATTATAACAGGCATTACTCTTACCCGTGTAATCAGCAATCCAATCAAAAAATCACTTTCACTTGCCCATGTTATGTCTGAAGGTAATTTTAATAAGACTATTGATGAGAAAAGAAAAGATGAGTTCGGGGAATTATTAAATTCATTAAATTCATTTTCTAAAAAAATATCTTCAATCGTTCAGGAAATTCACAGAATATCAAGCGAACTCTCATCATCAGCTCAGGATTCAAGTTCAACCACAATAGCATTTGCTGATAATGCGCAAAACCAGGCTTCAACAATAGAAGAAGTGACAGCATCAGTTGAAGAAATTTCTGCGGCTATGGATATGGTTTCTGAAAACGCTGATGATCAGTATGAGAAACTCCGTTTACTAATTACCTCAATGGAAGAACTCTCCAAAGTAGTTAATGACATAAGTGAAAGAATCGGTGAAGCAATGTCTATGGGAGAATCAATCTCAAGCAGAGCCGCGTCAGGAGTAATTGTCTTAAAAGAAATGAATTCAAGTATGACTGCCATAACCGAGAGTTCCAAAGATATGATGAATATTGTTAACATTATTAACGATATATCTGAACAGATTAACCTTTTATCATTAAATGCTGCGATTGAGGCTGCCCGTGCCGGTGACGCCGGAAGAGGATTCGCAGTAGTCGCAGATGAAATTTCTAAACTTGCTGATCAAACTGCACAAAGTCTTAAAGAAATTGATAATTTGATCCAAGAAAATGGGAAAGAAATCGAAAAGGGTAAAGAAAGTATTGGAACAACTACTCATACAATCCAAAGCATTACTGATGAAATTTCCTCAATGACAGATAAAATTCACGGAATCTCAGAAAGCATGAGCCATCAGCTTGAAGTTTATAAAAATGTTCAGTCCCATGCTCAGGTAGTCAGAACTCATTCCGAGGATATTACAAATTCTGTCGGAGAACAGAAAATAGCTATCAAAGAAATTATGGTATCTATCAGCAATATAAATGAGCTGACTCAATCCAATGCTGCAGCTGCAGAAGAAATGGCTTCCAATTCCGAAAATGTAGCAAGCATGTCTAAAAAACTTAAAGAAGATCTTGAGTTCTTTAAAACTGAAGGAATTGAAAATACATAAATAATAACAGAATAATTCTAAGCATAAAAAAACCCTACCTTGAAACCAAGGTAGGGTTTTTAATAATATGGTCAAGCCTCACGACTGATTAGTAATGGTAGGCTGAATACGTTACCGCACTTACACCGCCATCCTATCGACCTCGTAGTCTTCGAGGAGTCTTCAGGGGACTTAAAGTCCCGGGGAGATCTCATCTTGGAGTAGATTTCCCGCTTAGATGCTTTCAGCGGTTATTCCTTCCGAACATAGCTACTCGGCTGTACCGCTGGCGCGATAACCGATGTACCAGAGGTTCGTCCATTCCGGTCCTCTCGTACTAGGAACAGATCTCCTCAAATCTCCAGCGCCTGTAGAGGATAGGGACCAAACTGTCTCACGACGTTTTGAACCCAACTCGCGTTCCGCTTTAATTGGCGAACAGCCAAACCCTTGGGACCTTCTCCAGCCCCAGGATGCGGAGAGTCGACATCGAGGTGCCAAACAGTGCCGTCGATATGAACTCTTGGGCACTATCAGCCTGTTATCCCCGGCGTACCTTTTATCCGTTGAGCGATGGCCCTTCCACTCGGGACCACCGGATCACTAACCCCAACTTTCGTTTCTGCTCGACTTGTTTGTCTCGCAGTCAAGCTCCCTTATGCGTTTACACTCTGCGCACGATTTCCGTCCGTGCTGAGGGAACCTTTGGGCGCCTCCGTTACTCTTTAGGAGGCGACCGCCCCAGTCAAACTGCCCGCCAGACATTGTCCTGATCCCGGATAACGGGTATCAGTTAGTAATCCAACAAAGTAAGGGTGGTATTTCAACAACGACTCCATCGAGACTGGCGTCCCAACTTCAAAGTCTCCCACCTATCCTACACATACGTTGCCAAATCACAGTGTCAGGGTACAGTAAAGGTGCACGGGGTCTTCCCGTCCAACTACAGGTAGTCAGCATCTTCACTAACATTACAATTTCACCGAGCCTCTTGTTGAGACAGTGACCAAGTCGTTACACCATTCGTGCAGGTCAGAACTTACCTGACAAGGAATTTCGCTACCTTAGGACCGTCATAGTTACGGCCGCCGTTTACTGGGGCTTCAATTCAAAGCTTCGCATGATAAATCACGCTAACCTCTCCTTTTAACCTTCCAGCACCGGGCAGGTGTCAGACCCTATACTTTATCTTACGATTTTGCAGAGCCCTGTGTTTTTGCTAAACAGTCGCTTGGCCCATTTCTCTGCGACCTCTTCACGCTCCGTATGTTCTACTTCACGCTAAAAAGGCGTCCCTTTTCCCGAAGTTACGGGACTAATTTGCCGAGTTCCTTAACAAGAGTTATCTCGAGCGCCTTAGGTTATTCACCCCACCCACCTGTGTCGGTTTGTAGTACGGTCGGTCTGCTTCGCGTTTAGAAGTTTTTCTTGGCAGCCTAGAATCATGACCTTCACTCGGTTGCCCGAGCTCCCCTATTGCCTCAGCCATAAGACATCCGGATTTACCTGGACATCAAGCCTACACTAAGAACAGAGTAATCCAACACTCTGCGCCATTATCTTTCTGCGTCACTCCATCACGATTACCTCCGCAAACCGGTGCAGGAATATTAACCTGCTTCCCATCGACTACGCTGTTAAGCCTCGTCTTAGGGGCCGACTAACTCTGAGATGATTAGCATTGCCCAGAAAACCTTGGGTTTTCGGCGAATATGTTTTTCACACATTTTATCGTTACTCATTCCGGCATTCTCTCTTCTGTACAGTCCAGTCGTCCTCACGATCAACCTTCATCCCGGTACAGAATGCTCCCCTACCACTCATTGCTGAGTCCAAAGCTTCGGTAGTATGTTTAGCCCCAATCATTTTTGGCGCAGAATCACTCGACCAGTGAGCTATTACGCACTCTTTGAAGGAATGGCTGCTTCTAAGCCAACCTCCTGGCTGTCTGTGTGATTCCACATCCTTCCTCACTTAACATACATTTTGGGACCTTAGCTGTTGGTCCGGGTTGTTTCCCTCTCGACCACGAATATTATCACCCGCAGTCTGACTCCCGTGCTCTCACGTTGTCGCATTCGAAGTTTGATAGAGTTTGGTAGATTGGTAAACCCCCTAGCTCTTTCAGTGCTCTACCTCAACAACGAAACACACGAGGCTAGCCCTAAAGCTATTTCGGGGAGAACCAGCTATTTCCAAGTTTGTTTGGCCTTTCACCCCTATCCACAGTTCATCCGAGGCTTTTTCAACAGACACCGGTTCGGTCCTCCACAGGGTCTTACCCCTGCTTCAACCTGACCGTGGATAGATCACTTGGTTTCGGGTCTACTTAATATAACTATCGCCCTATTCAGACTCGGTTTCCCTTCGGCTCCGTGATTTCTATCACTTAACCTCGCTATATTAAAGTAAGTCGCCGGATCATTCTACAAAAGGCACGCAGTCAGGCATACATTGCTGCATAGCCCTCCTACTCCTTGTAAGCATACGGTTTCAGGTTCTATTTCACTCCGCTCACAGCGGTTCTTTTCGCCTTTCCCTCACGGTACTTGTTCACTATCGGTCACTGACTAGTATTTAGCCTTTCGAGGTGGTCCTCGAGAATTCCCACAGGGTTTCACGTGCCCCGCGGTACTCAGGTGCCGCTCTTGCAAGATATCTGCTTTTCACTTACGGGGGTATCACCCTCTTTGCCCCTCTTCCCAGCAGGTTCAGTTAAACAGATATTTTGTAACTTGCAGCACAATTTGCAGATTGCGCTCAAACGGTCCTATTACCCCGACGTTACAACGGCTGCAGCCTTTAACGTAGACATCGGTTTGGGCTCTTCCCCTTTCGCTCGCCACTACTTAGGGAATCGATCTCTCTTTCTTTTCCTCCGGGTACTTAGATGTTTCAGTTCCCCGGGTCTAGCTTCCGCTACCTATTTATTCAGTAGACGGATATACAGGTTTTACCTGTATGGGTTTGCCCATTCGGTCATCCCTGGATCAACGGATGCTTACTCCTCCCCAAGGCTTATCGCAGTTTGCCACGACCTTCATCGCCTGTCAGTGCCAAGGCATCCACCGTACGCCCTTATTCGCTTGACCATATTATTTTATACATAACATTTCTGTTATATATGGTTTTCCCTAGGCGCTCTTTTCGTTTTGTAAAGATGCTTTCTAATTTTTTAAGTTTATCTCTAAACTTAACCATTGTTTTCAAAGATCTGGTTCTTATGGAACCATATAGTTCAACATATCTCTATATTAAGCTATATGGTCCCACATTTGCTTCGTGATTTCTCACTTATGTGGAGGTGATCAGGATCGAACTGACGACCTACTGCTTGCAAGGCAGTTGCTCTCCCAGCTGAGCTACACCCCCAAACTTGGGCCTGAGTGGGATCGAACCACCGACCTTACGATTATCAGTCGTACGCTCTAGCCATCTGAGCTACAGGCCCGCTCAATGACTCTTTCAAAACTGAGTAGTATCTAAAAAATAAGCCATCCTTGGTTTCTATCCTTTTAAAGGAGGTGATCCAGCCGCACCTTCCGATACGGCTACCTTGTTACGACTTCACCCTCTTCACCGACATTACCTTAGTAACCTTCCCCCTTACGGTTAGATCAGCCACTTCGGGTACTGTCAACTCAGATGGTGTGACGGGCGGTGTGTACAAGGCCCGGGAACGTATTCACCGCAGCATTCTGATCTGCGATTACTAGCGATTCCAGCTTCATGCAGGCGAGTTGCAACCTGCAATCCGAACTGAGAACGGTTTTTTGAGATTAGCTTCGCCTCGCGGCTTCGCAACCCTTTGTACCGCCCATTGTAGCACGTGTGTAGCCCTGGACATAAGGGCCGTGATGATCTGACGTCATCCCCACCTTCCTCCGGTTTATCACCGACAGTTCCCTCAGAGTGCCCAGCATTACCTGGTAGCAACAGAGAGTAGGGGTTGCGCTCGTTGCGGGACTTAACCCAACATCTCACGACACGAGCTGACGACGACCATGCAGCACCTCTGTACATGTTCCGAAGAAAAGGTACATCTCTGTACCGGTCATGCACAGTTCAAGCCCAGGTAAGGTTTCTCGCGTATCATCGAATTAAACCACATGCTCCACCGCTTGTGCGGGCCCCCGTCAATTTCTTTGAGTTTCACTCTTGCGAGCGTACTCCCCAGGCGGCATACTTACTGCGTTAGCGACGGCACTAGAGATTAAATCTCTAACACCTAGTATGCAACGTTTACGGTGTGGACTACCGGGGTATCTAATCCCGTTTGATCCCCACACTTTCGCACTTCAGCGTCAGTCATAGGCCAGAAGGCCGCCTTCGCCACCGGTGTTCTTCCCAATATCTACGCATTTCACCGCTACACTGGGAATTCCGCCTTCCTCTCCCTGACTCAAGAATACCAGTATCGAATGCAGTTTGGAGGTTGAGCCTCCAGATTTCACACCCGACTTAATATCCCGCCTGAATGCCCTTTACGCCCAATAATTCCGAACAACGCTTGCATCATACGTATTACCGCGGCTGCTGGCACGTATTTAGCCGATGCTTTAGGCAGGTACCGTCATTTATTCTTCCCTGCTTACTGAACTTTACAATCCGAAAACCTTCATCATTCACGCGGCGTCGCTGGATCAGACTTTCGTCCATTGTCCAAGATTCTTAACTGCTGCCTCCCGTAGGAGTCTGGGCCGTGTCTCAGTCCCAATGTGTCCGTTCACCCTCTCAGGCCGGATACCTATCGTTGCCTTGGTGGGCATTTACCCCGCCAACTAGCTAATAGGCCGCAGGCTCATCTCCGAGCGATTTAATTCCTTTAAAGTACATTATTTCAAATGTACTCTTTATTCGGTATTAGCCAACCTTTCGGTTGGTTGTCCCCATCTCGAAGGAAGATTACCCACGTGTTACTCACCCGTGCGCCACTAACTTTTCAAAGCAAGCTCTAAAAAGTCCGTTCGACTTGCATGTTTAAGACGCGCCGCCAGCGTTCGTTCTGAGCCAGAATCAAACTCTCCGTTATAGTTTATCTCTAAACCTTAGAGTTTGTTCAAAGCTTTTAATTACTTTATTATTTTACTTATTTGGATTTTTCTCAAAGAATATCTTTCGATTATCTTCGAGGGCTTATTTTTTTTGTCAATACTACCCAGTTTTCAAAGAACCATTAAGCAGTTTCTCGATCACTCAAAACCGCTTCAAATACCGTTTTTGTTTCAACGATATCCTTACTATTTCAACACCCTTTTTCTGTCAATCTTTTTTGGAAGATTTTTCAGCAGAGACGATTAAAAGATTGCTCTCGAAACCGCCGTCTCAAGCGAGTACTCTGACAATAAATATCTTACCCCTACTTTCGTCAACTTTTTTCCTAAAAATATTTTAAAAAAATTTTAAAATATTTTTAAGGCTTCGCCTTAAAAATCCAATCATTTTCCCGAGTGTCGGAAGACAACCAAAGACTCCGTCTTTGGAATCTGTTTTTTGCCAGAGAGTCAGGCATACAATCAAAGGCTTCGCCTTTGTAATCCGAATTCGCGTGGTGTCACGCAATACACAAAAGGTGCTCCGCACCTTTTAAATCCGCTTGTCCATTTCTTTTGCTGTGCCCAAAAGAAATGGACGAAAGAAAAGGGCACCGCTGCGCGGGGCTTGTCGGGCGTATTCCTCGCACCGGCTCTGCCGGATGCTGCGGACGCCCGAGTGGTGTCCGACTACGTCGGACAGTTAAGATGTTTTCTCTGTCATTCATCTTTTACAGAAGTGCTTTGCGCACTTTGATGACTTTTGATATCATTCATCTTTCAATTTGATCGGTGCGTTATGTACGTTTCGTTTGGTTTACGTGATTGGTGCGATTGTTTCGATTGTAGAGACGCAAGATTTTGCGTCTCTACAGGGAATTTTTGAATTCAATTGTTTTTTGATTTTCATGAATCACGTGAATGCACAGAATTTTGCGAAGCCCGTGTATGAAACGAATTTCATGTTATCCACGGATTCAATTGATCTTGCGTCTCTACGAAAAATATTTCATCAATCCCCGATAATACGAAGAAGCTCTTTCTGTGTCTCAATTACACGTAAAGCTATAAAGTTGATGAAGTCCGTATCATCTTCATGAGCCTTTTCTAGATATGCAATATAATCTCCGCGGAGCATCGGCGGAATAATCGCAATCGTATATCCGTTTCGCATAAGGGAAATATTCATGATAAGGCGCGCTACCCTTCCATTACCATCAACAAAAGGATGTATGAACACGAATTTTTTATGTACAAGAGCCGCTAGTTCTACCGGGTGAAGAGATTTTTCCGATACCGCGAACCACTCGATGAATTTATTCATTTCATTCCCGATTTTCTCAGGTTTGGTCAAAGGATACTTTGATCCTGTAATTATGGCTTTTTGATCGCGGTATATTCCCGCATGATGTGAATCAAGTTGATCGTAAAACAAACGATGAAGCGTTTGAATATCGTTCTCGGAAAAACTGCGGTCTCTTGAAAGATCATACATGTATTCATAGGCTTTTGCATGACCTGTCGCCTCGTAATAATCCCGGATAGGTTTTCCGCCGACAGTGAGACCGTCCTCCAAAAGCACCTTTGTTTCACTTTCTGTAAGCGAATTTCCCTCAAGCGCGTTGCTTGACCATGTAAGCCCTATTTTATAATACTGCCTGATCTGTGAAAGCATCGAACTTTCAAAAGGACGGAATATATCAATTTGCTTTTTAAGATCTTCTGCTCTTGAGAGAAGAGAAGTGTCGATCATGAATTTCTCCATCACATAAAATTAAAAAACGGAGCAAGTAAACCTTTCAAAACTTGAGTTTCCAAATACCATAGACATTATCTGCATTTTGCTGTTTTATTTTCAAGCAACCTTTTCTCTTGACAGTAGTCTTTTTTCTAAGGCTTCGATATCTCCGAGGGTCGGGATACAACACAAGGCTTCGCCTTATGTATTCGTTACTTGCATGGTGTCATGCAATACAATCAAAGACTCCGTCTTTGGAATCTGGTTTTCGCATGGATCATGCGAGAATATTCAAAGGGACGAGGAGCTCAGTCGCCGCTCCTCATCCTGTGCGACAGGACGTCGCGAATCCAACGCGGGCAGGAAGCCCATAAGCGTTGGACAGAGAGATCCCACTCCTGGCTTTTGTCGGGCGAATTCCTCGCACCGGCTTCGCCGGATGCTGCGGTCGCCCGATTGGTATCTGCCTTCGGCAGATGGTTTGATGGATTGTTCTCTCATTCGTCTTTATCTGAAGTGCATTGCGCAGTTTCATACCTCCGTATATTCATCCATTTTCCAATTTGACGGATTTTCGATTATATATTTGCGGATACGGTTTAATTCATCATCATCGCGAATGATGTGATCGTGAAAACGGGTTTGCCAAACCGATGTTCCAGGGGTTTGGCGGTGTTCGTTGATTCGGCGTGCAGAAAATGTTTTTAATGCACGGATAAATTCAAACAGACCATGTGTTTTACCCGACGTTCCCGACGTTCCCGTAGAGACGGGTTTCAAACCCGTCTCTACGGGAACGCCCTGATAATCAATCGTATTATTATTGTATTCAATAATGATAATTCCGTGGACATGATTCGGCATTACCACAAATTGATCCAATTTCAAATTCGGATAATGATTGGGTAAATCATTCCAACAATTTTCCAAAATTTCACCGTATTTATTGGGTACTATTTTCCCATTTACAATTTCACCAAAAACACATTCCCTGTTTTTTGTACAAATCGTAATAAAATAATATCCCGGTGATGAATAATCCCAATTCTTCAATCGTGCCGATTCTATCCGATATTTATTTGCGAATAATGTCACCTGACCGAACCTTTGTAAGGACGCAAAATCTTGCATCTTCTAACTTCTTTCAAATTATCAGCATCTTCACAGAATGACAAAAATTAAATACGCTGAGATAATAAAGAGTCGGTTTGCACTTAAAATTACAAGGCTCCTTAACACCGAGAGATATGTGCCTCTTAGCACATACATCAATTAGTTAAACTACTTTTAACTTCATCAACGATTACATCAAAATTATCAACTGTTAAATCAACATGAATTGTTGTTAGATGTATTTCTTCGTTGAGAAATGATATTTTGTACTGCTCTATATGCTGCTGCTTTTGTTGCCCAACAAACAATGGATAAACAAGAAAAATATTTTTACATCCATAGCTTACTGCATAAGTACACATCTGATATAGATCATCAGAACTTACTTCTATTTCTCCGTATTTATTAAAAGAGTTCTTAAATTTTGTATCGAGAATTGTGACAACATTTAAACCTCTTCGAATAACAAAATCAGGTTTTATTTGAAACCGTGGAACATTATTAGAATCCCTGGCAATATACTTTGGAGTTTGATAATCAACAACATCTGGCGACTGATAGATTGATTCCAGTATTGTTTTAAAGAAATATTCAAATAAAAGATTGAGCGGTACGATAAACGAAATAGTTCTTCTTTCGCCATAATTAATTCCAGACTGCCTATTCTGGAATAACATCTTTACAAGTTCAATTAGAGGTCTGTATTCTTCATTCAATCTGGTAAAAATAATGCTATTTAAAAGATCATTATTCAAAAGAATAAAATCCACTTCATCGAGATATGCCAAACCTAATCTCAAAAGTTTTTTATTCTCCGAATCATTCGAGATTAACAATAATTGCTGGATTGTTGATTTAATAATTCTGTTGATATTGTTATTTATTGATAGTTCATCAAATCTAACCATCAAATGGCCGCTTCTTTTAATACCGGTTGATATAGATATTGGAAAAAGAATTTTACCTTTTACAAAAAGCAATTCTTCCTCTTCGGATATATACTCACGCAACACATTTCGTCGGTGGAGAAATATAAATCGATCAATAAATAACCTGATAATTATTTCTAACAGGCTATTGTCATTTTCCTGAATCTGTATATCTGCAAGTTCTTTAAACTGCATAAATCCAGACCAATGAAGCATTCTAAACACAAAAGAAAGTGAACCACCGATTTCCTGATCTTCATCGACAATAGCACTATCTGAATATATTTTGGGGAGTATCTGCAAACATGTATTGTTTTTTACTAGACAACCGACATATTTACTTATTCTAAAATCACCATTAGCCTCAAGAATACAATTCTGACTTCCCACAATATCTTTGAAGGACAGTAGATCGTCAAAATGATCACTATAATCTTTTAATGATTTTTTATAATCTTGAAATACAGTAATTACTTTCGGCATAATCAGTTCTCATAAATTTTTTTTATTGCCGCTATAAACTCTTTTTTGTTTAATTTTTTTATCTTTGAAGTTTCTTTATCAATGAATTTATCAGTTACAATTTCAGAAACATTTTTGCTATCATTATAGAAGTATTCCATCAGAAGCGGAATTATTTTGTAATACCATGTCAGAAAAAAAGCCTGATAGTTGAATAAATTCATGAAGTACGAATGTCCTATACGGTGATCCCGATCATATTTATTTAATATCTTTGTATTCAGAGTTTCAAGCAATCGAGCTAAGTCAATTTGGTCTTCAATCATCCGATGCTCATGATTTTCAAGTACTTCTACATCTGGCTCTACCTCATAGAACGTAAAGCGTCGTCTCAATGCAGTATCAAGAACCGCAATTGACCGGTCAGCTGTATTCATCGTACCTATAATATATATATTTGAAGGCAAATAAAATGGTTTTCGGGAATATGGAAGTGTAATCTTCAAGACATCTCTTTTATCTTTCTCAATTAATGTTATTAATTCACCGAAGATTTTTGAAATATTACCTCTGTTTATTTCATCAATGATTAAATAACATGGACTACTCTTTCTCTTTGAACTATCCATTATAGATGTCTTATCATTTTTTAGAATATCCTTTATATCAGAAAATTTAATTCTATTCAAAGGATACACTGTTTTCATTGTTAACCTTACACCGCTATTCATTTTTGAAATATCATAAGGTTCATCAAAATGTTTTAACCATTTCACACTTCTGCAGTGCGGGTATTTATCTTTTCTTGTTTTATCATATTTGTAATCACCGGTTATTACGCCAATATCGCGTATTGTATATGGTCCTTCATAGATAAAAACAATATCTCCATTATTCATCAAATTAACAAAAGCATCGATACTGTTTGCATCATTTATCGGTTTTGGATCATCCGCTCCCCTACCTTTTACGAGTTTTGAATATATAGCATCATAATCCATACCTGTTAAATCTTCTGCATCAGACCATCCGATAGAAATTATATTATTCTCAATACAGTCCTTATATATATCATCATCAGAATATCTATTCCCCAATGATACTTTATAAATAATACTATCTTTCCCGATTAGCGAGATTTCTTTACTGCTTATATCCTCAGTAAGATGTTTCAAAGCAGCAGTATCTGAAAGTTTCTTAATAATTCCATCTTCAACTTTATATTTTACCTGATCACCGTTTATCTGTTCAGAATTATCATTAGCAAATACAGGTCGTATCCCTTCAACAAATTCTTCATAAGAATATGATTGATGAAAAGTAACAAATTCAATACGATTTTCTTCTATGAGTTTCTCAAATTTTACAAACTGTCCACTCCTCTTCTTTTCAATATACTCAATCATTCTCATCACATTATATGTCTTCCCTGTACCCGGAGGGCCGTATAATATCAGGTTTGGGTTATCATCCAATAAATCTTTATATACATTATAATCCTCAGACAATTCTTCCTGAATACTCTCATCATCTACAAGTTCTTCATCTATCTCTTTATCCTTTGCTTTTTTGATCGCGCTTCTTTTTCTACCGACAAGAATATTATCATATAAAGCAACGGGACTTTGCACAAAGAAATAACCATTATTCTTTAAATCTTCAATTACTGATTGAATGTATTTTAGTTTTTTTGATGCATTGTCTTCTTCAGCATATGCTAGCAATTCATTCAGAGAGTAGCGTTCACCTTCTGGATTTCGCTCTTTATACAATTGTGTTAACGGAGTATACTCACTAAATTTTCCTTTTTGACAGATTTCAATTGAATCAATTCTATATTCACTGGAATTATCAATTACTACCCTGATATCATAATCTTTATATTGCGGAGTTGAAACAGCATCATTCATTACAATATAAATATTTCTTATATCTTTAAAATCTATTTTGTCAGGATCAGGTGCACCATCAGTCAAAATTATTTCAAAGAAACCAGCTTCGGCACTCTTAACACTCTTATTTACCACATTTAGATCGAGCTGATAATATTTTTGTCTGAGAAAATTTATAGCAACCGGAATCGCGTCAAATTCTTTGACCACATCAAAACGAACAGAACCCTCTTTGTTAATAATATTGGGGGCATCTGTATATTCACGAACTTTCCATAATTTTTGCACTCTTGCATTGTATATCGGGAACACATAGTCACCAGGTTTTATGCCGCCATACCATTTGCTGTCCGATTTACCAGCTGCATAAAAATTTTCTTCAAATTGAATGGGATAGTTTTTACTTATTTTACCAAGAAATAATCTAGACATTGATCCTCCAAAATTGTTAAATATCTAAATGTTTGTTTTTTTAACCAACCTTCGTAACACCTCGATTCTCAATAATACTCCCGGATATACGCATACGCCTGGTCAAAAAGATTCTGATCTTTATGCAACGAATACTTTAGCAGAGCTTTTCTCAATGACTGCTGAACTTCTCGCTCACCTTGAGAAGAATTTTGCCATCCAGGAAAACGGACGACTCTAACAATCGCGTCAATATCTGTAACGATACGCTCAACCACGGCAGGCGTCTGATCTGTTTTCAGTTCAAGAAATAGTTCGGTGAGTGCGGCTTGCGGAGTTTTTTGGCGCATCGATTCTTCAAGTTCTTTCTCTGCGGCGACGGTGTCTTTTGCAATGTTACACAGCTCTTTCACGAATTCAATTGATGTAATAAGTCCCTTCTCTGCACGGGCACGCAATTCTTCAAGGCGCTCGCTGAGCTTTTTGAAAATAGGATTCCCTTCATGCTTCTTAAAACGTTTAATCAGTATCTTTTCAATTTCCTTTCCACGTTTGGGATCGGGATTGTTGAAAATATCCTCAATCACATCAGCATCGAGAACAAACTCTTCAAGCTGATGAACTTCGCCGACATGCACATGCTGATGTATGAGTTCCGTTGTTTTCGCTCCAAGCGTAAACCAGAGCAGTTTACCGATATTATCAGCGGCAGGTTTCACTGACTCATATACCTGTGACAGCCAGCGGTAATCAGCGGTGTACGCGTCAAGAATTCTATCAGGTGAAAGAGACTCCCACAGCTTTGTCAGAAATTTATAATCTGCAGCAAATGCGTCTTTTTTTTCATTATCTTTTATCACATCCTGAGCAGCCTGTAGGCCTTCAAATCCTTCAACCGTACGATCTACACCATTGAAATGTGAAAGTGCCTTGCTCATTGCACCGGCTAATTCAACCTTGAGTTCTGACATGTTGCTGATAATTTTTTTCATCGAGCTTTCATCAAACTCGAGAGCCTTTGCTGCGTCATCAAACACACCGAAATAGTCGACTATGCGTCCAAACGATTTTTGCGGAAAGAGTCTGTTGGTGCGACAAATCGCCTGAAGAAGCGTATGGTCTTTCAACGATTTATCAAGATACATAGTCTGCAGAATAGGCGCATCAAATCCTGTAAGAAGTTTAGCTGTGACAATTAAAAATTTCTGCACTGATTCTTTTAAACAGTAGCTCTCAAGAATTTTCTCCTGTGTGCTCTTATCCATACCCCACTTCTGCTTGAACTCAAGCTCGTCATTGGCCGATGTTGAAATCACGACAACGCTCGCCTCAGAAGGGAAATGCTTATCAAGCTCTTCTTTGTACTGCACGCAGGCATAACGGTCAGGAGTAACTATCATTGCCTTAAATCCATGAGGCTCAACTTTTTCACGGAAATGTTTTGTTATGTCGTCCACAATCTTTGCGACACGCTCAGGCGATTTGAGAAAGGCCGACATCTTTGCCGATTTTTTATTGAGCGCATCGGCTTCTTCATCGGTGAGCGCCGCTGATTCGGCAAACTCATCGAACGCGGCGTCAATCGCCTTAGTATCAAGATGAACGTCTACAAGGCGCGGCTCAAAGTGCAATGGAAGTGTCGCGTTATCACGAATTGAATCGTGAAATGTATAGCGCGAAAGATATCCTCCATCATCCTCTTCGGCACCAAATGCCCAGAAGGTGTTTTTATCCGCACGGTTTACCGGTGTTCCAGTAAGACCAAAGAGAAACGCATTCGGAAGCGCCGCTCGCATCTGACGACCGAGGTCACCTTCCTGTGTGCGGTGTGCCTCATCTACAAGAACAATTATGTTTTCGCGAGTGTTCATATCGGGTTTGGCATCTTTGAATTTGAAAATCGTAGAGATAATTATTTTGCGAGTATCGCGTTCAATCATGGTTTGAAGCTCACTGATGCTGTCGGTGGTTTCAACATTGGGAATGTCGGCCGCGTTAAAGGTGCCTGATATCTGCGTATCAAGGTCGGTGCGGTCTACCAGAACAATCACCGTGGGACTTTTAAGCTCCGGCGCTCTGCGCATTTTCTGAGCCGCAAACACCATAAGCAAAGATTTGC
>Ga0208940_1003002_pt1 | contig 14869 bp, 6 predicted proteins | sample AD_JPNNA6_MetaG_FD_184445 | JGI IMG/M metagenome (GOLD analysis project Ga0208940, IMG submission 184445) | Active sludge microbial communities of municipal wastewater-treating anaerobic digesters from Japan - AD_JPNNA6_MetaG (SPAdes) (version 2) | ecosystem: Engineered > Bioreactor > Anaerobic >... | reverse complement strand
GGGAAAAGAAAACCGATATTCTCTCCCAATGTCTCTTTGTGAAAGACGGGCCTCTCTCCATACGTGCACAATATTCAAAACTAGTCGAACCTATACGACGGTTCCTGGCCTTTGCTCGGGATCAGGGTCGCCCGATTCACATTCTGGGGCAGGAAAAATCAGGGAGATTTTTTGATCATTTCCAATATATCGGCAATGAAGCCCCATGCCAATCGCTGTTTATACCCAATGATTCATATATCAAAACCCAGATTCAGAACAGGCCACTCGAGGGGGCCGAATATGGTAAAGACACAAATTATGGAGCTAAAGTATTTGTGAAATGGAGTGAATACCACAAGTTGGTTCTGAACATCCCCTTCGGAGAATTTAACGCGAATCCGAAATTACAGGATTTAATTGGATACAAGAAGATTTTCTCAACTTTACCAAAGATACTGAGTAACCGGCATGAAGGAGCACTCTTACCAATCGAGCTTGCACACGGCATAGCCTCATTGTCAACGTATCCTTCGGCAAAAATATTGAAATTATTTGCAGAATCGGGAAGGAATTACAAAGAAATGGGGTATTAGATATTGGGAATTTGTTCTCACCCTCCTCCCCCCTCCCTTCACGAGCCCGTACTCGATCTCGTAAAAGGCATGCGGCACTGAAGGTAATAAACTGGTTTAGACCCGCTCTTTTTCTATCCTAGTTCTTCAACATACTCTTTCCCTTTGAGGGCGATTCTGTTGGTCATACCAGTTACAGAGGCACGTTCCAGATTTTATCGCAAATCTGTTTATAGAGTTCCTGTCTCTTTTCTATATCTTTGGAGGAGAAATGATCGTAGGGTGAGAACTTCAAATTCTCCTTCTGAATGAATCGGAGAAAACCGGGGTTATTCTGATAACACAACTTATGTAATGAACGTGCGAGGAGATTCTCACTGAAATACATCGGGAGTTTTTCCTCGAAGGGGTTGTCATTGTAGCTCGCATTCTTGTCTTTCGGCAGGAGGAGCAAATCCCCGAATTTGTTTCTCACTTTCTGGAAGTCTTCTTCGGTTGCAAACTGGTCCTTGAACCATTCGTAGTGATCCGGCCAGATATGCTCAATTTCATAGGGATTCCGAATCTTCCGGTTCACATAATCCTCAAATTTTGTTGCAAGGCCACTTCCGGTCTCGATATAGTGGGTCATTCTTGCAAGGATATGGAGCATGTAGCGGGCGGTAAACTGATTTAAGTAGAACCCGTCGATTCCGTCTATCTTGAACTCCATGGCTTGTAATTCATTCTGAAGGATTGATCGTAATTCCGGGATGGGTTTCCTCCGTATTTTCTTGCTCAACTTGAACATGGGGTTTTTCATGACCGAATAGTCCACGGTTTTGAAGTTAAATACTCGTCTGGCAATATACTGGTCTATAAACTTGCTGACAATCTGGATTTTTTCTTTTACGGTTGCATCATCGTCGGAGGGGTCTATTGCAGACAGAATGACCTGGTATTGGAGGGTGAAGTTCCGATCCGCATTGTAAAAGACATATTCATACTCTTTGTTGAATGTGAGTGAATATTTTTTTAGAGTTATATAAATATCCGCAAATTTAGGGAAATACTCTTTTATGAAACGTTCATAATCTGCGGATTTGCGTAACCCCATCTTCCCGCTATTTTCCTTTACCCATTTGTGGAATGGTTTTCCAATAATATCCCAATCCTCGTTCTCCGCTCCGGCTTTTGTTTCACGAATGGTTTCAGCATACTGTGCCCGAAGCCAGTTCTTGAAAAAGTTTGCATCCTCTTCTTTGTCAATCTGGTTAAGCTGGAGGATCTTCTTTTTCCATATCTCGTTTGCTTCATTGCGGATGATATCGGATTGAATTTCAGAGAGGAGGAATCCCTTGAGCATCTCTGTCGGGGTCAGACTCAACCCCCGGTCGTTCATCGTTACGAATATTTTATGGGCATCCTGTTCGGTATACGCAAGGATTTGAACAAGGTCGACGTTATAAATGAGCCAATTGATGAAAAACGGTAATGCTTCTCCTTTCAGGTCTTCGGGAAACAATTCAACAATATCCCGATAGCGTTCGTATATCGTCACTACGCTTTCAGGCTGATCATGGGGGTCAAATGGTTTATTCGTATAGAGGGCATTCAAACACGGTTCTCTCTCCTCAACATTGATGTTAAAAGATCTCTTCCCGAACTTTTCCGAGAAGATGAGGTGATCAAGAGGCACCCGATTCGGTCGATCTTTCTGCAAATTGTTCAAAAAAATCAGTAAAAGGGTAAGTGATGTAAGGCGCTGTTGACCATCGATTATAGCATTCTGACTTTCACTGTTACTGATAATGATGGACCCCAGGAAATAATGCCCATATTGCTGAACCATATCCTGGGAATGTTCGGGATTGTAATATTTTTGAAATTCATCGGTCAAATCGTCAATCAGTTCTTCGATTTGCTTCTTCCCCCACCGGTATTCCCTTTGATAGTAGTGGATGGTGTATTTTTTAAAGGAGAGTAAATCGCTGAGACATTTTTCCTTTCCATCGATCTTTTTCATGGTTATGCCTCCACAGAAATAAGGCTGGTTATGCAGACTTCACCAGAAAGGAGATCATCCATCAGCCCATGTTTGATTGCGAGGTTTTTTTAATTGGCTCCTCATTTTCGATTTTTTCCCGGTTAGCGTAATAATTTCGCTTAGATGATCAGTTAACTTCCACAACCAAAGTCGTTTCGTTTCGCTTCAAATTGATAAAGTAATCCAATAATTTTTTTCATTATCGTAGCCCCACTCCATCTCTGGATCTTAAAGAAATACTATTATCTGGCGATTTCATAGTGGTTAATCGATCTCTTTTTCATGTATGACATAATAGACAATTTTTATAAGAATCAATAAAATTCTATTTTGATGCTTATTCTTGGTAATTACTCACTATACGCCACGCGACTCTATCCACCTAATACAAGGATGCGATCATCAAAATTCTCCGGGTCATGAGGGTTCTTCCAGCACTCCCCTTTTTTTGAGGCAGAGGGGGAAATCATCCACATATCCACCATGGTATTTCCCAACCGTTCCTTAGCGAAAAATCAGGAAACTCAATCCTCTTGTTTCACAGATTTATCAAAAAAATAACTTTTTCCCACCCTTCATGGAATGGGAAGAAATCTCCTCGGAGTGATAGCAGGTGTTTTTCCGGAAATGCAGAAACACGGCCATGCACCAGCAAAAGTACCCCCCCTCTCTCCGGTATCGAAGGACACACCAAAAGGGCGATGACGCATCATCCGGGACCTCCCGCCCCTTCCGCACGACAGGAAAAACAGGTGATTTGGGAGTATTTCACGCCGGGAGGAAGCAGGCGCAGATGGCCATGATCAGGAACAGGAAAAGAATCGTGCGGTGTTTATTCATCATATCATACCCCCCGGTATACTCCGGAAAGAATGGAGAGCACTATGCGGGAAAGGTTAAAGAGCTTTGGAAGAGGGGGAAGGCACAGTGACAGAAGCGAAGATGAGGGAAATCTGCACATGCCCCACCATTAGACGCACCACACCGCCGGAACCGGGGATAGGTGACCCTTGAAGGGCGAGGGGGTGGTCAGCGGGGGATTGTATTCGTAGAGATGACTGCCGGGGATGGAGGAGGGGCCGGGTCACTGAGAGGACTGTAACCGGGGTTCTGCGGGAGATCGGTGGAAGAGAGAAGGTACATACGTGCGAAACCTGCGATTCAGGAGCGGAAATGAGGAACATGGAATTGTTTGATGGTTTTCGAGAATCGACCCGGATATATTTAATGTAAGTTATAGAAGCAGAACAAATGTAAGACAAACTTCTTACCGTTGCATTTCCGGGGTTTCCAGAGTTTACACTGTAAACTGAAACAGGAAACATTCCTTGCATTCACCATGAGTAATTAACCTGAACGCGTGGAATTCAGGCGAAAAGTTCCGGAGAAACCGGAACAGGAAACTGCTGTTTTTGCGAATGGAGATGGCGGATATCTTCTTGCAGGATTTGACGATAATGGCACAATCCTTGGAACTGATCTCAAAGCGGCACAGGATACCATTGCAAGCGTCTTTCATGGACTCAGCCGGAGCCCTGGTAAGATCCATGAAACCGGAATAGCGATCCCGGCTCACCCTCTGAATCATTGTATCTCATGAGAAATCAGATGAAACCAAATATTTCCTGTCGAAATCCCGTATTTCGTCATCTGTATACCCTGATCCCGTCTCTCCTGAAGAATACCGGAGTGGTCCTGTTCCGGAAATACTTCTCTTCCCTTCGTTGGAGTTCTGAAATAACCGTTCGATGTGTTCTCCGGTTTGATGTCTTCAGTCTCTCGTATGGGAATTTATCAAACGGGTGCTGAAATGAGTTGACTGTATTTCCGGCCTGAGAAGGCCGGTTCACATTTTGGGAAGGAGAATGGATGTCGAATACTTGTTTCTGAAGGGAAAATGTGCGAAGGTGCAGGGATTATAACAACCCGCAGGCTGCCGTCTTTGTTCATCCGGGAGATTTTCCTGAGACTTCTCATACCCGCAATAATTGTAATAGTGATTGTGTTAAAAAACGTAAAAAAAAGTGCTCTTCTCAATTCTTCTGGTATACGTGATTACAGGATGTGCCGGGTTACGGTTGGTTTTGTAATCTCAGTTAATTGGATCGGATCATCGGGATCATTGAAAATTCTGATCTGGTGATATAGGGATATCGTCGGATTAGATAAGAATGCCTGAATTTAATCGGCAATATTTTGTCTGATAATATTCACAATAATTATGCTGGCAATTAAGCCAAAACAGGGCTTTCCAGGGTGGCTTCATAATGAAAGATCATACAGATCCAAAAAAACAACTTGAAAAAATCGGGGAGGAAAAGGAAAGAATCTATCAGTTAAAAAAGAAATGGGAAACAGGTGGATTGACCCCGGGATGGTGGGCTCAGACTGGTCTGCCTCATTTAAAAAAGCTTGAAACCGAAGAACGAAAAATCAGGAGTTTTATTCAGAGAAAGGATCAAAACATTTCCGGAAAAAAGGATATCCCCTCTCCTGAAAATAACCAGAAAGACCCCCTTCAGGAAGCAGTCATTACAGCACCGGTTTCTGACCGAATCCTTGTGGATGCGGGGCCCGGAACCGGAAAAACCACTGTTGCATGCAGGAGAGTGGCTCATCTTATCAATAAGCAGCAGGTATATCCTGCCAATATTCTTTTAATCAGTTTCACCCGTGCTGCAGTTCACGAAATCCGTCAAAGAATAGGGGATTATCTTGAAGATAAAGAGAAGAAATATTCTGTAAAAATAGCGACAATTGACTCCTACGCCTATGAAATTATCCGGGGTTACAACGAAAGATATCATTTTACCGGTAGTTATGACGATAGTATTGCTGAAGCACTGAGACTGATAAAAGAAGATGACGCAACAATGGAAATCTTCGAAAAGATTGAACATCTGATTATTGATGAATCACAGGATGTTCTTGGAATTCGCGCAGATTTCCTGATTTCGTTCATTGGGAATTTACAAAAAAAATGTGGCGTGACGGTTTTTTCTGATAATGCACAGGCAATTTATGACTGGATTGCTGAACGGGATAATAATTCGCGATTCATGCAAAATAAGAATCCTCTGAGTTTTCGAATAAATCAGGAATTACCCAATATGTTCAGGACCGAATTTTTAAAAACGATCCATCGGACAAATGATCCCTCTTTGAAATTCATATTCAGTGAAACACGGGATGTGGTTTTAAACCAATCAATAGATCCAGGATTAAAAATGCGGAAAGTAATGGAACAAATCAGGAAAAAAGCACACGGGAAAGTTGACAGTATCGAAAAACAGCCTGTGGCTGATTGTGAAAACTGCTTTATCCTCTATCGTTCAAACCGGGAGATCCTGTATGCATCGGCACAATTAAAGAAAACCCCTCATAGAATTCGAATGAGGGGATTGCCATACTGTATCCATCCATGGATAGGAGCATGTCTTTCAGAGTATACTGACCGGACTCTTGACAGGCATACCTTCATGGATTTATGGGAGGAAAAGACAAAAAATCTTCAGTCTGTCGGAACAGATGCAGAATCCGCGTGGAATCTCCTTCTAAAAGTGGCTGCTGATACTCAGGGGAATCTCGTTTCCATGAAACAATTAAGGGCAGGATTATGGCATGCCCACCCACCCGATATTTTTTGTACAAAGGAGATTGGTCCTGGTGGAGCGATTATCAGTACAATTCACTCGTCAAAAGGGCGTGAAGCCGAAGAGGTGCGTCTTATGCTGCCAAAATATAGTAAAAACGGTAAATATGAAAGATCTGACGAGGAAACACGTGTGTTATTTGTCGGGGCCACACGGGCATCAGGAAACCTGAAAATCGGAGAAGGAATTAAGTATTATCCGATTTCCCATTTGCCTCCCTATAACCGTATTTATACCCCTATAGCAAGCAGGAGGAGTGCCAGAATTCAGATCGGTTGTGAAAATGACATTTCTGCGAAGGATCTTGGCCGGACCATGTCAGAAGATCAGATTCGCAGAGCGCAGAATACAATGCTTGCAATGTCGGGAAAAATTACCAGCGCAAAAATGGATCGCGTGAAAAATTCTGAATTCCATTATCGTCTGAAAAGTGAAGAAGGGACGGTTTTGGCTGAAATTACGGAAGGACCCCTCAAAGAAGATTTTGACAGGATTATTTCTGTAGTCGAAGAAAAATCACATTCTTCCGGGCTTGATTTTCCAGCTGTCATAAATGATTTACGGATTTTTGGGATTCGGACATTAATATTAAAACCCGATTCGCCCGAATGCACTGCTTTAAAGTATCCATGGAATGAAAGCGGGATTATGCTTGCACCGGTTGTAGTGGGTTGGCCTGAAATCGTGTTCCCGAAAAATGAAGGATCGCGGATTTCAGGAGGTGTGATTAAGATATGAATGAGAAAAAAGATGACAGAACTGTTATTCAGGAACGATTATTCAGAGATATTATCGGTCCTTATTCTGAAGATGAAGAAATCGACACATGGCCATCTGATACGTACCTGACAGGGATTCTCTGGCCCATGAAAACCCGGATGACAGAGGAAGATGATGACAGAATCAGCATAGCGGGGGAATCCGTTTCGGATGGAGATCAGTCATCATCCATACCGGAAGAGGAGGAAGTCACATCCCTGAATATGAACCGTCCCAGTACTGCAGGGATTTCCTTTGCGGTGCAATCAGAAAAGAAGCCTCCTGTCATAAATGTTTCAATCACATACGGCCGTTATCTTTCTGTTACTGATAAAGAGAAAAAAAGTGCCAGGAGGAAAGAACCGGACACATTTCAATCTAAATTTCCCTGGAAAAGAACTCCTTTCAGAATTGAAAAAAAGGGAATTATTATCGGTGACAATTCTGCCGGATTAATCGATCTTACCAACGATACTGATGATCCCGGAATCAGACTTCACATGCGCACTGCGCCATGGTCTGAAAAAAAACTTGTTACTCTCACTCTTATCAACCAATTAAATCCGGACCGGAACCAGGGTCGTGAAGGTTTCGAGAAAATGATACTCTTTCAGGTCCGTATGGAGGTAACACCGGGTAAGGATACATATCTTGTGGCACGACCGCCGGGCAGAATTCTGAAAGACGATGCATCTGATGATGAAGATAAGTCTGCTGATTTACTTTATCGGAATTCCTATGAGTTTGCTGTCGGGCACACCTGTTCGGCTGAATGGGATGAACCTCCTGATCCGCGCCATCCGGACCGTACCTGCCGGGTTGCCACAACATGGATTCCATATAAACTTGTCAGCGCAGTAAGTGCCTCGGGACACGAAGTATTCCACCCTCTGATACAGAAAGGAGATGCCGGCCCCCTTTCTGCGACATGGCTTTCCGAGGCCCCGGATAAAGATTTGTGCGAAGCACTCCTGGAAGTGACTGATGCATATGAGAAGTGGATCCGTCTCCAGGAGGAGAAAATCTCCACTCTCCCTGATTGTTTTGTCAAACCTGCCAGAAAAAATGTTGATACCTGCAGAACCATACTGGAAAGAATGCGTGAGGGGGCAAATCTGATCGGAACAGATCCTCTCGTGGCAGGAGCATTCAGACTGGCAAATAAAGCGATGGTTGTCCAGTATAACTGGACTCAGAAGGAAAACCAGAAAAAAAACCTGATATGGCGACCATTTCAGATTGGTTTCATTCTCCTGGCAATTTCTTCTGTTGCGGATCGCACTCATAAAGATCGCAGCATAATGGATCTCCTCTGGTTTCCGACCGGTGGAGGAAAAACGGAAGCATATCTGACTCTGGTAGCATTTCTTGGATTTTACCGCCGGTTAAAGCAGAAACAGGATCCTGATGACGGAGCAGGTGTGGCAGCGGTCATGAGATACACGCTGAGACTGCTGACCACTCAGCAATTCATCAGAGCATCGTCGATGATACTTGCATGTGAAGCAATAAGGAGAGGAAAAATTCCCGGAATTAAACCCGCCCCGGACCTCGGAAAAAAACCATTCTCAATTGGATTGTGGGTTGGATCCGCAGCAACACCCAATTCCTACATGGATGCATGTCAGGCACTGACGGATTCATCGTCTGAGATCCCCTCTCCGAAGCAGCTCACAAAGTGTCCCTGCTGTGACCGGCCGCTTACCTGGTATCCCGATTCAAAAAAGGAGATGATCAGGGTCCGTTGCGACAATGATAAATGTCTCCTTTATGATATGAATGATTCTCTCCCGGTTTTAACTGTCGATGAGGATGTGTATCGCGAACGTCCAACACTTTTAATCGGGACAATCGATAAATTTGCTCAGATAACGAGAAATGAAAAAACCAACAGCCTGTTTTCCGTTAATAAAGGATTGCCCCCGGATCTGATCATTCAGGACGAACTGCATCTGATATCAGGTCCCCTCGGAACCCTTGCTGGTTTATATGAAACCGCACTGGACAGAATTCTGACCCATGACGGTATGCCCCCAAAAATTATCGGGTCAACCGCCACAATCCGCAGGGCACCTGATCAGATCCGGGCGCTTTTCAACCGCAGTACCTGTCAGTTCCCCTATCCGGCAATTGATGCAGACGATTCCGGATTTGCGGTAAGAGATCCTGATGCCCCCGGGAGACTTTATCTGGGAGTGACAACGGCGGGGCGGTCGGGAACATTCACACTTCAGGCGGTTGCGGCATCCCTCCTGCAATCCGGATACGGCGGTTTTCCGACAGATGAACGCAGGGATCCCTACTGGACACTGGTTGCATATTTCAACTCGCTCCGTGAACTTGGAGGAGCCCTTGTGCTGATACAGGACGACGTAAATGCCAGTATTCCACTCCTTGCATCGCGGCGGAATGAGGAAAGGAGACGACTGGTAAGCGGAAATATCGAAGAGCTGACATCAAGGAGAACTCAGGATGACATTCGGGAAATGCTGGACAAAATTAACCGGAAGGCTGGTCAGCCGGGAGCCCTTGACGTGGTTCTGGCCACCAATATGATGAGTGTTGGTGTCGATATTCCCCGCCTTGGTCTCATGCTCGTTAATGGTCAGCCGAAGGGAATTTCCGAATATATTCAGGCTACAAGTCGTGTTGGTCGTGGCAGAGTCCCCGGTATTATAATCACAATTCTGAATAATGGCAAAGCCCGCGACAGGTCTCACTATGAATCTTTTGTTTCAATTCATGCAAATCTATACCGGGATGTCGAAGCCACAAGTGTAACTCCTTTCTCATCACGCGCTCGTGACAGAGCACTTCATGCGGTTCTGGTTACCCTGGTCAGGCATACAATTCCGGGAATGCTTGAACAACCCCGGCTGGATAGCAAAAATTGTGATAAGATTGAAAAACTGATCGGGTATATCAGAACCCGGGCTCAGCAGATTGATCCTGAAGAAAGGGGTGTGGAGACAGAACTTCGTGAACTTCTCCGCATATGGGAGGTGCGTCATCCCGTATATTACTGGAACGATGCATCTCCCCGGGAATCGCTCCTCATCGATGCAGATCGTGCGGCAACCCTCCGTGAAATTGGTACATATCCCGTTAATGCCTGGCCAACAATGAATAACATGCGCAGTGTTGAACCCTCAACAAAATTTGAACTGATACCGCGGGTCCGGAAGCACGATCCGAGGAGGGGGAACCATGCCCAATGAAATAGGAAAAATCCGCCGTAGTTCGATAATCATGACATTTGGACCCGGTTCGATTGCTGATTTCCGCACAAGAGAAGGGGGTCCCGTATCGGGCGTGATTGCAGGGCTTGATGCATGGGATCAGTATGCGCCACCCCCGGGCCTTACACACCCTCAGAGAATTACAGAAACCCGGCTCCAGCAGAAATTGAAAGTGCGGGGATTTCGTCTCCCCCCGGTTTCGATCGACGAATGGGGGAGAAGCCCTGCAGGCAATTCCCGGGACAATCTTGTGGCAGTCCGGTTTCCTGACTGGCTGCAGTGCAATGAATGTCACAGAATCGCCCCGTCAAATCGCTGGGCTTCGAAAGAAGGAAAAGCGTTCAGATATTGCGCTGCTTGTACAGAAAAGAAAAACAATCCGGCACGTAACATGGTGTTTGCCGTTCCCGTGCGTTTTGTGATGGCCTGTAAAAAGGGCCATATCGATGATTTTCCCTGGCATTACTGGGTGGGGCATGAACCGGATTGTCCCAATAAACATGGAGACCTGGAATTAAAATCAGAATTCGCCGGTCTGGCGGGGTATATTTTACGGTGTCCCGTCTGTAATGCAAAGAGATCGCTGGATGGGATTTTTAATCAGGAAACATGGAAAGGATTTCGCTGTAACGGTAAAAGACCGTGGCTTCCTGGGGAGAATGAGGAGTGTGATGAAACACCCCGGGTACTGCAGAGAGGAGCATCAAATATGTACTTCCCTGTTATGGAATCTGCACTCAGCATTCCACCATGGTCCGGAAGACTGATACAGGCACTGGGTACACGATTTGAAGACGTCCGGAGTATACCCGATGAGAAACAGAGAAAAAACTTTATCAGAAATGTATTGCTTGAGCATTTAATTCCAAATCTGCATAAAAGTCTGGAAATGACTAAGGATGAACTTGCGGGAAAGATTGAAGATCTTGTCAGACAGGGAGGAAGGCCTGATATCTGTGACATAAGGAATGGGGAATATGAGCAGTTTACCATGACTGCCGGCGCTCCGGATAACCGGGATCCTGAATTCGAGATCAGATATGTATCAGTTCCTGATACCCTGAATCCCTATTTCGCTGGTATTGTAAGGGCGGTGCGTCTCCGCGAGGTTCGTGCTATTACTGGTTTTACACGAATAAACCCCCCTGAAAATGAAAATGATCCCTGTATTGCAAAACTTTCTGCAGAAAAACCTGACTGGCTGCCTGCAATTGAAGTCCGTGGAGAGGGAATATTCATTCACCTGAATGTAAAATCCCTTATCAGATGGGAACAGCAGGAGGCTGTTAAAAAGCGTGCAGGAGATCTCAATATTTCATATATCGAGGAATGGAGATCAAGGTATCCGGGTACACAGCCCTCTCTGCAGATAACAGCCCGTTTCCTTCTCATCCATACCCTCGCCCATGCACTAATGAAGAGACTTTCATATGAATGTGGATATTCAGGAGCCTCTTTACGGGAAAGGCTCTACGTCAGCGAGGGAAAGTCAGGGATGTGTGGTCTGCTGATATATACCTCGACTTCTGATTCGGATGGGACTCTTGGAGGTTTACAGCGACAGGGCGAGAAAAATCGCATAGAAAGGACAGTAAAACTTGCAATAAAAGATATGGAATGGTGTTCTTCCGATCCGCTCTGTATCCAGGATATGGTTTCAGCCAGGGAACACCATTCCCTGGCAGCCTGTCATTCGTGTGTTCTTGTATCAGAAACATCATGTGAATATTTCAATCGCTTCCTTGATCGTGCAATGCTTGTCGGACTTCCGGAAAATCCTGATGTTGGTTATTTCAGACGGATACTGACGGAGTGAAAAATGGCTAAAATGTGGCCTGCAAGAATCCCTCATGATATTCTGTCAAATCCAATGCGAAGTGGCGAATGTAAGACATATAAACGCCTGGCCGATGAGCTGGATGATTTATTTGTGGTTTTTTATTCTCGTCCCTTTTTGGGACAGAAACCCAGCGGAGAAGAGATCGATGGTGAATGTGATTTTATTATTGCTCATCCTGAACTTGGATTACTCGCTCTTGAAGTGAAAGGCGGACAGATTGAGTATTGCCCTGAACAGGATCAATGGATGTCCAAGGATCGGTGGGGTTATACTCATATCATTAAAAATCCGGCTTTTCAGGCGATGAAATGCAAAAATCAGATACTTAAAAAATTGAATAAATCCAGAATGTGGAAACCCCGGAGAATATTTGCACGTCACGGAGTGATCTTTCCCGATACCGAAAAACCCTGTGATGACCTCACCGCAGATCTGCCTCTTGATATTATCTGTTTTCTTGATGATTTTGAAAAAAATTTTCACAAATGGATAATGCAGCATTTCAGCAATGGTGTGCATCCGGATACCCGGACACTACCCCTTGGAAATGACGGTATCCGGGCTCTTGAATATCTGCTTGCCAGACCATTCCAACTTCATGTTCCTTTGGGACATATCCTCAACGAAGACGATAGTATTATACAGACATTAACCTGCCAGCAATATCATATTTTAAAAGCAATAGAAAAAATCCCGCGGGCATCGGTATCCGGGGGAGCAGGAACCGGAAAGACTGTTCTTGCGATGGAAGAAGCCATAAGAAACGCAGAATCTGGAAATAAAGTACTTCTTACCTGCTATAATCGTCCGCTTGCTGAAGAAATGAAACGAAAACTGTCCTCATATCCTTCTGTAACAGTCGGGACATTTCATGAATTCTGCAATTCGACAATTCATAAGGCGGGTTTAACATTTCCCGATAATATTCCTGAAAAAAAATTGTATAACGAGATTTATCCGGATTTTCTGGACAAGGCGCTCGCAGTATTACCGGATTTACGTTTCAACGTTATTATAATAGATGAAGGACAGGATTTTCATCCCTTATGGCTTAATGCCCTTGAAAAGGCGCTTAAAGAAAATGGGAATGGAAAAATCCGGGTGTTCTTTGACAGCAATCAGCGGGTATACGGGAACACGGAAAAAATGCTCTCACAATACCAGCTTGTGCCAATCCTGTTGTCATATAATATCCGCAATACCAGAACAATCCACGGAGTAACCCAGCGATATTACAGAGGATACCCCGTTGAAAGTATAGGGCCGGAGGGGAAGAAAATTGACCTTATCTTTCTTGAATCGCTGAAAATACTCCGAAAAGAGCTTGAAAACATCGTTAACCGTCTGATCACAAAGGAGCGGGTTAATCCCTCAGATATTACTGTTCTTATGGCTTCCAGAAATTTGATTCATCACATCTGTCCTGATGGAGTTCTGGCGGGGAGGGAGTGTGCACCATGTGATGCCCCAAGAGAAAAAGAGAAAATTATTCTTGACACTGTTCGCCGTTTTAAGGGACTTGAAAGCCCGATTGTAATCCTTATCGTTACTTCGGACATCGTTATCAATGTTGAATTACTTTACGTCGCTCTGTCGAGGGCAAGAACACATCTGATTATTATGGGGGAGAAGGAAAATCTTGCTTTTTTTGATTGCGAATCTGAACAAAATTTTTCTTTGAAAAAGAAATATTAAAAATTTAAAAGCGGATTGAGCGTTTTTGGAAACTGATAATTTTCAGACCGGTTATTATCCCCTATACGCCGCGACATTTTATCCGGCGGAGACCCTGATGCGATTATAAAAAGGCTCCCGTTCATGATTGTTCTACCGGAACTCCCCTTCTTTGAGGCAGAGGTGAATTTTTCTGTTTCTCCACCATGGTGCTGCAACAGCCGTTCCTTTGCAAAAGACCAGGATCCCTCAATCCCATTGATCCACGGATCTATCGAAAAATCATTCTTTCCCACTCCTGATGGAATCGGAGGATTATTTCTTCAGTGTGATGCTGCCAAGTATTTTTCATGAAATGAGAATAGAATACGTACACAATAAATAAGGTAATTATGGAAAATTCACCACCAACCTTTCTTTAGGAGGGGGATAAAGGATTGAATGGTTTTTCAGGAGACCGGGAGGCTGGTATCCGGTGACAGGACAGCCCCCGGATATCTCGCAAGGAGCGGGGACCCATACCATGTCCCTTCTGTAAATATTCAGATTTCTCTTTCATTGAGAGAAACAGGGGAAGTTGTAAGGAGTGCCGGTAGGATCTCCGGCCGCTGCAGGGAACAAGATTCCCTTTTCTCCGGATTGCCCTTACCGATGACTTTAAAACCAATGGAGAGAATGAGGCTGGACCAGACCATATCTGCCAATATGTGGAGAGTCTGTAATTCTCTCATGTTTGGTAATATAATCATGCCAATAATGACCATCAGTAGAAATTCAATTCATGAAACCTGTATGGTAGTGATACCGCGGGATTCTGGTAATTTGAGAAAATACGATTTGTGAAATACCATGAAATCTCCGGACAAAAGGTATATTTCCATATCAGGGATGTGAAGTAACGATATAATTACCGGTTATCGGGATCTTTTTCATGATATATCGAAGAACAGATGCACAGGGTTGTTTGATATGTAATTATTTTTTTTAATTAACAATAAATGAGACAACAGGAAATGTATCTGTTAATCACAGGGGATACTGAAACCGGAAAAAGACACGGGGAATGAGACCATGAGTGCTGAATCAGATATTCGCATTATTGATAAGGCAGTCAGTGTATGTCA
>Ga0208940_1002998_pt1 | contig 14886 bp, 8 predicted proteins | sample AD_JPNNA6_MetaG_FD_184445 | JGI IMG/M metagenome (GOLD analysis project Ga0208940, IMG submission 184445) | Active sludge microbial communities of municipal wastewater-treating anaerobic digesters from Japan - AD_JPNNA6_MetaG (SPAdes) (version 2) | ecosystem: Engineered > Bioreactor > Anaerobic >... | reverse complement strand
CAAGGACCAGCCTAGGGATTCGTACGACCTCGTGTTCGATCGTGACGTCTACATGGACGGCGCGGTCTACCCCGACGGCTGGGTGAGGGTGATCGAGGCCGGAATGATGCGCGGCCGCAGGCTCGCCCTGGTAGAGGTGACCCCCGTCCGCTGGAATCCTTCCGCTCATTCCGCCGAAGTCCTCGAGTCCGCCACGATCTCCGTCGGCTTCTCGGGCGGCGACCTCGCCCTGACCCTTTCCGAGGCCGAGCGCCTGGCCGCCTCCGGCTTCGAGCCCCTCCTGGCCTCCATGGCGATCAACTACGGCACGTTCAACTCGTTCGACGGCACCGACTCCCCGATGGGTGGATACCTCATCATCACCCACCCCGACTTCTACGAGACATCCATGGATGACTTCGTCACCTGGAAGACCATGTGCGGCTACGAAGTCACCCTCGTCTCCACGACGACCACGGGCTCAACTCCGGCCGCGATCCAGTCCTACATCCGGAACGCCATCTCCACATGGAGCACGCCGCCGCAGTACGTGCTGCTCGTCGGCGACACCAACTTCCTTCCCGGCTATTCCGCAAGCCAGTACGGCGGCGTCACGGATCACTACTACGTCTGCCTCGACGACGGCGGCTGGGTGGCCGATGCGTTCATCGGCCGCTTCTCCGTCACGACCACCGGCCAGGCCATAATGATGGCCGACAGGGTGATCGACTACGAGCAGTGGAACTACTCCGGTTCGGGAGCCTGGCTGCAGAGCACCGGATGGATAGCGAGCAACGACAACCCCAGCATTTCCGAAGGCACCCACAACCACTGCATCAACAACTACCTGACTCCTCTGGGCTACACCTTCGACCGGCTCTATCCCGTCACTTACGGAGCCTCTTCGGTGGACGTCATCGCTGCGGTGAACCAGGGCGAGTCCATGCTCACGTTCTCCGGCCACGGCTCCGAGACGAGCTGGGGCGACATGTCGTTCGGCTCCAGCGACTTCAATCAGCTCAACAACAACAACATGTTCCCCGGAGTTATCTCCCACGCCTGCCTCACGGGCAACTACGGCGTCGCCACCGCCTGGTGCGAAACCTGGACCCGGACGCCGGGCAAGGGCGGCCTCTGGTTCTGGGGTTCCGTCCCCTCCTCCTACTGGACCGAGGACGACATCCAGGAGAAGGCCGAGTACGAACACTTCCTCCAGGACGGCATCTACTGGCCCATGGGCTTCCTGAACGGCGGCAAGCTCGCCCTCTACTCCTACTACAGCGGCGGCGGCCGCACCAAGTACTATTTCGAGGCCTACAACCTGATGGGCGACCCGTCCGTCGAGATGTGGACCTGGCAGACGGCCGGCGGCGTGCCCATGACGATGAGCGTCTCCCATCCCGCCTCCATCATGGGAACGTGCCCCGTCACGGTCACCGTATCCGGCGCCACCGACGACGCCCTCGTATGCCTCTACAAGGAGGGTGAGGTCTTCGTGCGCGACTGGACGACCGGCGGCAGCGCAACCCTCTATGTCGCCCCCGCCACGACGGGCACGCTCAACGTCACCGTCCGCAGGCACAACTACAAGCCCTACATCGGCACGATCGCCGTAAACGCCGTAGGCATCGGCGAAGAGGGGGAGGCCCCCGCCGCGTTCGGCCTGAGCTGCGCCAACCCGCTTTACGCGATGGACGTGGTGACCATCACCGGTAACGGCCCCGCCAGTCTTGAGGTCTTCGACCTCACCGGACGAATCGTCGCAAGGCCCTTCCAGGGCGATGTCCAGGGAACCATGACGGTGAACGCTACGGACGGCCTCTCCTCCGGGGTGTACTTCCTCAGGCTCAACGGAGCCGGGGAGATCACCTCCCAGAGAGTCACCGTAATCAGGTAGCCGTACCTTCCGGATGCGGACCGTCCCGGGGGCGACCCCGGGACGGTCTCTTTTCCGGGGGTTTCAGGACAGGCGCGACCCGGGTCCGAAGTCTCCCACGTGATGACATCTCACTGGAGAGAGGAAGACCAGCCACACGGAGACCGCCCTTCCCAGCGAGTCCGCCAGATCCTGCCCGTATCCCTCCTGCTTGCTCGTGTAGAAGGCCGCCCGGGCCTCGACTTCCTCCGCGGCTATGTCGTCCGTCTTGTAGTCGATCGCGTAGAGCCTCCCCCCGTGTTCGGCCAGCAGGTCGACGAAACGGCTCCTGAAGCCGTCGGGCGTTCTTCTGAGATAGGGGTACTCCCTGCCGGCGATCCTTGCCCCACGGATGTCGAAGGGCAGGGGAGCCGAGAACAGGTTCCCGGCGAGATCGAAGGCCTTCGACGCATCCTCCCGGCCGGCGCGGGCCGATTCGCGGGCTCTGCACAGCCATGCGGCCGGGTCAGCGAAGTCGATCTTCTCCAGGAGCCGGTGCACCGAAATACCGAGTTCGACAGCCCTGGAGCGGGCGGACTCCTCGGATTCCGGAGCCAGCGGCAGCGTCGGTTCCAGGGCGGCGAGGGGCCTGTCGGCGGGGATCTGCGGCATGACGCCGGCTCTCCTGCTTCTCCCGCGTCCCGGAGGTACGCACGGGATCTCCTGAATCTCGACAAGACCCGGGTCGGCTTCGCAGGCGCCCCTGAGCGCCCTCGTCAGAACCTCGTCGAAGAACCTCGGCTCGTCGATCGCGGCTTCCCAGGCGGTCCGGCGCACGAAGGTGACCAGGCCCGTCCGGGCCCTGGTCAGGGCGACATAGACGAGCCTCCGCGCTTCGGCCAGGGTCTGCCGGCCCTGGATTTCAGCGAGCGCGTCCCACATGGGTGTCCGAATCCCGTCTCCGGCTCTCCCGAACCTCAGGGCGGCCCTGCGTTCGCGTTCCCTTACGAGGAGCCGGGTATCCCCCCTTCCGGCCTTCGTGTACTGGAGGGGCGGGATCAGTATCACGTTTTCGAAGGTGAGACCCTTGGACTTGTGGATGGAGGTGACGGACACGGTGCCGTCGGCTGCGATCGGTGACGGCTCCTCGAGCAGCTCCGTCCGCCCGGCTTCCTCCGACAGCGCACGCAGCAGGTCGAGAAGGGATGGATAGGCGCCTCCCGAAGCCTGTTCGACCAGGAAAGCGAGGTTGGACAGCCCGCGGATGGCATCCCGCCCGGACGCGGCCATCACGGGCACCGCGGCGGTCTCCGAGAGAAGCGTCTGGAGGAAATCGGCCACGGGGAGATCCCGTGAAGCCTTCCGCAGCATCTCGAGCTGTCTGCAGGCCAGGGCGGCCGCAGGGGACGACGATGCGAGCGATCCGGGGGGCCTCGACCAGTCGGACAGACCTTCCATGACGGCTGTCGTGATCGTCGCGTCGTCGAGCCCGAAGTGAGGCGACCTGAGCGTGCGGATCAGGCTTCTTCGATCGCCGGGGTGGAGCAGGCAGGATATGATGGCGGCAAGATCGGCGATCTCGGCTCTGGCCTTGAACTCCCTGCCGAGTGTGGTGGAACAGGCGATCCCGGCTTCAGAGAGTGTCTCGACCAGGCGGTCGATATGGGTGCCCGCCTTCAGCAGGACGGCCCATTCCATCGCTTTCGTCGAGAGTCCCGTATGCGACTGCAGGTGCTCCGCGCACCAGTACGCCGCCGCCGCCGCGGCGTCTCCCGTCGGAAGAGGCCTCCCCCCTCCCTCTCTTATGTCGTCCAGTATGACGAGGATGGGCTTGGGCCCGGCGGGAGCGCCCGGGGCCGGCTCGAAGCCCGAATACCCGCAGTCGAAGGCTGTCCGTCCGTCGAAGATGAGCGGCCCGGCCGCGTTGACGAGATCGATGATCGCAGGGCTGCTTCGGAAGCTGACGGTGATCCGTTCCGCGAGGGTGCCCTCCCTGTCGTCCTCGAGGGACTTCTTCACGTCGCCGTAGAGTTCCAGATCTGCCTGGCGCCATGCGTAGATGGACTGCTTAGGATCGCCAACGATCGTGACGGAGCCCTTGCGGAACCCGCGGCCGGAACCCGCTATCAGGCGGAAGATGGACGCCTGGTCGGCGCTCGTATCCTGGAACTCGTCCACCAGGATGTGTCTGAACCTCCGGGCGATCTCCCTCCTGAGATCATCGCTCTTTTCGAGGGAGTCCCTGAAACGGGAGAGGATCTCGTCGAAGGACAGGGTCGAGAGATCGTCCGCCCGGAGCCTCCTCAGCTTTTCCGCAAAGGGCAGGACGAGCCTCGCGAACTGCTCCGATACCGGTGCGGAGAAAACCGCGGCCACGGTGTCCTTGAATAGCACAGTGGCCTCCGACCTGGACACCGTCGTCCAGTTTTTCGCCGAGCCCCCTGAATGACCGATCGAGTCAACCGTTTCACGGAGTTCCTGTTCGGAAGCGAGGCCGGCGAGGAAGGCGCGGGCGGGAGCGAGAACCCGGCGATAGGCATCGCCCTTCCTGTCTCCCTCCGGCACCCCGGAGAGGATGGCTTCCAGCGCGTTCAGCCTTGCCGAAGCCCAGTCCACAGGGGAGGAACCGTCCTCCGTCAGACATCCGGCCGACGAGAACCACGGTCTGGAGGACACTTCGAGCGCCATCTCCGGGAGTTCGTTTCCGGAGAGGCCGATGAGCCGGCCGCACTCGAAGAGCCTCCCGGGATCGTCGGCGAGATGCTCCTCCCACATCCTCCGGAGTTCGTCGAGTCCTACCGGCTGCTCCTCCACCTCGAACGACGGGTCGATGCCCGCGATGTGCGAATACTCCCGCAGCATCGAGGCGGCGAAGGAGTGGATCGTGGTGATGCAGGCCCCGGGAAGCTGTCCGGCGAGGGTCCTCCTGAGCGCGCCCTCCTCTCCGGAGCGGGGCATGTCCATTATTCTCGCCCTTATCCTGCGCCGCAGCTCGGCTGCCGCCGCCTCGCCGAAGGTGAGCACAGCGATCCGCGAGATGTCCCCGTGATGCCTGGCCAGCCGCATGACACGGTCGGTCATGAGATGTGTCTTGCCGGTTCCCGCGCTCGCCTCGACGGAGACGGATCGCGCAAGCTCGGAGACTATCGATTCCCGGACGGCTCCGTCCGCGGGTCCCCCGTCAGTCCTCCCGGGGTTCGGCATCGGCACCTCCCCCAGATACCCAGAAGCGGATGGCTCCGCTCAGGTCCGGTGTCGCGGCGAGCTTGGTCGAAACCCTGTTCGAAGGACCCTTCCTGCAGAGCTGGAGGTGGGGGCAGGAGCGGCACGTCGAAGACCCCTCGGCGGCGCCAGCCGCAGGTGGAAATACTCCTGAACGGATCAGCCGGATGGTCTCCGCAACGACGGGCATCGCCTCCTCAACGGCCTCTTCAAGACTCTCTCCCTCGAGCGACACATCCAGGGATGGGCGCTGCATGTAGAGCAGGCCGGCATGTGAAACGGGGTCGCCCGTGGAATCCATGATGGCGGCGTAAACGGGTATCTGAAGCGAGAGCGGGCCGGCGGCGGATTCCTGGAGCTCCTTCATCCCGGCCGGGCGGCCGGTCTTCAGATCGAGCACCCAGCGCCCGCTCCCATCCGACAGGATCATGTCGATCCTTCCCCTCAGCCGGGCGCCCGCCTCGTCGATGTATCCCTCCCTGCCGGCCTCCAGCGACCCGGCGCCGTCCGGCGCGAGACCGTTGTCCCTGAGGAATGCGAGAACACGCTCGATCTTCGGAGCCGTCGATTCGACGTAGAGCCTGGCCAGCTCGCTGCTGCCCATGATCCCGGCGAGGTTCCGTCTCTCCGCCTCGAGTTCGAGAGCTTCGAGGGCGCTTGCGGAAGCATGGGCCAGGCATCCGGCGAGGGCGGCATGGATGACGGCGCCGGAGACATCCGGAGGAGGCACGGAGGTCGAAGCGGCACCGGGGCCATCATCCAGCCCCCACACCTGCTCGACGAGGTATCGGAACGGGCATCCGATCCATTTCTCCAGACCCGAGGGGGAGAACGCCCGGGGCGGGTCGGAGGCCGCAGATCCGATTATCCCGTCGAAGGGGCCGAACGGCGCCGAGAAGTCGTACCGGGATGCCTCCGCCGCGAATGACTCGGCGAAGAACGGCCTGTGGAGAGGCAGTTCGCCTCTGGAGGCGGCGATGATGTCGGCGCGGCTTCTTCCGCCTCCCCCGAAGAGGACGACCAGCGGGGATGAGGACGATCTAACGACCTGAAGCCCGGCGCCTCCGCGGGCGAAGCCGCCGTCCCTCTCGACGATAGGGCCGATGAAAGGCGACCAGGCGACCTCCCGGCCGGTCGAGTCGTTCGTCATCCTCACCAGGGTGAGGGATTCCGCGGCGCATTCGAAGGCCTGTCTGAAGAGGAGCGCCTGCTCCAGCTCCCTGAGTCTCCCCGGGGGGAGTTCGAGAACGGAGCGGAGGCTTTCGGGCAGCCGCGGGTCGGTACGGACGAATCCCGGGAAGACGTCCTCCTCCAGGCCGAAGAGGATCACCTGTCGGAAGGACGTTCCTCTCGCCTCTGCGAAACCCATCAGATCGACGCCCGACGGATTGCCGGGGAACGCGAACGAGGCTCCGTCGAGGATCGCATCCAGAATCCCGCCGAGGCCGGGAAGGGTGATGGGGGCCTCATGTCTGACAGGGGAGAGCCTGGGGAGGGATTCGAGCACGGTTTCGGCCAGGCCTCCCGGTGCGATGAGGGTCCGGGCGGCTCTGCAGAGGGCTTTCAGCATCCCGTCCGGCGGGGCGGAATCCGGTATCGAGGCATCCGCGGCCGAAAGAGCGGCGGCGAAGCGTCCTGCAGGCCCCAGGGGGCCGGCGGGGTCGAGCGCCGCAAGCCTGGCGAGTACCACAGAACCTTTCCGTGTCGGCACAGTCCTGACGGCCTCGACGATGGTGTCCGGCGCGGCTTCGAGATCCTCCCTCAGCACTCCGCAACCCGCGATCTCGATCAGAACCGAATGATGGTATCCGGACGAACGGAGCCTGCAGAGCCCCCGGAGAAGGGCCGCGACGGGCAGGAACCCCGCAGGGACGCCGCCCGGCCGCGTGCAGGGGATATTCTCCAGCCTGAAAAGCGTCTCGACCGCCCCGAATGCCGGACCTGTGCCTATAACGGCGATGTCACGGCCGCTCAGCCCCGATGCCGTCGCACGGCCGATCTCGTCCGCGACGGCCCTGGCCACGCCCATGGCTCCCGATGTCTCGATCATCCTGAATCCGGCCGGGATGGGAATCGTCCTCCCGCCGCCGTCCAGCAGCGCATCCGCGAATTCGAGGAAGGGAGGCGGGGGAGCGCCTCGCGAATCGGCCCTCACAGGCACTCCGTGAGCCGAGAGGATCCTGCGCGTGCTCCTGCCGATGTCCTGCCACTGTTCGAGCGCCGCCGGGACCGGGCAGAAGAAGACGACCACCGCCCCCGATCCGAGCAGTGTTCTCAGGAGCCGCCTCTGGAGGGGATTGAGATCGAGAAAGCCGTACAGGATGATCCTCCTGTACGGGATCGATCTCCTGCCGAGCACCCCCGCCGCGAGTACGTCGTGGGTGGCCGGATACAGCCGCGTCCTGGCTTCGTGGTATCGCCCGAACGCCGTCATCACCGATTCTACAGTGGATGAGTCCGATGAGAGGCCTGCGCCGCCTCCGGTTTCCGCACCCGTCATGCCGGACGCGATGGCTGCGCTCGTCTCGTATGCTTCAGGGTCGATCCCGCGGTCGAGCAGCTCATCCTCGAAGAAGTCCGCCAGTGCGGAGGCTGCGTGGGGCGAGCCTGCGAGGGCTGCGTAGGGCCGGCCCGCAGGGATCGAGCGCATTGCCTCCATCGCGAGGAGGATCCTGTCCGCCGGAGAGACGGTTTCTCTCACCGCCGGGATGTCGGAGAGACGGTCCACGAGCTGGGGCAGGCCGGGCATGATCTCGAGGCCGGGCAGGATCTCCCTTTTCGAAGACTCTGCGAGTATCCGGAGGATGTGACGCTGGAGGGCCGTACCCGCCGTGACTACTGCCGAGGGTCCGTCGTCGGCGGCCTGCTCGATCTCCGACGGCAGTACGGATTCCAGAGCCCGGTAGTGCCCTTCGATCAGTTTGAGCATGTTTGAAGATAGCGGATACGCCGGATCGATGGGAATACGCCAAAGGGAGGGAGACTTGAGCCAAACCGGCGGACAGGCGGGGGCGGGCCGGAAGCTGATGGCCCTCAGACAGAGGATGCCGGGAGCGAATCCATACGAACTCGGCAGGATGCGGGCCCAGGCGATACGCCTCCTGTTCAGGCTCGGGAACCCGGAAGCGGCCGTGAAGGAGGCCGGACTGCTGTGTGATGAGCAGCCGGGCAAGGCCTACTCCTGGATGGTCATGGGTGATGCATGCGCAATGGCCGGCGCCTGGCGGGAGGCGCTCGACTCGTTCGTCCGGGCCTCTGTCCTGAGGCGCGAAGCCGGACAGATCGAGGACGCCGTCAGAACCGAACTGGGGCCGGCCTACCGCATGGCCGAGGGGCTGGGCGAACTCGACCTGTGCCTGGACCTTACCGGCAGGGGAGGCGGGGGGCTGCTCGGGGATATGCTCCTTTCCAGGGCCTCCAGGCTCTCGGGGAAGGCCTCGGGGAATCCCGCTGTCCCTCCGGGTGCTGGCTTCCTCATCGAAGGCATCCACATACTGGAATCCTGCCACAGGGGGGCGAAGCCCTGGCGGCTTCCGGACCTGGTGCTCGACTGGGGCCCTGCGGAGCCCGAGTGGCGCTGGAGGTTGCTGGCCGAGGGAGTCATGCTGTTCAGGGACTGCGGGCTGGCCGTGTCTCCCTGGAAGAAGACGCTGGACCTCTTCGAGGGGCCCGTCCTCGATCCGAGGTTCACGGGCGAGAGAAAGGCCGTTCTCGATCTGGTCCGCCCGCCGGGGAACCAGGATTTCGTGCAGTGAAAGTGCTTTTGGGTTAGGTTACGCTCCACGGAGGATCGGGCTGGCCCTCGCTGGTCTCAGGAGGGCTTTCCCGGCTTCCGGGGCGGAGTTCACTCTATGACCGGCTCACTGATCTTCGGAGGACTCTTTCATGGCTAGGATCAAACCATTCGTCGGGCTAAGACCTCGCAAGGACATGGCGGAGAAGGTCGCAGCCCCTCCCTATGACGTACTCGATTCGGACGAGGCCAGGGAGATGGCCGCCGGGAACCCCTGGAGCATCCTTCACTGCTCCAAGCCCGAGATCGATCTCGATCCGTCGGTGGACCTGTACGACGACCGGGTGTACGCCCGCGGCGCCGAGAACCTCCGGAGGATGATCGAGGGCGGTGTCCTCCGTCAGGACGACACCGCCACGTTCTACTTCTACAGGCAGATCATGGCCGGCCACTCCCAGACCGGGCTCGTCGCGTGCGCATCCATCGAGGACTACGAGAACGACGTCATAAAGAAGCACGAGTTCACACGGAAGGACAAGGAGCTCGACAGGATCAGGCATATCGAGTCGCAGAACGCCCAGATCGGCCCCGTGTTCCTGACCTACCGGGATGTGGCCGGGATGGCGGAGATCACGGAGAAGGTGTGCTCCGCAGAACCCGAGAACGACTTCACCTCGCCCGACGGCGTGAGGCACACGTTCTGGGTCGTAAGAGAACAGCACGTTGTGGACAGAATAGTCCAGATATTCGCCGGGATCCCGTTCCTCTACGTGGCCGACGGACACCACAGAAGCGCCGCCGGAACGCTGATCGGGCAGAAGCGCCGGGCGTCGAACCCCGGCCACACCGGCAGGGAGGAGTATAACTACTTCCTGTCTGTGATCTTCCCGAAGAGCAGCCTCCAGATAATGCCCTACAACCGTGTCGTGGCCGACCTCCCCGGGCTCACGCAGGAGCAGTTCCTCGCTCGTATCTCCGAAAAGTTCAGAGTCTACCCCGATCCGGAACCCACACCCCGGGCGGTCAAGAACTTCTCGATGTACATGGCCGGGAAGTGGTACGGGCTGGAAGCCCTTCCGGGCAGCTTCCCCGCGGCTGATCCGGTCGAGAGCCTGGATGCGAGCATCCTGCAGCGGAACCTACTGGCGCCCATCCTGGGTATAGATGATCCCAGAACCAGCAGTCGCATCAACTTCGTCGGGGGGATAAGGGGGACTGACGAACTCGAGAGGCTCGTCGATTCCGGCAGGTATGCCGTGGCCTTCTCCCTGCACGCTGTGACGATGGACCAGCTTCTCGACGTAGCCGACAACGGCAGAGTGATGCCGCCGAAATCAACGTGGTTCGAGCCGAAGCTTCGGAGCGGGCTCGTCATCCACATGCTGTAACCGGGAGGGACCGATGAGACTCGAGCGTCTGGCTCCGCCGATACTGGCGCTTCTGCTGGCCTCGTGCGGAGGTAGCGGCGCTTCGCGTGCGGTCCAGGAGTTCGCCGGCGCTCTGGCCGATTCCTCCTACGACACGGCCTGGAATCTGCTGACCCCCTCGACCCGGCACCTGTACGATTCGACCGTAGTGGTCCTGCACCATTTCGGTTACACGGAGGCGTCCGGGGCCCTCACCGGGCTCGCCGGAGAGATGACCGAGGAAGAGTTCGCGGCCCTGGACGGGCAGACTCTCTTCTCGCGCATGGTCTCCCGCTCGGAGACCGCCCATTCGCTGAGCACCTCCATCAGATCGGTCGACTACAGGGATTCGACGCTCGCGGTGGTTGTGGTGAGGACGACCGACGGACCGCAGGAGATTCCGGTCAGGCTGGTGGAAGGCATCTGGCTCGTCGATCTGACGACCCTGGCGCCGCCGATGGAGGAAGGGGAGTAGAATGCCTGCAGTCACGAGGGGCTGGATCGTCTGGACGGTCATTCTTGGATCGTTCGGCCTGTTCCTGCTGCTTTGGGGTCTTGGCCTGGGGGTGTCCCGCTGGTGGCCCATCCTGGTGACGATGATGGGTGTGGCTTCGCTCTGCCGCGGGATGAACAGGAGGGAGAACTCCGTGTTCGGCCTCCTGCTGGCGGGCTGGGGCCTGATAGGCGTTGCGGCGATGCACGGCGACGAGCTGGGCATTACCTCGATCGCGCCGTTCCTGTTCGGCGGGTTCCTCCTCTGGATCCCCCCCGCCATCCTCATCGCCCGTTCGGTGTCAGAGGAAAAAACGTCAAATACGCACCTTTAAGGTATGAATGACGGATAAAGAACAGAGGCCGGTCGACGACCGGCCTCTTTGCATTGACGGGAGGTCGGGAGATGGGTCGCAGAGCCAGGCTCGATCAGACTGATTCCCTTCATCACGTGATGGCGAGGACCGTCGAGAGACGGCTTCTCTTCATGGATGACACCGACCGTGCAGCCTTCCTCGATACCCTCTCCCAACTCTGCGCCGTATCCGAGACCGGACTGCTCGCCTGGGCGCTCATGGATTCCCACGTTCACCTGCTCATAAGGTGCGGGGACTTTCCGCTGTCCAGGTTCATGCAGCAGCTTCTGTCGCGGTATGCCAGGTACTTCAACAGGCGGCACGGGAGGACCGGACACCTCTTCGAGAGCCGTTTCAGGTCGATTCTCATAAACGATGAGGCGTACCTGACGACTGTCGTAAGGTACATCCACCTGAATCCGGTATTGGCCGGCATGGTGGACAGCGTCGACGATCTCGCCCGATATCCCTGGACGGGACACAGGTCGATCATCTCAGGAATCTCGATCAACGGGCAGGACACCAAGGCGGTGCTCTCGATGTTCGGAAGCGACAGAGAAAGTGCGCTGGCTGCATATCTGAAGATGATGTCCTCCGACTCGCCCGCCTGGGAATACGTAGGTGAGGGCTTTATCCTCGGTTCCAGGGGAATGAGTGCCGGAAGGGTCTCCGATCTGATGTCGGAGAGGACACCTTCCAGTCGGAGGGTTCTGGGGGACAGGAAATCTACGGCTGAACTCGCGACATCCCTCAAGGCGGACGGCAGGCATGGAATCCGCGACAGGGACAGCTCCAGAGGAAAAATCGAGGAGATCTTCCGCGACATCCTCGACCAGTTCGGTCTCGAGCGGAGAGACCTGATGAAGAAGTCGCGCAATGGAACTCTCACTGCAGCGAGAGCTGCCGCAGCCAGGAGACTGATCACCGAAGCAGGGCTGAATATGACCGAGACGGGCCGTTTGCTCGGAATCACGAGACAGGGAGTAAGCTATCTCTTGAACTGCAAGTAATCAATGCAATTATACAGCGATTTTGCGTATTTGACGTTTTTTCCTCTGACACCGGACGGGGAGGTCGGGAGATGGCGGGAGTGGTGATGATGACGGTTCTGGCGGGGGTGGTGGCAGGGATGCCGGGCCCGGGGATGCTGTTCGACTGGCCGGCCTTCCCCTCCGCCGGATTCGTCGAGGTGGTGAATCCCGCCGCGCTGGCCTGGCAGCGCGACATGACGCTCTCCGTAGGCGTCCCTTCCAGCGACAGCTCGCTCCACCGCCCGGACAGGGTCTATCTCGGGCTCCCGGGCATCGGAGCCTCGGGCTGGTGGGAGGGGAAGGGGGATCTCCGGCGCTTCACGGTCGGGTCGGCGACCACCCTCGTCGACGGCATGGCGTCCATCGGCACATCCTATACGTGGATGGACCCGGTGACCTCCGATGAGTGGGAAGGAGCGCGCAGTTGGGACATCGGCGTGTCCTTCAGGCCCTCCGCCGTGTTTTCCGTCGGAATCGTCCGCAGGAGTGGATTCGAGTCGGCCGGCGTGGAGCATGAAGCCTCGTACAGGGGAGGCCTGGCAGCAAGACCCTTCGGCCCGGTTTTCACTCTGACCGGAAACGTCGGAGTGGACGAGGATTTCGACGATTTCGAGTTCGACGGGGGGTTCGAGGTCAGACCCGTTCCCGGCGCCGCCCTGCGGCTGGGCTTCTCCGAGGACCGGGTCTCGGCGGGCATCTCCAGCGACTTCGGGCATGTCGGCGCAGCTTTCTCCGGCCTCCTCGAGGACGAGAACTACGCCGGGGGGCGGGCGGAGATAAGGCTCACCTCCAGCCCGAGACGAAGCATCCTTCCTCCGTCCGGGAGGTACGTCCGCATAGAGACGGGCTCGACGGCCGAGGAGCAGACCAGGGATTTCCTCGGTCCGGTGAAGAGGAGCTTCTCCGAGGAGATCCTCCTGATAGAGCGCGCCGTCGACGACCCTTCGGTCGAAGGGCTGATCGTCGATCTGGACGGAGGGACGGGGACCGCCGCCCAGGCCGAGGAGCTGAGAACCCAGCTCGCGCGGGCCAGGAGCATGGGCAAGCAGGTGGTGGTCTATGCCGGCAGCCCGGGCAACATCGAGTGCTACGTCGGGAGCGCTGGCACGGAGTTCTGGATGCACCCCGCAGGAGAGACGTTCTTCTCCGGCTTCGCCGCCCACGGCATCTTCCTGAGGGACTTCCTGGACAACGTCGGGCTCTATCCGGACTTCGTGCGGATCGGCGAATACAAGAGCGCGGCCGACATGCTGACCCGGTCGGACATGTCCGAAGCCCAGAGGATCGCCGAAACGGCGCTCCTCGAATCCTTCCACAGGGAGCTGTTCCTCGCCCTCACCAACGGGCGCGGTCTGGAGCCGCCGCAGATCGTCACCATTCTGAAGGCCGGGATGATGCCGCCGCACGAGGCCGTCGACGCCGGCCTGGTCGACGGCACGGTGTTTCCGGACGAGATCGAGGAACGGCTGGAGGCTCTGAACGGCCGCGGAATAACCGTGAGATCGCTCGACGAGTACGAGGCATCGATCCCGATAGACGACGACTGGGGTCCAGAACCCAGGATCGCCGTCATAACGGCTACTGGCTTCATCACCCGCGGCCGCAGCGGGACTTCCTTCCCCCTGGGCGGGACGATGGGCAGCGAGACCATCTGCGAGCTGATCAGGGACGCGGCTTCCAGACCCGGCGTGAAGGCCGTTGTGATCCGGATCGACTCGGGCGGCGGAGACGCCTTCGCATCCGAGGAGATGCACCATTGCATCGACGAAATCTCGAAGGAAATGCCCGTCGTAGTCTCCATGGGCGGCGTCGCCGCATCGGGCGGCTACTACATCGCATGCTGCGCAGACAGCATCTTCGCCGACAGCTACACGGTCACCGGCTCGATCGGGGTCATCGGCGGGAAGATAGCGGCGGGCGAACTCCTCGACAGGATCGGCATAGGCGTCGAAACCATCGCCCCGTATCCGATGGCCGACTTGTTCGACGTCTTCTCGAGCTTCACCGACGATCAGAGGCGGAACGTGGAGGAGTCCATAGGGCGCTGCTACGACCTCTTCACGGGCAGGGTGGCGGACGGCCGCGGCATGACCAGGGAGCAGGTCGATTCGATCGGACGCGGGCGCATCTGGTCCGGCTCCGACGCCCTGGAGATCGGTCTGGTGGACAGGATAGGAGGGCTGACCGACGCCGTGCGCTGCGCGGCGGGAATGGCCGGACTCGGTGAGGACTGGGTACCAGTAATCGAAGTGCATCCCAGGCCCGGCCTTTTCGATGGCCTGAGCCTGAGCCCGTTCAGAGGCGCGTCGGTGCTCGATCCCCGGAGTCTTCTCAATCAGATATCGGCCTTCGACAGGCCGCTGTACCTGATGCAGCCCGTCATCGTAGAGTGACGGAGGGGCTCCTCCCGGAGGCGGCCGATCAGGCCTCCTACATGGAGGCGAGGAGCAGATTGGACTTCGTACCTGCGGCGGCGGAGATCTGCCGCAGGCACGGCATCCCTTCCGCCGGTCCGGCGCGGGTGGATTCGGGCACGCATCTCGTCTTCCTGCTGGACGGCATGGCAATCAAGCTGTACGCGCCCTCCTGGTCGGAGGACTTCCGGGCGGAACGCGGGGCACTGGCTCGAGAAGGCGCCGGTGTTCGACGGGGCGGCGTTCGAGGAGGCGCTGTTCGGCTTCAGGCTGGACTGAAAACCCGCTAGAACCCGCCACCAATGCGCATGTTCAGCCTGAATCCCTCCGGGGACAGCAGGGCCGCATCCACCCGGAGAGTCATGCCCCTCAAGGTGGCGTAGAAACCGATTCCGCCG
>Ga0208940_1002996_pt1 | contig 14890 bp, 14 predicted proteins | sample AD_JPNNA6_MetaG_FD_184445 | JGI IMG/M metagenome (GOLD analysis project Ga0208940, IMG submission 184445) | Active sludge microbial communities of municipal wastewater-treating anaerobic digesters from Japan - AD_JPNNA6_MetaG (SPAdes) (version 2) | ecosystem: Engineered > Bioreactor > Anaerobic... | reverse complement strand
CCCAGCAGCAAGCCCGATTCATACAATCCTTCAGCGGTATATGCAAGGGTATGAGTCAATGGATCGTCCTGCAGCCGAAAAGCACATTTATCAAACCAACCGGATTGGTCCTGTTGGCTGACAGCCCAATCCAGGTTTTTTCGCGCAGCAAGACGATACTTGGGATTCCCACCCACCTGTCGGTCCAACAATAGCAAAGCCCAGGCAACCCGTGTATCAATTACTTTTTCAGTACCCAGGTGCTGGTACTGCACCCAGGAACCTGAACTGGACTGGACGGACACCAGCCAATTCCCCGCCCTCACTCCCGCATCCAGGTACCTGGCATCCCCTGAATACTGAAAAGCTGCCAGCAGCCCAAACAATACCTGACCCGTATCAAAAATAACCGGCTGCGCTCCCCCCCCTGCCTGCCAGTGAACAACCGCTCCATTTGGATCGGATGCCTTCAATAAATACTCTGCCAGGCGAAGAGCCATTTCTGCCAGATCTGGTCGCTTCAATATTACCGCCAGGTTGAGCAGGGTGGGGATGGTATAGCCGGTGGTTTCAGGATACGCTGGTGACCACCTTCTTCGAATGAGATCATACCCCTTGGAAATCCCCGTCTCACCAGCCGCCTTCCAGGCAGTTTCAATCCACGAAATTGCCGCGTGCAGGTGGTCATCGTCGCCATACCTGGAACGATGAAAGTCCGGCGATCTATTGATATCTTCAAGCACTTTTTGAATCAGCAATCAAAACCACCCAGAAAATCTGATGGATATCATGGTACAGAATACACATAAATTATACTGATTTTCATTGTTATAATTCAACCATTCCATTTTTCAGGAGGTAATCATGCGGTTCGCCATTTATGGAACAGGTGCAGTCGGTGGATATTACGGTGCCAGGCTGGCAGATGCCGGTGAGGATGTGGTTTTTATCGCCCGCGGGGATAACCTTCAGGCACTCAAAACCCGGGGCTTGAGGTTGGACAGCGCACTCGGAAACCTCCACCTGCAGGTTCATGCAACCGATGACCCCGCAGAAGTGGGGATTGTCGATGTCATCATCCCTTGTGTAAAAACCCACCACATCCCGGAGATCGCCCCATTGATGCGCCCCATGGTCGGTCCGGACACTATGATTGTAACCACCCAGAACGGAGTGGATGCTCCGGATGAGTTTGGCAAGGTGCTGGGAATGGAACATGTACTTGGCGGCGCCGTGCGGGTGTTTGTCATTCTGAAGGAACCCGGCTACATTTATCATGGCGGCGAGACCTGCTCCTTTGTGTTTGGTGAATTCAACCACCACCGGACTCCCCGCTCACTCCGCCTCCTGGAGGTCATGCAGCGTACTCCCGGTATTGAGCCCGAACTGACCACGGATATTGAAGCCGAATTGTGGAAAAAAGAAATGATGATTGGTTCCTTTGGGAGTATGGGAGCCATTACCCGCGCCCCCATGGGTATTTATCGCAGCATCCCGGAAAGCCGCGCCATGCTGATCGCCTGTATGAGGGAAATCAAACAGGTTGCAGAAGCAATTGGCATTTCCCTGCCAAATGACATTGTGGACAAAACCCTGGCATTCGGGGATGCCCAACCGGCGCATACAACATCATCCCTGCAGCGCGATATTATTGCCGGGCGCAAATCTGAAATGGAATCCCTGATTGGCGCGGTTGTCCGGATGGGACACGCTGCCGGGTTGGAAGTACCAGTTCTCTCTGCAATATATGCAGCACTGTTGCCAACCGAAATGCGCGCCCGCGGAAAACTGGAATTTGAGTCCTAATGTACTGGGCAATTCTTGGAAGGATATGGTTCAACAAGAGAATCATATCCTTCCTGTTTTTTCCAGTCCAAGATGGATTGTTCAGTGCATAATACATCATCGTCAACATCCTGACCTTTCTTGTCTGGGGCTGGGACAAGTTCCGCGCCCAGGCACAACAGTGGCTGGCACCGGAAAAATCATTGTTCTTTCTCATGATTGCGGAGGGCATTGGGAGCACTGGCAGGAATGGGATTGTTTCGCTGCAAGACGCATAAAACATTTTTCTGGCGCTGATTGGCATCAGCCTTGTGGTTCATGTGATGATTATTTTTTCATGTCTTCATCCGCCAGGAGGTGGAAGTTTACCTTATCCAGTTCTGGATTTGGTCTTTCCCCATCGTTCCATCCGCAAATATCCCGATCGACCAGCCAGACGAGGTGATACAAATTGATTGATGAAATCCACCTTAAGTAGTAGTATGATTTTATAGGGCACCCACATTGCAACACCTGAAATCACATAATTTTCATGAGAATACAGGAGGAACGCAATGAAAATGCAATTTCGCTTCATGATTATTGTTTTAATGCTCAGCCTTGTGATCTCGGCTTGCACAACAACTGCTCCCACGAACCCAGCCACCACCGAAGGTACAATTGTGATCCGTGCTGGCACGGGAGACGGTGGTGATGGTCTGACCCCTCATCAACAGATCATCATGAACTTTGAAGACTTGAACCCCAATGTGATTGTCCAACTCGAGCCCGTCTCCGGTAGAGATTACTATGCCCGCTTGCTCACCCAGCTGGCAGCCAAAGCTGCCCCAGATATCATCCAGATTGGTGATGATGCAGTACCTTCTTTCGTAACCAAAAATGCCTTCGTCCCCCTGGATACATATCTCAAGGACAGTAATTTTGATACCAGCATTTATCTGCCCGGACTTTTGGATCCGGGCAGAATTGATGGCAAGCAGTATCTCCTCCCCAAAGACTACTCACCGTTGGCTGTATATTACAACAAAAAGCTTTTTGATGCAGCTTCGGTCCCATATCCGGTTGATGGCTGGACCTGGGAGGATCTGCTCGCCACCGCCCAAAAGCTGACTCTGAAAGATGCTTCTGGTAACGTGACCCAGTGGGGGATCCAACTGCCGGCAGCGTGGACGACCGGTTTTGAATACTGGGTAGCCGCCGCTGGTGGTTCGTTGATCAGCGAGGATGGGAAAAGCTTTGTTGGTGCCATGGATTCCGCAGATGTTGTCCGCGCAGTTCAATTCTATGCCGACCTGTACAATAAATACCAGGTTGCTCCACAACCGGCGGATATGAATGCCTTCGGCGGGGGGAACAGTGAATTTGCCAACGGCAAAGCAGCAATGATGCTTTTTGGTCGATGGCCACAAGGTGGTTTCAAGACAAATCCCAATATTTCCCTGGGAGTGGTGGCTCCACCAATGGATAAGGTGCGCGCCAATATCCTTTTCTGGGGTGGTTTTGGCATTGCCGCAACATCCAAAGAACCAGATACTGCCTTTAAATACCTGAGCTATGTTTCCGGTGAGCCTGGTGCCCAGGTGTGGAAGGATTGGGCGCTTCCGGCGGTCAGGAGTGTAGCCGAATCTTCCGGGTTATCCAATGACCCAATTGAAGGGGTATGGATTGGGGAACTGAACCACCTGGTGCCCCGTGCATACACCTTCACCCCTTACTGGAATGAGACAGCGGACCCTGCGCTGCGCAAGGTGCTCGAATCGGTCATCCTCGATCCAAACGCTGATGTGAAGGGATTGTTGACCCAAGCCGCCAAAGACGCCCAAGCAGCCCTGGATAAATTAGGAAAATAACACCCATCCATTGTTATCAAAGAGTGATATGTGTGCTGGCTACGCAGCACACATATCACTCCATATCCCCATGGATTGAATGATCAAGAACAAAGTTAGACATTGAAATCTCTCCACCGAAAAGAAGCGTTAAGTTTTTATATTGCCATCTCACCCTGGTTGGTGGGGTTTTTGCTGTTCACCGCCGGACCGATGGTGATCTCTCTTTTGACCAGCTTTACTGACTGGGACTTATTGACCGATCCATTGTGGGTGGGGCTGGACAATTATCGCAATCTGGCAACGGACCCGCTGTTCATTCAATCCATTAAGGTCACTCTGGCTTATACTGCGGCATATGTCCCCCTCGACCTGGCTGGCGGCTTACTCCTTGCGCTTCTGGTACGCCCGCAGTTCAGGGGAATTGGTGTCTTTCGCACCATTTTCTACCTGCCAACAGTTTTTTCTGGTGTAGCTTTTGTGGTGGTATGGCTTTGGATGCTCAATCCTAATGGCGGATTGATTAACCTGGCACTTGGTTGGTTTGGAATTGAAGGACCACGCTGGCTGCTTGATCCGAAATACTCCCTGTGGGCTTTGGTAATGATGAGTTTCTGGGGATGGGGGCGTTCAATGGCGCTCTATCTGGGCGGTATGCAGGGTATCCCTGGGGAGCTTTATGAGGCTGCAGCCATGGATGGCGCCGGTAGTGTCCGCCAGTTTTTCGCGGTCACCCTGCCGTTGCTTTCTCCCACCATCTTTTTCAACCTTGTACTGAGTGTGATTGCCACCTTCCAGTCCTTCACCAGCGCTTTTGTGGCAACAAATGGGGGTCCGCTTGATTCAACGCTTTTCCTGGTCTTATATATCTACCGTCAAGCCTTTGAATTCTTCCACATGGGCTACGCTGCTGCCCTCGCCTGGGTATTGTTTGCCATTGTCCTGGTCTTAACCCTCCTGTTATTGCGCAGTCAGAAGTTTTGGGTGTTTTATCTCGGAGAGCGAAGCAAATGAAAACCCTCATAATTTCTTTTTTCAACCCAGACAATCAATGATATGAAAGAATATTCAACCCCCATTTTACAGCCCCGCGGATGGCAAAGATACTTGCACATCGGATTCCTCCTCACTGTAGCCATGATATTCCTGGCTCCCGCCCTATGGATGATCTCTTCCTCGCTCAAGCCCGATTATGAAATTTTTGCGACCCCACCCACCCTCTTACCAGTCAGCCCGCGCTGGCAAAATTATCCCGAGGCATTGACCTCCCTGCCTTTTGGTCGTTTTGCCATTAACACTTTGATTATCGCTCTCAGTACAATTATCGGACACCTTCTGTCTTGCTCGATTGTGGCATACGGTTTTGCCCGCTTGCAGGCTCCAGGCAAGGGTTTCTTTTTTGTCTTAATGCTCTCCACCCTCATGCTGCCATATCCGGTAACCATGGTGCCGCTCTTCATCATCTTTTCAAAATTGGGACTCATCAATAACTTTATTCCACTGATCCTGCCAGCATTCTTTGGCAATGCTTTCTATATTTTCTTGTTGCGCCAATCGTTCAAGCAAATCCCCGCCGACCTGGAAGATGCCGCCCGTATGGACGGAGCCACCACCTTCCAGGTGCTGCGAAATGTGATCTTACCGCTGTCCCGACCCGCGTTGGCAACTGTGGCAATTTTCACCTTCCAAGCTGCATGGAACGATTTTCTGGGTCCCCTAATTTTTCTGCACGATCAATCTCTTTACACACTGCAGCTTGGATTAAGTCTCTTTCGCGGTGCTTACAATGTGCAGTGGGCGTACCTGATGGCAGCTTCACTCGTGATAACATTACCTGTCATTGCAATCTTCTTCATCGCGCAAAAATCTTTCATTGAGGGAGTTGGTTTTACGGGTACAAAAATTTGATTTTGCTGGTGATTGTGGATACAACAATAGCCGATAATTACTTCAAGCCCCTGTTGCAGGCAGACTTGCAGCAGGCTGGTGAAATACCGTTTTTTATTGTTCGATAGTTTGCCAGCTTTCTTTGAGGTGAGCTCGATATCAAATCCTTCCCGGCATTTCATCCAAATGTCAACCTGCTTCCCATGCGTAAAAGTGGAATATAATGACATCGGATCACTCTCAGTGCCCGCTGAAGTTGTTAAGAGGTATAACCGGCTGCATCCATGATCTCCCGATACCTCTCCTCAATGCACCGGGCTGGTTTGTAAGCCGCGATGATCTTATCCCACCGGTTTTGTTGGAGTCAGAGGTGAATCATTGAATATATACTACATCATCGTCAACATCCTGACCTTTCTTGCCTGGGGCTGGGACAAGTTCCGCGCCCAGGCACAACAGTGGCGAGTGCCGGAAAAATCGCTGGTTTTTCTCGTGATTGCCGGGGGTCCTTTGGGAGCGCTGGCAGGAATGGTGTTGTTTCGCCACAAGACGCGTAAAACTTTTTTCTGGCTGCTGGTTGGAATCAGCCTTGTTGCCCACGTGGTGATTTATTTATCCATGTCTTAATCCGACCAGGAGGTGGAAATTTGTCTCACCCAGTTCTGGATTTGATCTTCTCCCGTCGTTCCATCCGAAAATACACCGATCAACCAGTGGATCGGGAAGTATTGGTGGAGTTGTTACAGGCTGGCATGGCTGCCCCAAGTGCAATGAATTCCCGTCCCTGGGAATTTGCCATAGTTACCGACCCAGTTAAACTGGACGCATTGAGAAAGTCCCTGCCGTTTGGTAACTATCAAGCACCTGCTGCAATTATCCCCCTGTACAACCCCTTGATTGGCAGTAATCCCATCAGTGTGTCATTTTGGCAGCAGGACCTCTCTGCAGCGGTTCAAAACATATTAATTACTGCATCCGGGATGGGCTTGGGGACTGTCTGGATTGGCGTCCATCCCATGCCCCCACTGGTTGGGGCGGTACGAAAGATTATCAAGGCACCGCGCTGGATCACTCCGCTGTGTGTCATTTATGTTGGACACCCGGATCAAACCAAGTCACCCCGCACACAGTACGAGGAGCGCAGGGTTCATTGGGATGAATATTAGAATGGTTTATTCGGCTTCTTCTGCCATTACATACAACTGGGGCACAAAGGTCTGATCAGTGATGGGGGGTCTGACATAACCGTGTTCTTCCTGCCGGGGTGGCAGGACGATGGGTTCCGGTGTCAAATCCTCGAATGGGATCAAGCTGAGAAGATGATGAATACAATTCAACCGGGCACACATCTTGTTGTCTGCATTGACCACGTACCAGGGAGCCTGCTTGATATCGGTATGGGCAAACATCTCGTCCTTGGCTTTGGAGTACTCCACCCAGCGTGAACGGGATTGCAGGTCCATTGGGCTCAATTTCCAACGCTTTGTCGGGTCATTGATCCGGTCTTGAAAACGTTTCTCCTGTTCCTTGTCGCTGACCGAGAACCAGTATTTGATCAGAATAATGCCCGACCGCACCAACATCCGCTCAAACTCCGGTACCGAGCGTAGGAATTCGCTATATTCATCGTCCGTACAGAATCCCATCACGCGCTCCACGCCTGCACGGTTGTACCAGCTGCGGTCAAACAGGACGATTTCTCCTCCAGCGGGAAGGTGGGCAACATAGCGCTGAAAATACCATTGTGTTTTTTCCCGTTCGGTTGGTGTGGGTAATGCCACAACCCGGCAGACGCGCGGATTCAGACTCTCGGTGATGCGCTTGATGACCCCACCCTTCCCGGCGGCATCCCTGCCTTCAAATAGGACAATTACCTTCAAGCCTTTAAACCTTACCCATTCCTGCAGCTTTACCAACTCAATTTGCAATGCGCGCAGTTCATCAAGGTATGTTTTCTTTGTTATTTCCACCCTCCCATCCAAGGCAGCCGCTGGTTTTGATTTCTCAACATTCACTGTTTTTTTTGTTTTTTCACCGGATGAATTCTTGGGTTCCTGCTTCTTTTTGGACATCTTACCTCCACACCCAGCAAGTCTTCAATTGTTGGAAAAACCACAAAATCAATACACATCGCCTGCATTCATTATAGTAACAATTACAAAATGGGGTTAAAAAAATAGGAATTCCATGGGAATTTACATTTGTTTGCATTTGAATAGAGAGGAACGCAATCGGTTGCTTTCCAAAACTATTTCCGCAAAGCTTACACAAGACCCCAAAGCCGCTCGTAAAATTTCACCTGTCTGGATATACTAAAAAACAGCATGACAAAAAAGAGGAAAACTTCCATTCAAAACATTGTTGTCATTGGTTCAGGCATGGGCGGACTGACCGCTGCAGCAGTGCTTGCCAAAGCAGGTTACCAGGTCACCGTCCTGGAAGCCCAGGTCTATCCGGGCGGTTGTGCCGGGACATTCTTCCACAAGGGGTACCGGTTCGATGCAGGTGCAACACTGGCAGGTGGATTCTACCCGGACGGTCCCATGGATTTGGTTGCCCATGAGACAGGCGTGAAGGACTGGCATGTCCACCCGGTCAATCGAACCATGCTGATCCACCTGCCGGATGGATCCATCGTCACAAGGTATGCAGATGAAACCCGCTGGGAGGAACATCGGGCTGCCTTTGGCGATTCCAGCCTCAAATTCTTCCAGTGGCAGGAAAAAACAGCCAACCAGGTTTGGAACCTTGCCCTCCGCTTGCCGCCCTGGCTGCCAGAGACCCCTGGAGAAACGGGGCAACTGCTGATGACAGGACTGGACTGGATGTGGGCACGTGGTGAACGTAATTTTTCGCCCTCCCTCATACCGGACGCCATTCGCCCGCTGAAACATCATCTGCAAAACCTTCCGGATAACCTCAAAGATTTTGTCGATGCCCAGCTTCTCATCTCCGCACAGGTCACCAGTGACAGGGCAAATGCTTTATACGGTGCAGCAGCCCTGGACTTGCCCCGCCGGGGCGTGGTCCATGTGGAAGGCGGCATGGGTGCTCTTGCAGAAACATTGGTACAGGCAGTTTTTCAAAATGGCGGCAGGGTCCTTTACCGCCAGGAAGCCACCCGCATCCGCATTGAACAAGGAAAGCCGGTTGCAGTGGAAACAGGGAAAGGCAATGACTACCCGGCAAACCTGGTCATTTCCAATCTAACCCCCTGGAATACAGCAGACCTGCTCGATTCCCCCCCTTCCAGGCTGCCGAACTTCCCGGCAGATGGCTGGGGCGCATTCATGATGTACGTTGGAATGACAGGCAACATCCTGCCGGAGGATTTTCCATTACACCACCAGGTTGTTCTTCGAAGACCGTTTGGCGAGGGAAACACCATCTTTGCATCTTTCAGTCCAGCATGGGACCCCAACCGTGCTCCTGCTGGGCACCGCGCGCTGACAATCAGCACCCACACCAGGCTGAAGCCTTGGTGGCAGGCATCCGGGGATGACCGCAAAGTCTATGAATCCATGAAAGCAGCCCTGGCGGAATCCGTACTGGATGCGGCAGAGAAAATTGTGCCCGGCTTGCGGAATGCAACCCAAGTTATGATGACGGGAACGCCTGTCACATTTCACCGTTACACCCGCCGGAAACTGGGGTGGGTGGGAGGTTTTCCCCAAACAAGCCTGGTCCGCCCCGTTGGTGCCCGGTTTCAACCCGGCATCTGGTTGGTGGGAGATTCTGTTTTTCCGGGGCAATCCATTGCATCCGTTGCCCTGGGCGGCTTGCGAGTGGCAAAACAGGTGATCCGCGAAGCCTGAGCATTGAATTAATTGGAAGACGAAAACTGTCGGGCATACAACTGGGAATACAAACCACCCCGGTCGATTAAATCCCCATGGCTGCCCTGTTCCACAATCGAACCATGATCCAGCACATAAATCCAATCTGCATTTCGCACCGTGCTGAGACGATGAGCAATCACAATGGCAGTCCGTCCCTGCAGAAGGTGTTCCAGCGCCTGCTGGATGTATACCTCGGTAACTGTGTCAATATTTGCAGTTGCTTCATCCAGGATCAAAATGCGCGGCTTCGTGAGGATTGCCCTGGCAATGCTGATTAACTGGCGCTGACCGACCGATAAATTAACCCCGCCTTCCTGGATGCGGGTTTCATACCCATCCGGGTACGCCATGATGAAATCGTGTGCGTTTGCCTGTCGGGCTGCCTCCTCCACCTCCTCCCGGGTTGCATCCGGTTTCCCATAGAGGATGTTTTCCTCAATGGACCGGGAAAACAGGAATGGTTCCTGTGAAACAACACACACCTGGCGACGCAAGGAATCCAGTGTCACCTCCCGGATATCCATATCATCAATCCGGATTGAACCGGATTGGATATCATAAAACCGGGTGACCAGGTTGGCGATGGATGTTTTCCCCGCCCCTGTTGGTCCCACCAACGCAACCGTTTGCCCGGGTTGAATGACAAAGCTGACATCGTTAATGACAATGGGAGCATCCGGGTTGTAACGAAACACAACGTGATCAAACTCCACCCTGCCTGCCGCCGGGGGCATTTCCACGGCTCCCAGCGCATCTGTAATTTCCAGCGGGGTATCCAGCAGCCTTACAACCTGCTCGCCGCCAGCCATTGCCGATTGAAAGGTCGTGAACAACCGGCTGACTTCCAGGATGGGCTGGAAAAAGCGAGTAACATAGGAAAGAAACGCCACCATCACACCAATTGTGACAGTTCCGCCAATGACATACCGCCCACCAAACCACAGGACAATGGCGGTTGCCACCATCCCCAGGATTTCAATTGTCGGCAGGAAGATAAACGATAATGACATGGCTTTAATGTACGCTTCGCGGTTTTCCAGGTTTACACGCTCAAACCGTTCCTGTGATGCTTTTTCCTGGGCAAAAGCCTGGATGGCGCGCATCCCGCTGATATCTTCCGCCAGGTCGCCCACAACAGCCGCGATCTTGGAACGCGTCTCCCGGAATGCAGACCGGGCATGGCGGGAGAAAATCCATGTTGCCAGGAACACCAACGGCAAGACAATAAATGTCAACAATGCCAGGCGCGGGCTCATCGTCAGCATGATGATGATGATTCCAACAAGGACGATCACATCGCCGATCAGGGTAATCACCCCCTGGGAGAGAAGTTCATTGATTTCCGCCACATCGTTCATCACCCGGGATACGGTTACACCAACAATATGACGATCATGGTAACCCAGATGAAGGCGCTGCAAATGGCGGAACAGGTCCTCCCGAAGTTTTGCCAGCACGTTTTGACCCACCCAGGAAAGCAGGTACCGTTGACCGGCGCTGACTGCAAACAAAGCCACGAAAGCAACTGTCAATACCAGGGCAATTCTCCACAAGCCGTCCATGTCCCCTGGTTCAATATACTGATCAATTGCCACCTTGGTCAGGTACGGGGCAAGCAAAGTCAGCCCGGACTCGCCCAACGTAAGAACAAAGGCAACCGCCATTTTCCACCCATGCGGGCGAAGGTACGCCAGCAGCCGCCGGATGACCCTGGGATTAAATTTTGCAGTGTCTTCGCGGTTGGCACTGCCGTAACGATCCAGTGCATCGCGGGGACCCATGCCCGATGTGATTCCGCCAATGGAAAAGCTCATGCGGTTGTCTCCTGCCGCTTCAGTTGGCGATTGTAGATTTCCACGTACAGGCGTGAAGAAGTTAATAATGTTTCATGGGTTCCCATCGCCTGGATGCGCCCTTTGTCCATGACAATGATTTGATCAGCGTTGCGTACTGTGCTTAACCGGTGGGCAATCACAAAAGTGGTTCTTCCGCGGACCAGGTTTTGAAATGCCAGTTGAATCAGGTGCTCCGTCTCAGCGTCCACCGAAGCAGTGGCATCATCCAGGATGAGGATTCGTGGGTCCATTAGCAGTGCCCGGGCAATAGCCAGGCGTTGTCTTTGCCCGCCGGAGAGGGTGACCCCGCGTTCGCCAACCCGGGTATCGTACCCCTGCGCGCTTTGGATGATAAATTCATGCGCTTGGGCTGCACGGGCTGCACGAATGATCTCCTCCTCACTGGCTTGTTCATTCCCAAATGTTATGTTTTCCCGGATGGTTCCGGCAAACAGGGTGGTATCCTGCATCACAATTCCAATTTGGCTGCGAAGTGAATGCAGGGTCACCTTGCGGACATCCGTGCCATCCACCAGCACCCTGCCTTCAGATGGATCGTAAAATCTTGGCACAAGGCTGATGATGGTGGATTTCCCTGATCCGGTGGACCCCAGCAGGGCAATGGTTTGACCTGCTTCAACCCGGAAGTTGATATCATTCAACACCTTTTTTCTGCCGTAGCTGAAGGACACATGCTCAAATTCCACCCGACCCTGGATTTGACCAATGGATACAGCCCCGGGTTCATCCCGGACTTCGGAAACGGTATCCAGGATGTCAAAGATGCGCTCAGCAGCAGAACCGGCAATTGCCACTGCCGGGATAATCATTCCCAGCCGCCGCACCGGTTCAATCAACTGACCCACGTAGGTGATGAATGCAATAATCTCACCAATTGTGATCTGTCCCTGAACAACCTGCCTGCCTCCATACAGGATGATGGCGACGTAACCCAGATTGGCAATCAGGAAGAGAAGGGGAAGGTTCACCGCCTGCATCTGCGCCGAACGGGCGGAGAGATCAAACCAGCGTGCGTTCTCCCTGCCAAAGCGTTCAATCTCAGCATCCTCCTGGACGTAAGCTTTCACCTCCCGGGTGCCGCGCAGGTTTTGCTCCACAGCAGTGGTCAGCACAGCCAGTTGTTTTTGGACAAGCTGAGACAGTGGGCGGAATCGCGAGCCAAAATAAAGAGCGCGGTACACAAGCAGGGGCATGGTTGCCAGAACCAGCAGAGCCAGGCGATAATCCATCACCAGCATGACAATTGCCGTGACAACCAGAAGCAGCGCACCTTCCAATATCCGGACTGTTGCCCGCCCGGTGAGAAACCGGATCCGCTCTACATCCTGAACCGCCCGTGAAAGGAGTTCCCCGGCTTCCGATTGATCATGAAATGAAAACGACAGGGAGGTTAATTTTTTCTGGATTTCATTCCGTAAATCAAAGGCAACATTCTGCGAAGCCACTTCGCTCATCGTCCCCTGGTAATAATTCAATACACCCTTCAATACCGTCAACCCCAGCAGTACAAGAACCGACCAGGTCAATACCTGCGGCTGATTGCCCTTGACGCCAGTATCAATAATCCAGCCCAAAAATTGCGGGATCATTGTGTTTAACCCCAGGATGGCAAATAAGGAAGCATAGGCAATCAGGGTTTGCTTCCAGTATGGACGCAAATAGCCATACACTCTCCACAACAACTTTAAAAGCGGAGTTTCCGTTCGGGGTATGGATGGAAGTGCCTGGGCTTTATGTGCAGTCATTTCGCTCAATCGTTAGATAATTATCTCACTCAATTGTCCATTCTAAAAGGAAATAAATCACAAAAAGATGGGGACATTCTGTTCCTATTCCACAGCGAGGGAAACGGAATCCCCCATCCATACCGGACAGATCTCCAGGGAAGGGGCGAGTTGTTTCAAATGCTCCCGAACCATGTCCACATGACGCACATCCCAAAAGTCATTGGCATCCCGTCCCCACTCTTCCAAATGTGCAAGGATCACTTTCTTCGCCTCGAACGATGAGAGAAAACGGCAGAATGGATCCAGTAGAGCGGGCGATTCCACCAGAGCCTGACTGCGTCCCAGCCAAAGGTGGGCAAATAAACCATCAACTCCATCAAACAAAGAAAGAAGGGGGGTGTCATACCGGCGGGTATCACCGGGAAAGAGCCACCGGTGCCCATTCAACTCAATCAAATACCCCATCGACGGCACACCGTGCTGCTTGCCGTTTGGTTCGGAATGAAGATGCAAGCCGGGAAAGGGGATCACCCGGATTCCTTCAATGGTGATTTCCTGAAATGCTTCCGCAATGAGGATCCTTCCAGCCGGAATGCCCGTTTCTTTCAAATCCGGCACCAGGTCCATTGGCACAATCCACTGGATGGGATGGTTCCGCAGCTGCCGGATCAGGTTCAGGTCCAGGTGATCTTCGTGACGGTGGGTGAGGATGACAAAAGACAAATCCGCCAAATCTGCAGAGACATTCACATTCGGGCTTTCCGGAACACGCTGCCGGAGTGTAAGCGGGTCCATTGCCCAGAGAATGGTATTTGTTCGAAACAGGTAACTGGCAGAGTACATTAACCAGGCACGGCAACCATCACCGGAGGATTTCCATTCCCTGACCATCTTGTTCCAAATATCAGGGTACTTGCGGATGATGGTTTGTCGTTTTTCAAGAATGGCGGATTGTTGCTTTTCAAATGCTGGCATGCTTGTAATGTGTTTGAATGAATTCCTCCACCTCACCCGGGGAACGGTCAAACGGTCCCTGTTTTTCCATTTTTAAGCTGGTGACCGCAGCCGCCCACATGCCAGCTTCTGCCGGGTCCTTGCCCAGCCGCATGGCAACATACGTTCCAATGCAGGTATCCCCACGACCACTGCGACCATTCAACTGCCTTGGATAAAAACCATATTCAAATTCCTGTCCATCCGCCCAGATCAGAACACCATCTTGATGAGTTAAAACAATTTCCCGGGGTCCAAGGTTGGCGTAAAACCGGGCGGCTCGATGGATGTCCGTTTCTCCTGTGAGAAACCCGGCTTCCACCATGTCACTTTTAAGGATATCAAGGTGAGCAAGGGTCAATTCCATTTCCCCCCAAGGTTCATATACCAATTCCTCACCCCGCAAAACACGGACAAATCCCTGCATATCCGCAGCAACTTGCATCTTTTTCGCCTTGAGCGATAGAATCACATCCAAACCCACTTCGCCCCGCAGGCTGGATCCAATCACGGCGGCTTTGGCATCCAGCAATTGGACTTCATCTGGTGTGATTGTACCAGCCGTGCTCCTGACAGATAGATTTCGGATATCCGGGTTGGCAGTTGGGTACTCAAGCACCATCAATGTGGACTGGGGGGAATAAGTTACAAAAACATCAACTCCTGCCTGGTTTAAACCGTCCACAACATGCTGATCCTCCCGCGCAAGCCGGGTGACAACCGCAGGCTGCACACCCAGGCAAGCCACTGCCCGGGCAGCATAGTTGACAGCCCCGCCATCCACGTTCCTCGTTTCCCGGGGCGTGATGATGGTATCCTTGGTGTAGTTTCCGATATAAAGCACATCATATACTTTTTTGTTCATCAATGCTTCCTGCCTTGTTTCAATCAGATCATCCTACAAAAAGATTAATTATCCAGTACACGCCTGCTCCAAGCAGGGCAGTGGAAGGAATGGTAAATATCCAGGCAAAGGCAATTTCCCCTGCCACACC
>Ga0208940_1002995_pt1 | contig 14891 bp, 8 predicted proteins | sample AD_JPNNA6_MetaG_FD_184445 | JGI IMG/M metagenome (GOLD analysis project Ga0208940, IMG submission 184445) | Active sludge microbial communities of municipal wastewater-treating anaerobic digesters from Japan - AD_JPNNA6_MetaG (SPAdes) (version 2) | ecosystem: Engineered > Bioreactor > Anaerobic >... | reverse complement strand
GAATTCGGGCACCACGCGATACTGTCGCGGCGGGCCGTAAGGCGCCTCGGTGAAAATCGCCGTCGAAAGCCGCAGGCCGGGATGTTGCAGGCGCAGCGCGAGCAATTGCGCCTCCTGCGCGAAGGCTTGAGGATCGGCGCTCTCATGCAGGCGATAGTGCAGGTTGATCGCCGGCGCGTCCCCGCGCTCAGCGCCGCAGCTCTCACAATACCGCTCGTCGGCCGCCTCGGAGACGTGATGGCATTGCGCACACACCCACACCGGCTGGCGATCCAGCACCAGGTACTCGTTGATGTGAGGGCCCGTCGAGCGCACTTCCAACACAGCATACCGCTCCTGCCCCACAAGCGCGCCTTCAGGCAGGGGGGCGAACGTGCTGGTGAGTCCGGGCAAGGGCGCCGTTACCGGGCCTTCGCGTACCGCGGCCGGCGCAGCGACTTTGGGCGGCGCCTCTGGAGCGTCCGTCATCGGCTGCGTCCCGCTGCGAATTTCATCCGCGGCCTCAACCGTGATGCCATTCTCAGGTCCCATGTCATGGCCACACTTCTGGCAAAAACGCGCCCCATCGCGATTCTCAGTGCCGCAGGCTGGACATTTCATCGCTCAGGCCCCCTTTCCTGCGCGGAAGGTGAAAACAACGCTGCCGATGCCCACCTTCCAACCGTCACGCAATAGATTCCGTCCCGTGCGCTGCCCGTTGATGTAGATGCCGTTGCTGGAATTCAAGTCGGCGATAATCCAATCCTCGCCCTGCTTGAAAATCCGCGCGTGATGCGCCGAAACAGTCTCCCCGCCGGGGAAGGCCGGGCCGATGACGAGCTGATTGTCTGCCGCGCGTCCGATGGTGAAACCTTCGGCGACGAGCATGAAGGTCTGCGTCTGGCCCTCAGCGTCCGTGGCGACCAGCCGCGCCGGCGCCGGAGACGTCGGCGGCGTCGCCGGCTTCAACGGCGTGATGGGACGGGTCCCCGTGCGTTTCGGCTGGCGCGTCTTGCGCTTTCTGAAAAACAGCACGAGCAATCCCACAAAAATCAGCCCCAACACCGCGACCATGAGGCCCGCAAACATGATGGGGTCTTCCCACACCCCCCCTGTCACCCCGCCAGGGGAAGGAGTCGGCGAGGGCGTCAGCGTGAGCGTCGGCGTCTCAGACGATGGAATCTGAAGGGCCGAGGTTACGGTAGAAGTAGCGGTCGGCTGCGGCGTTGACGTCAGAGTTGGCGTGAGGGTTAGTGTCGGGGTTGCCGTTGGCGTCGGGGTGTCCACCGGCGAGGTATCCTGCAAGGGCAGCCTCGGCGGTCGCGCCAGCGGAGGAACCGCCGCTGCAGTCCAGGCGTGGCACGGCACCGTCCACAGCCCGATCAAAGAGAGGAATAAGCCCACAATAGCAAGCAAAACCCTGGTCTGTTTTTGATTCATGGCACTCACCTTTGAAGTAGGAAGGCTACATATTCTAACTATACAGCAGTTAGGCGTAATATGCAAGCGAGGATGCAACAGATCTCGTCGGAACCGGGGAGAACGCCACAGAACCCAGACATTCTATGCGGCGCCGAAGCGACCTCAGACCCCACGCTTCGGTGCGATTGCCTGGGTCAGGCCGGGGATGGCGGCCCTGATCAGCGCCGGGCGCCTAATAGCGCTGATCCATCGGCGAGAGTTGAGAAGGCTCAGTCAAAGAGGACTCGCTCCTCCCCAACAGCAAGCGCTCCAGGAACGTGCGGCGTCGCGCCCACCAACGGGCCAGCAACAGACGCCAAAACAGCCCGCGCCAGGCAGCCAACGCCGCCCGCTGTTCTTCCCGCCCCAGAGGAGCGGCGGCGTACCAGACGCGGACGTACAACTCACACAGCAGCCGCACCTCCCCGGCTGCAGCGGGCGCCAACACCCCGGCAGCCCGTTGTCCTTCCGCCAACGCCGTCAGCCGCGCCTCGAGGCGATGTGAGAACTCATAGGGGGTATCGCCCGGCAAGTCCCCCACCCCCACTCGGGCCGCCTGACTCCGCAAACGATGGTAAAGCGCCGTGACCGCAGCCTGCGGCGACCGCAGACGCAACACCCCCAATTCCGCCTGGCTGAAAATGACGACGCCCAACACTGCCAGCGCCAGCAGGATCGGCAGCCCCCAATACCAGCGCGCCAGCGCCCGTTCAAGGGGCGAGGGGGGCGGACGCAATGACTCTTCGAGAGCAGGCCACTCGCGCGGCTCCGGCTGATCCGACCGCACGAACGTCGCGCGTCCGCTGGTCGGCTCGAAGGGAATCCAGCCGTAACCCGTGAAATACACCTCCACCCAGGCGTGAGCGTCGGCCTCGGTGACGATGTACACCGCCTGCCAGGGGTCATACGTGCCGGAGGCATATCCCACCGCCAGGCGTGCCGGCAAGCCCGCCGCCCGCGCCAGCACCACCATCGCCGAGGCGTAGTAATCGCAATAGCCGCGCCGGGCCACAAAGAGGAAGTAATCCACCACGTCCGCGCCGGCCGCCGGCAGGGGGACGTTCAAGGTATAGGAATAGGTCGTGCGCAGATAAGTCTCGATTGCCGCCGCCCGGTCATAAGGCGTAGGCGCGGTCGCCGTGAGATCGCGGGCAAGGCCTAGCACCCGCTCCGGGACGGAATCGGGCAGCGTGAGATAACGCTCCACAATCCACGGCGGATAGGAGCCCCGGGCCTCGCGGAGCTGCTCGACGCCGGCCATGGGCACCAGCGAATCCGCCCGGTAGGCGTCCGCGATGGTCGTCGCAGCGAACGAGTCGCCGGAGACGCGCCACGCCACCTGATAGGCATGATCCACGGCCACCAGCTGCCCGGCGGTGTGGACCAGATGCCCCACGTCCCGCAGCACCCGCACGTCCTGCCGCAACATGCGGTGATAGGGTAATTCGACATAGGAAGCGGCGCCGGGTTCATAATCCACGATCGCATACGACGACGTGTTCCACCCCTGACCGGTATACACGTCGTAGGTAATGCTGCGCCAGTAATAGGCCGTCGGGCGAACGCCGGGCGGGAGCGTCTCCATCGGGGGCATTTCATGCGTGCGGATTTCCATGACGAGGTTCTCGCTGAGATCCGGGCCGGTGCCCAGCAGATGCCGCCGCGGCAAGCCCCCCGCGCTGGCGCGTGCCAGTTCCGGGGCGCGATCCTGCCGCGGGCGTTGCTCCACGCCCAGCGATTCCGCCACGGCGCCCGTTTCCTCCCCCGGCTTCTGGGTCAGCTCGCGCACCTGCTCCACGATCTTGTCAATGGAGATGTTCGGCACGATGAAAGCCAGCAGGACCAGCCCCACTGTGATCAAAGCCGAGGCGCCCAGTAAGTCGCCGCGGATCTCGCGAGAGAAATCAATCCCCGCGGCTTCCCAGCGTTTCTCACGGTCGAAATGAGCGGCCACCGCGAGCAACAATAGCGACCACCCCATGAGAAAGATCAACGCCACCGTCTCGGCCCACGCATACGAGAGGACCGTCCCCAGCAGGAGGCCCAGCGGCACGACGGCCTCCAGCGCCTGTCGGCGCCGGTGCAGCAGCCATCCCGCCCACAGCGCCGCCACCCACAATAGCACCCCCCACACCAGCGTCGCCGCCACGGGATCATAAGTCGGCTCGCCGCGAAAGAACAGCCGTAACCACTCGCCCGCCCGGCTCCACAGCGTACTCGTCGCCACGCCCAGCTCCCCCAGCTTCTGCGCCAGCGAGCCCAGGCCCGGCGCCGGGCGCCCGACAGGCTCCAGCCCCAACCACGAGGGCGCGTGCAGCAGGAGGTTGGCCCACAGCGCGCGGACGCCATCGGACACATAGGCCGCGAGGTATCGCAGCACGTCCAGCAAGAGCTTATCGAGCCGCCCTACCCGCATGAAGACCGCCACGATCCCCGAAAGCGCCGCGATGAGGGCAACCAGCCACGGCTTGAGTTTGGAGGCTCCCAGTGCCCATCCCAGCAGCAACGCCAGGGCGCCCACCAACCACAGGAGCGTGAATTCCAGCCCACGCACCACACTCGCCATCCCACTGGCGACACTCCCCAGAATTGCCAGCGCCAGCACGAGCATGGCGAGGTTCCATCCTCCGACGCGCCGCGCCAGGGAACGCAGCCGCCGCTTCACCAGGGAGGGCTGTTCGGTCTCGCCATGGGAGGGCAAAGGAGCCTCTCGTATGCTCATGCCAGAGACCTCCAGGAAGTATCGGACGCCACCCGTTGGACCGGCACGGCCTTACCTGTGCCCAACACTTTCCATTCCCAATGTCCCTGAACGCCGGGATGCGCCAGCGGATGGTCGAGCAGGTCCTGGGTGATCACAGCATTGGCCACGCCGAGCTGATTCAAGGTCGCGCGAGCGGCAGCGACGCTCCCCGATCCGCCAAAAGAGACGGGATCCAGCAACAACACCGTGGGAACCACCCCGCGCCGCAAGAGCGGGACGAGCTTCTCCAGCCACGGTCCCTCCACGGCCGGCGTGATGATGATCAACGTCGTGCGCTGCCCCAATGTCGGCTGGACTCGCTGCAGCAGCTCGGCCAGGGAACGCCGGCCACGGTTGACGAGTGCCAGCGTACGGAGGATTTCCCAGCGCTGTCCCTCCCCGCTTTGAGGCGGCAACCACACCAGCTCCTCGCCGTGGGCCACCAGTCCCACCGCGCGCCGCGCCCGCAAGCCGCGATCCGCCAGGGAGGCGGCCAGAATCACCCCCAGTTCATCGGTGGAATTCTCCCCCACGCCAACCTGCACCCGCGCGTCCATGTCCAGGAGGATCCACCAGTCGCCCGCCGGCGTGCCATCAAACAGGCGGACATAGAGCTCCTGATGGTGCGCGGAAAGCTTCCAGTGCACCCAGCGACGGCTGTCGCCGGGAACGTAGGGGCGCACGCCCGAAGCGCTGATAACCCGGTCGAGTGCGTTGGCGCGCGGACGGCCCTCCCCCGACCGGCCGCCCGGCGCGACCTCGATGGGAGGCAAGGGGACGATCGGCGGCAACACCAGCAAGGGCATGGAAGCCGGATAGGACAGGGCGACGGTGTAAACGCCGAAGGGATCGCCCGTCCGCACGTTGGTCGGGCCGAGGTAGAACAATCCCCGCCGCGTGCAAACGGATTCTCGATGCCAGCGGATGGAGCTGCGACTGGCAACGCCGGTGCCGCGACTCGCCCGATAGCCGGGCAACGTCGAAAGGTCCTCCACCTCCACCCAGAGCGCCGGCAGCGCCGCATCGTTCGCCAGGCTGAAACGCTCGATCAGGCGATCCCCCACCTGCGCCCAGCCGAAGCGCATCTCGCGGGTGAGGCTCAGCTTCGCGCGCAGGGAAAAGGCCCAGTAGGTGCTGATCGCCCACAGCCCGCCCAATCCCACCAGCAGCGCCATCCATCCCTTGTAGGGAAGGAAGATCTGCAGCAGCAGCACCAACCCCACGAGGATGGGCAGCAGCCAGTTATTCAGCTTCACGCTCGACTTTTGGGATTTCATTTTCGTTCAGAGCTCTGCGAGCCTTACCGTAAAGCATCACGGTCGCCAAACACAGCCTCAACGGCGCGAGGGAGCGCTCTCCGGCACAGGAATTTCCTCGAGCAGCTGGGTCACGACGGCTTCCGGCTTCTGTTCCCGCAGGCGCGCCCCCGGCGCCAGGATGAGCCGATGCGCCAGCGCGGGAACTGCCAGCGCTTTGATGTCATCGGGCAGCACAAAATCCCGCCCCTCCAATGCCGCGCGCGCCTGCCCACCACGGAAAAGCGCCAGACTCCCTCGCGGGCTGGCCCCCAGGTAGACGTCGCTGTGATCGCGCGTGCGCCGCACCAGGCGCACGATGTACTCGCGCAGGGATTGACTCACGTGCACGCTCTTGATGGCTTCCTGCGCGGCAAGCAGTTCTTCGACGCTGATCACAGCGCGCAAGGTCTCGATGGGATGCTGAAACTGCTGCCGGCTCATCATTTCCATTTCGTCCCACAAGGAGGGATACCCCAGGCTGACGCGGAAAAAGAAGCGGTCAAGCTGCGCCTCCGGCAGGGGAAAGGTGCCTTCATATTCAACGGGGTTCTGCGTCGCCAGCACCATAAAAGGTTGCGGCAGGGGATGGGTGACGCCGTCCACCGTCACCTGGCGCTCCTCCATGGCTTCCAGCAACGCCGATTGGGTCTTGGGGGTAGCACGGTTGATTTCATCCACGAGCAGGATCTGCGACATGACCGCGCCCGGCTGGTATTCGAACTGGCGCGTCGCCTGATTGAAGATGGAGACACCGGTCACGTCACTGGGGAGCATATCGGGCGTGAACTGCAGCCTTCCGAAGGTGCAGGCCGTCGAAAGCGCGAGGGAGCGAGCCAACATAGTCTTGCCGACGCCGGGCACATCTTCGATCAGCAAATGCCCCTGGCTCAGAAGGCCGATCACCACCAGCTCCACCGTCGCCTGTTTGCCGATGATGACCTGATTGACGTTGGCGATGATCTGCCTGGCCAGCGTCCGTACTGCCGCGAGACTGCTCTGGGAATCCGTTTCCGCCATCACACCCTCCTTCGAAAATGGCCCCGAATGAACACGAATTTCACGAATAAGATGAGAAATTCCTGGCCCCCGGGGCTGCTACGTCCTCAAACACCGCGCTTCAGCGCGGTGGGCTCGTGTCGAACCGGTGAGCCGTCGCCGTCGCTGCTCACGACTCACATTTTCATCCTTGGATGATGTGTGCCAGCACATGGCGTCTCCCTCGAAAATGGCCCCGAATGAACCCAAATTTCACGAATAAGATTTGTGGGGTTTTGCAGGCGGGCGTAGCCCGCCTGCAAAACCCCCTTATTTTTTCTCCCCCTCCCCGACGGCGTATGCGCTGTCGGCGAGGGGGCAAGGGGTGGGGCAAAAGCTACAGGCCACAAAGGTTCATCCATCGTCGTCTGGCTACCTGGCGCCGGGCTGAACAGTTACCGCACATTTTCATCCTTGGATGATGTGCGCCAGCACCTGGCGTCTCCTTAGAAAATGGCCCCGAATGAACACGAATTTCACGAATAAGATGAGAAATTCCTGGCCCCCGGGACTGCTACGTCCTCAAACAACGCGCTTCAGCGCGGTAGGCTCGTGTCGAACCGGTGATCCGTCGCCGTCGCTGCTCACGATTCACCCCCTCACAACTCACATTTTCGTGCTTGCATGGCGTCTCCTCGGAAAATAAGCGAATCGGCGAATCTTCACGTTCTCACGTTCCCACGTGGGCACGTAGGCACTTTCACACGTGGACACGTGGACACCTTCACACGTCCAGACGTCACCCCGTTTCCGCATGCACTAGAAAGAACCGCCAGAGGCGGGGAAAAGTTCATTTCAAGCCCCCGCACTTTGCTGATCGCGTCCGGCAATCACCAGGCCGGCCAGGATCAACACGCCTCCCACGACTGCCGTCACTGCCGGCGCCTCGTCAAGTACCACCCACGCCAGAATCGTCGAGCCAATCGGCTCGCCCAACACCGCCAGCGACACGTAAGTCGCTGACAGGTGTCCCAGCGACCAGTTCAGGGACGAATGGCCGATGATCTGAGGAAACAGCGCCAGGAGCGCCAACCACAGCCACGTCAGCAGGCTGAAACCGGTGAGAGGCACCCCCGCTGCCCAGGCCCAGAGCAACAACACGACGGCCGCCGTCCCATAAACGGGGAAAACGTACCCCAGAAGCGAGATCCGCGCGCGTAGCACACGCCCGATGAGGAAATATCCCGCCACAGCCAGGGCGCCCGTCAGAGCCAGCGCGTCTCCCTGGAGCTGATGGGCGCCGCCGCTGAAATCGCCCGCCGTGATGATCACCGAGCCGCTCAACGCCAACAGCAATCCCAGGATCGTCTCCCGCGACAGCCGCTCATGGAAAAGGAAATGCGCGATCAGCCCTACAAACAGGGGTGACATCGCTACCAGCACCACCGAGGCGGCGACGGAGGTCAATGCCAGGGAGAGAATCCACGTGGCGAAGTGCACGGCCAGCAACGCCCCAGAAGCCAGCAACCATCGCCGCTCCCGACGGTTGAAGGAGCGCAGCTCGGCCCGCCGGGTCGAAAGTGCGAATGGCGCCAGCATCACCGTGGCCAACGTCAACCGCCACGCCGCAATGGCCAGAGAATGCGCCTCAGTCTGCGCCAGACGCACCAGCGTGCTCGACATCGAAGTCGCCAGCACGCCAAAGAACAAAACCAGCTGCGGCGGTACCGTCAGACGGGTAGGGGAAGAGACCGGAGCCTCATGACCCATGTAAGCCTCCATAACAATACCGGGCGCGCCGTGATCACGGCGCGCCCGGCAGCCTTGGGGGATTTCTAAGCACGTCGGCTAGCTGCTTTTGGCAGGCATGAAGCGCGCCAGTTTCGCCGCCAGATTGGAGAGCGGCAGGCTCTGGAGCCACACCCGTCCCGGTCCGCTCAAGGTCGCCAGGAACATTCCCTCGCCAGAGAAAAGCACGTTCGTCACGCCCTTCACCGTCGCGATGTCGTAGGTGACCGAAGGCTCGAAGGCCGCAATATGGCCCGGATCTACTTTGAGCACCTGCCCCGGTTGGAGGTTGTATTCACGCACCTCGCCCGGAATCTCCAGGAAGGCCTTGCCCGGGCCGGTGAGCTTCTGCAGGATGAAGCCCTCGCCCCCAAAGAAGCCAGCGCCCAGCTTGCGCTTGAAAAACATCTCCAGCGTGACCGAAGTCTCGGCAAACATGAAGGCGTCCTTCTCAGCGATGATGGCCTGGCCTGGCCCAAGTTCCAGCGGGAGCACTTTGCCCGGCGCTTCGGGCGTGAACACGACAAGGCCCTGATCGCCCGTGCAGCTGTAGGTGGTCATGAAGAGCGACTCGTCGGCGAGCTTGCGGCCCAATCCTGCCAGAACGCCTCCCCGCGTGTCCGTCTTCATCTCGATGGCCCCCGCCATCCATGCCATCCCGCCGGCTTCCGTGAAGACCGCCTCCCCCCGGCTTAGATAGACGTCTACCGATTGCATGACTGTACCGTGAATCTCGTAACGCATGATCCTCCTCCTTCAGAAATAGAGAGAAATAGAGAGCCGTGAACCGTGAGAAGAGAGTCGTCGCAGCCTCCGCTTACGACTCACGCCTCACGACTCACATTCTCATTCTTGGACAGTGTGCGCCAGCTCATGGCGTCCCCTTCAGAAAATTGACCGGCGTAGAGCCCCCCACCCGGCCCACGCTTCCAGGCTCAGGCGGAATGCAAAGCCGCGATCGCCGCGACGTCCGCATCACACGTGGGAGTAGCGACGCCCTCGAACAGCGCCCACTCCTCGACGTGCTCCACTTCGGCGCCGGGGGCCACCGTTGTGAGCGGCCCTAAAGTCTCCAGCTCCAGCATCCGCGCGTTGGTAAAACTCTCCACCACGCTGCCGAGATCGGGGTAGGTCGCTCCCGGCCTGGAGGTGACGTAGATGACAAACAGATGTCCCCGGCGCGCGTAGGCGATCCAGCCTTTGTGCGCGCCCGTCCCCAGCTTCTGCGGCGTCTGCGCCTGGGGGGCCTGGCGGAGAAGGACGTATTCCGTCCCCCATGTCCAGCGGGGATCGGCCATGTCGGTGTAGGGCCACAACGTCAACGCGCCGGACGGCAGGAGGTTCCCCTCGTGGCTGCCACGCGGCGGGAGGGGCAGGATCGCCACACCGCCGGCCGCCATCACCGACAGCGCCCAGGGCGCGAGCTCGACGCCCCACAGGTTGGTGTTGCGCAGGCGATGGACCACCCGCACCCGGGTTCCCGCGGAGGCTAAGGAGACGTCCAGCTCCTTCTGGATGCCGGTGCTGACTTCCACCGGCTGAATGAAACGCACAAAACCGTCATGCTCCTCGACGGCGACCGGACTGTTATCGGGCGCGTAAGTGCGCACGGGATGTTCCGGCGCATGCCAGAGGCGATGTCCGCCGTAGTTGCGCCAGGTATCCCCGCCAGTCACACCGAGCCAGTCCTCGTCAAACTCATTCTCGCCACCGACAAAGCCAAAGCGAATGATCCGCGGTCCCACGTCCGCCGTGATGACCAGCTCCACGACGTCATTGGTCAGCTGAATGCAGGTATTCCAGCCCTTGTAAGCAATACGTTCCATGGGATCCATCTCCTCGCGCAATGATTACTGAGCCATGAGCCAGAAGCAGTGAATAACAGGCTGCTTACACACTCCATTGTAGCACAAACCCGCGCCGGGGGCAACTTCGCGCGTTCTACGCAGGTCAGCGAAAGCTATCAGAAAGTTATTGGATGCCGATTTTAGCGGATTCACGCTGATTCTTCATATTATTCTGCGTGCATTAGCGTTCGTCGGCGTCCAATTCTAAGGGCGCCTGGCTCAGGTGCTGGGCGATCAGCGTTAGAAGCCGCCGCGGGCTGATCGGTTTGCTGACGTACTCATCCGCGCCCGCGGCCAGGCAGCGCTCACGATCCCCAGGCATCACCAAAGCCGTCATCGCCACAATTGGAATCGCCTGAAACCGGAGCTGGGACCGAATCCGCCGCGTCGTCTCAAGCCCATCCAGCTCCGGCATCTGGATGTCCATCAGAATCAGGTCAGGATGCAGATCCGCCAGCAATGCCAGCGTTTCGACGCCGTTGTGCGCCACCCTCACCTGCAGCCCCTGGCCCGTCAAATATTCCTCCAAAATCGTCGCGGTGCGCCCATCATCCTCCGCGAGCAGAATCCTCCGTCCCGCCAATGCCCGGTCGGTGATCACGCCCGTCCCGTTGCCGGCCCCCGCCTGGGGAGCCGTCGGCAGCTCTTCCTCCGCCTGCAAGTCGGGCGAGGGCAGCCGCACGGTAAAACGACTTCCCTTCCCCACCTCGCTGCTGACCGCGACGCTGCCACCATGCAATTCCACGAGACGATACACCAACGCCAGTCCCAGCCCCGCTCCCTGATACTCCCGCGAGAGGCGGGTATCGAGTTGCACGAAGGGCTTAAAGAGCTGCGGCATGGCGTCAGACGCGATACCAATGCCCGTGTCCCACACGGTGAGGGATATGAGCTGTTCATCAGGCCAGGCCTGCACCTCAAGACCGATAGCGCCTTCTTGGGGGGTGAACTTGGCAGCGTTGTTGAGCAGATTAACCAGAATTTGTTTAAGATAACGTTCATCAGCGTAAATTTGCTTCGCGGCAGGGTCAAAAAAGGTGCTCACCTGCAACCGTTTCTCCTTGACCAGATTGGTCACCAGGCGCAGGCTCGCCAGGCATACGTCTTCGACATTCACGAGACAAAGATCGAGGGCCACTTTGCCGGCCTCAATGCGCGCGATGTCCAAAATGTCATTGATGATCGCCAGCAGATGCCGGCCACTCTCCTCAATGCCCTGGATGGCTTTCAGCTGCCGCGGGCCCAACGTCCCATAAACGCCCTCATTAAGCATCTCCGAAAGGGCCAGGATGGCGGTCAGGGGCGTGCGGAGCTCATGGCTTGTCGTGGCCAGGAATTCATCTTTGGCGCGCACCGCCTGCGCCAGCTCGACGTTGGCCGCGCGCAGCTCGGCCGTCCGTTCTTCGACGCGCTGCGCGAGCAGGGCCCGCTCTTCCAGCAAGGCGGCCTCAGCGCGCTGACGCTCCGCCAGCTCGTGCTGCGCCTGCGCGTAGAGCCGGGCATTGGTGATGGCGATCACCGCGTGATTGCCAAGCGCCACCAACAGCGCCTGATCCTGGGCGGTAAACTGACCGTGGAGTTTGTTGACCGCCGTCAGCACGCCGATGATCTGTTCGCCGCTGCGCAAAGGCACGACGAGCATCGAAGTCACCAGCAGGCCACTCTGCTGTCGAATCCCCGGATAGTGCTCTGGCTCCGCTGGTAGCTCGCCGACGATCTCCGGGATGCCCGTTCGGAACACCCGCCCCACAACGCCCTGCTCCGGCGGCACGCGCAGGCCCACGATGGGATCCGTCGCCGCACGGAAGACCAGGTCGCCGGTTTCCAGGTCAGGGCTCAGGATAGCGCAGCTGGTGGCGTCTACCAGCGGCGTCGCCTGTTCAACGATGAATTGCAGCAACGCCTCCGGATCCAGCTGCGAAGACATGGCCATGCCGATGCGATACAACGTCTCCAGCTCCGTCACCCGCTGCCGTAGCGCGATCTGTTGCGCTTGCAAATCATGCGCGATGCGCGCCCGCTCCTCGATCTCGGCCTGCAAACGGGTATTGACTCTGGAAAGCTCTGCGGTCCGTTCCACCACCCGCTGTTCCAGGGCGACGTGCGCCTGCAACAACAACCCTTCCGCCTGTTTGCGCTCGCTGATGTCGCGCAGCGCAACGAGCATCGGCGCCCCCGAGACGCCGGGCCGGCCCAGCGCCGGCTCGACCTGGGGATGCCCCCGCGCCACCGCTTCCAGGAACAGCACCGACCCATCTTTGCGGATGCCATGGACTTCCGTGGCAACGACTCCCCCTGTCGGCGTCCCTGAAGCGCGCGGGGGAAGTTCCCCAGCGATGAAACGCGAGAGCGGTTGGCCGGCGACCTCGTGCCGTTCGTAGCCCAACATGTGCAGGAAGCCGGGGTTCGGTTCCACAATCACCCCATCCTGGATGAGCAACAGCCCCTCGAAGGTCGTCTCCAACAGGATGCGATACCACGCTTCGGTCCTTTCCAGTTGCCGCTGCTGTTGCTGCCGCTGCCGGTGACGATAGAAGACCATAATGAAGACCAACCCGGACACCAGCATTCCCCCCGCCAACGTGTGGACCAGCATCCGCGACCACGTGAGGGGGGGCCACAGGGCAAAAAAGAGCAAACTGCCGATGATGTCGAGCAGTGCTGTGCCCAGGGTTATCGGCATCGGCAAGAAAAGGAATAGGGTGGTAACAATCAAAATATTGTAAAGCAAAATGAACGGGTTGGATGCGGCTATCGCGTAGCTGAAAATGAGAGCGCTGCAAACGACGCTCAACCAGAACAGGCCCCAGCGGAAATAGCGCGTTCGGCTAAGGCTGTAGCCGAACAACAGCGCGATAAAAGCAATGACCAGGTATCGGTTGTTCGCATAAACAGGCCGTTCAGAATTTACCCCCCGGTCCAACAGCACCAGCGCTACCAGCACTGCCGTATCGTAAAGCAACAACAGCGTCAGTTGTTGCGCCAGCGAATGTTCTTCCGCCGAAGGGAACTCCGTCCAGGGGGCCGTGAGCGCCTGCCACCCCCGGTCGAGCCACACCCTCGCTCTGCTGTCGTGTTTCATCCTGCCTCGCCCCGAACGATGGATTGAGATGCCTTGAGTATAACACCGGCTGCATCGCCCGTCAAAGCACTTGACAGTTTTTCAAAGTTGCCCTATGATAGGAGGTGAATCTAAAAAGAATACGAGCCTCCGACCCAGACGGGTCCTCCTGGGACCGCTGGGCGATAGGGTACAGCGAGCAATCGTTGCGCCTGCCATTTGCAAAGGAGGCAATCCTCTCCTCGAAACAGCGGGGAGGATTGCTTCCTTTTTTTATTTTAGAGGGGTTCTCACTTTTTTATTGAGGGTGTCTCGCCCTGTCACCAGGGCTCAACGTTCATGAACGCCGACAAGGGCGTTCCACTATCATCTTACCTGAGGAGGTTGCTATGTGGATTTTGCGGTTGAACATGACAGATCGTTCGTATCAGCTGGAAGCCGTACCGGAACGGTACAAGAATTTGGGAGGACGAGGCCTCACGTCCACGATCCTGTATGATGAAGTGGACCCCACGTGCCATCCCCTCGGCCCGCACAACAAAGTGATCTTCGCCCCCGGCATCATCACCGGCACTTCAGCGCCGACGTCGGCCCGCGTCTCCGTAGGAGGAAAATCACCCCTGACCGGGGGCATCAAGGAGGCCAACGCCGGCACCGGCTGGGCGCCCGCGCTCGCCAGGATGCGCATCAAGGCCATCGTGGTCGAGGGGGAGCCGCAAGAAGCGGGGAAGTACTGGATGGTGACCCTCCGCTGGGGAGGCGATGCGCCCCAAGTGGAGTTCCTGCCAGCGGATGAGTATGTGGGACGCAACCTGTACGAGGTCTTCCCCGAGGTCTACGCGCGGTTTGGGGACAAGGTCCACGTCGCCGGCATCGGCCTCGCCGGCGAATTTAAGTACTCCAACTCCGGCATCGTCTTCAACGACATGAAGAACCGCCCCTCGCGCTACGCAGGGCGCGGCGGCCTGGGCGCGGTCATGGGCAGCAAGGGATTGAAGTTCATCGTCGTGGATCCCGCTGGCGCCCCCGGCGTGGCCATCGCCAATCCGGAGCTCTTCAAGGAAGGCTCCCAGAAGATGCGCGAAGCGCTGATGACGCACGCCATCACCAAACCGAAGGGGGGCCTGAACACCTACGGCACGGCGATCCTGGTCAACATCCTCAATGAGGCGGGAGGATTGCCCACCCACAACTTCCGCGAGGGCCGCTTCGAGGGCGCAGCAAGGGTTGCCGGTGAAGCTATCTTCGAGACTAACAAGCAGCGCACCGGCAAAGAAGTCTACAATCACGCTTGCAGCCCCGGCTGCATCATCCAGTGCTCCAACACGCTGTACGCCCCCGACGGCAGCGAGATCGCTTCCTGCATCGAATATGAGTCCGACTGGGCTTTCGGGCCGGATTGCGGCATTGACAATCTGGACAAGATCGGCGAGCTGGTGACGCTCTGCAACGCCTACGGGCTTGACACGATCGAGACCGGCGTGACGCTGGGTGTAGCGATGGATTCGGGGCTCCTCCCCTTCGGCGACGTCGAGGGCGCGATTGCCTTGCTGCACGAGATGGGCCAGGGCACGCCGCTGGGACGCCTGCTGGGCAGCGGGGCAGCCACGGTTGGCAAGGTCTACGGGAATCCGCACGTGCCCACCGTCAAAGGACAGGCCATGCCGGCGTATGAGCCGCGCGCCGTCAAAGGGATCGGCGTGACCTACGCCACCACCACGATGGGCGCGGATCACACC
>Ga0208940_1002992_pt1 | contig 14898 bp, 14 predicted proteins | sample AD_JPNNA6_MetaG_FD_184445 | JGI IMG/M metagenome (GOLD analysis project Ga0208940, IMG submission 184445) | Active sludge microbial communities of municipal wastewater-treating anaerobic digesters from Japan - AD_JPNNA6_MetaG (SPAdes) (version 2) | ecosystem: Engineered > Bioreactor > Anaerobic... | reverse complement strand
AACGACTCATTCTGATTTGTCATAAATGCCTCCTCATATCTGATAAGATAATATATTATCAGATAGAAAAGGCAAGTCTTTCTTTTATCTTACCTTAGAAAAATCATCACAAATTTGTCGTGCACCCATCCTGTCCCTATTTCTTATTCTTACAATTCATGCTAGAATATTCTTGGACTTTTGAAAGAGGCTCAAGAATCAAACCATGAAACCCATTCATATTAATAAGCTTTCACTCAGAATTTTTATAGCTATCTTGGCTCTTCTGCTCGTTCCGTTTTCGATGATGCTTTGGTACGTGAAGACAGATATGGAGGGAATCCTTAGGGATGAGATCAGGCACAAAGTTATCCAGAACCTTTCGAAGAGCGAGAACGAGATAAGCCAGCTGTTCAAGCGGATGGCCGATATTTCCAATGTATTCTTTCGGGACTCTGAAGCGATAAAAATATTCAGTGATGATACAAAGGATTATTATGAACGAAATGTCGCCTTCAATAAAATCATACGAGATATTTCGATGCAGAATCTGTATGAGTACATCATGGATGATGTCATGATTACTTTTTTCGACGACAGAAACATGGCGCATGCCAGCTGGAGCCTTAATTATGGTGATTATTCGTATTTACTGAAACAGGACTGGATTAAAAAAAGTCTTGATGCCAATGGCTTTGTAGTGTGGAATATGGCTGCATTGGGGTATGATCCAGCGAAGAGAGATGATCAGGCGAATCAGATCGCTCTTGCGCGTTCTATAATGGATGAAGAGAGAACGGACTGTTACTTAGGGACTCTTCTAATAAGTATAAATCAGCGGCAGATATGTAAAATTCTCGAGAGCTACAAGTATTCAGATGATGATTCAGTATTTGCTTCTTCTGTGGATGGGAAGGTAGTTTTTTATAATAAAAATATCGTTCCTTTTACCATCATGTGCAGTCTCGCAGAGCGGTACCGTTTTCAAGATCAGGGGAACGCGATTATTACCATAGGCAATAACAAATACCTTCTGAGCTACTATACTTTGAGTAGAATGAGCACAATGAGTCGCGAGGCACTCAAAATTTTTTATCTTACCGATTATCAAAATCTCTCGCATCAAATCGGTACGCTTGTCCTCAAGATTAACATACTCTGTGTATTTTTTGTGTTTATAGTGTTTTTACTTGCTATTTTTATCACGAAGAAAATTTCTGATCCTATGCGAAAACTGGCCCGACAAATGGCCGAGTACAAGGTAGGGGATATGCCCATTACGGCCGAGAGCAACCGACAAGATGAGATAGGTGAGATCTACACTGCGTTCCAGAACATGGCTTGTGGCATCAACAAACTATTTGATAGCCTTAAGAAGGAACAAGCCACTCGAGAAAAATATTATTATGAATCGCTGAAATCGAAAGTTAATCCACATTTTCTTTTCAATACTCTGACAAGTATCCGCTGGATGGCGATTGTCCGTAAGGCCGACAACATACGCGAGAGCATAGACGCGCTTGCGTCGATACTCAACTACAATATGACAGGTGGCGAGGAGACAGTGCCTCTTTCGCGTGAGCTCGAGATTGTAAAAAGATATTGCTATATCCAGAACATACGTTTTGGAAATAGTATAGAGTTGGTTATTGATGTCCCGTTTGAGCTTCAGAGTCTGAGAATTATCAAATTCATTCTGCAGCCTACGGTAGAGAATTGTTTCAAGCACGCCTTTGGGGGCGAGATGGGGGGGGGAAAAATAGAGATCAGGGGTGTACTGGAGGACGCATTTTTGTTGATTACCGTATGTGATAACGGTGTAGGATTTTCTAAGCAGGCTTTACGTGATCTTTCCACATCTAAAGATGAACTGGAACAATCGAATGAACATACAGGGATCGGACTGAGAACGATCGATGCGCGCATAAGAATTTCCTATGGGAGCGATTATGGTTTGTTAATGTCGAACAGTAATAGCGGTGGTGCCTGTGTTGAATACCGTTTACCAGTTATTAAACCAGGAGAGCATGACTAAGTGAAGCGAATAATGATTGTCGATGACGAATTTCTGGTGCGGATGGGCATCAAATCCATGCTGAACTGGGAAGAGACAGGATATTCAATTGTGTGCGAGGCAGTCAATGGCCAAGATGCGATTAAAAAGATACAGCAATATGCTCCCCAGATAATCCTCACAGACTTGGTTATGGAACCTGTTTCAGGGCTTGACCTTATACAGTATTGCAGAAGAAATTATCCTGATATTAAGATTGTTGTACTCAGCAATTATAATGATTTTGAGAATGTCCGGGCGGCCATGAAGCTTGGCGCCAGGGATTTTCTCTTTAAGCTGACCACAAATGCACAGGAGCTTCTAAAAATTCTTGATGGAATTTCAGAAGAGATCGATCAACGTCAGGTGATCGATGAAAATGCCGAGGCAATGCTTATCAGAAACGCCGATGCCATCCGTCAACATCTGATCGGCACCATGATTGATTCGACATATAAAAACGAAGCCGACCTTATTAGTGAACTTAGACTCGCAGATGTCAAGTGCGATTTTACAAAATTATATCGGATCATGTTTTTGAGTGTCGCTAATTATGCTCTATTCGAAAACTCCATAAATGTCGCTGGACATAGAATGCTTATAGTTTCGCTTGAGCATATTGTCAGCGATCAAATAGGAAAGCTCTATCCCGCCCAGACATTCCACAATGATTACGGTCAATATGTTGTGTCGATCAACAATGGTACTGCAGTCGATAAATCAGTATTTGAAAATGAAATGCAGGATTGCTTTGTCCATATCAATGAGTATAGCGAGCGTTATTTTGGCGTGAAGCTCTGTGGCGCATTGAGTGGCGAATGCCTCGGCTGTGATGCGTTATCAGCAAAGGTGACGGAGTGCCGACGTGTAATAAAGAATTCATTTTTTCTCAAACAGGCAAGGCTGCTGCATGTCTCTGAGTATGAAGCAACCCATAAAGGGATTTCTGTCTTGCCAGTTCTCGATATTTCGCATTTACAGATGGCGTTGGCCAATTTCCAATTTCATGAGGTAATGTCCTGTATCGATGATTTTATAGACCAATGTTATGATCTTGTGGGTATAGATTCTTATCTTGTCAGAGAAAAACTATATGAATTTTATCGTACTATTAAGTCAGATAGTATCACCAAAGGCATCATTCTCGATAATATTGTTGATAGGAATGGTCTAGCACTCTACCAAGCTATTTTTCAATATGATCTGCTTATGAATATTTCAGACAGTTTTTCATCTCTGATACAAAACTATGAGGAAGAATGTATGAAGATCGGCGGTAAGAAATTAAAGAAAGAGATAGCCAAAATTCTGATGTATGTCAACGCGAATCTTTCGACGGATTTGAGCATTACGCATGTCGCTGGCATTGCAAATATGAGCGAAAGTTATTTTTCCCATCTGTTTAAAAATGAAATGGGGATTTCTTTCGTTGATTATGTAAATCGTGTTCGAATTGAAAAGGCAAAAGAAATGCTCGTGCGGACCGAACTCAGAGTGAATGAAATCGGTTCGGCGGTTGGAATCGAAAATTCCAATTATTTCAGTATACTCTTTAAAAAACTTGCAGGATCTACCCCGATACAATACAGAAATGAGCATTTAGCCGGATAAATATATAAATCAAAGAAAATAGATAGTTGCTCAGGCATAGGGTATAATGCCACGAAATCATGTGCAGAATTATAGAGAAAAATAGCCAAAAGCAAAAATGTACAGAATAGACTTCCACAGTTAGAATATTTCTAACGCAAAGAGAGCCTGTCACTAAGGAGGTATAACATGACAAAGAAACTATTGTTTCTAGGGTTTGTGATGCTCAACATCGTTGGGTTAATCCCTTGCCAAAACAGCAACTATTTGATGGCCCAGGATCTAAAGAAGCCTATCTTGCTCAAGTTTTGGGGTGGTGTCCCTGCAGAATATGGCCCTGAACAGACAATCAAAGCATTCAACGAGGCATACAAGTATAAGGGTATACAGGCTGAGTATGTACGTTTCGTGAACGATGATACGGGAAATATAAAGCTAGAGACAACGCTGCTCGCAGGTGGCGATATAGATATCTACATGACCTATACGACGAGCAGTCTTGTGAAACGTGGGACGGGCAAAATGGCCCTTGAGCTTTCTCCGATGCTGCAAAAGGTCGGATTTGATCCTGTGAAGGAACTCGGCGAAGTGGTATCTACGTGCTTCTATGACGGAAAGGTCTACGGATTGCCAACAAAAATGGAGAATTACTTTATCCTCGCGAATAAGAATATGTTTGACGCCGCAGGTATTCCGCTTCCGGAATCATGGACATACGACGAATTCAGAGCGACAGCGAAGAAACTGACCAGGGGAGAGGGGCTGAATAAGGTGTACGGAATGTACTGGAACACCAACATGGAAATATTCCGTCCATCCTACATCGCCCAGACTGTTCTTGGACCGAATTTTCTCTATAAAGAAGGAGGAAAAGAGACCAATCTCGACAATCCAGAGTTCATCAAGTTGAATCAGATGGTCGCTGATATGATGCTCGTCGACAAGTCAGCGATTTCTCACACCGACAATGTGACTCAAAAGCTTTCTATCGAAAGCACTTTCCTGGCTGGTAAAAGCGCAATGTCGCTTGGAGTCTGGGCTATTCGTTCGATTAAGGATATTGAAAAATATCCGCACGACTTCGTAACTGCTTACCTTCCGCCACCTGTATCCGATAAGAGCAAGGCTAAATACTCCATAGGAGAACAAGTCATCGGAGATTTTATATGCATCAACCCAAACTCCGATTACAAGGATGCTGCGATGGAATTCATCATGTGGTATATCAAGGGCGGCATGCTTAATATGACTCCTTATGGACGCGTTCCTATCTATAAGGGCCTAAGTCCAGAGACAATCGCCGAAATGTACATGAAGAATGGTGAGAAAATTCTTGATAGAACCACGGTTCTGAAATTTCTCGAGCCCGCTAAGAACATAGCCATTTCGACCGAAACGAACAAGCTCCCGGAAGTTCAGAAAGTATTCAACGAGGCGCTTGAAGCCATATATACCGGCCATAAAGATGCCGCTACCGCGCTGAAAGAGGCAAAGATCAAGGCAGACAAATTTTTGAAATAACAAGGATAAATAAAAGCAATATCAAGAGTAATGCGGGAAGGGAACTGTATATCTTTCCCGCATAGCTCTATATAACAATGGGATCAAAGGAGTGGCAATGCGCTTGAAGTTTAAGCTGAGCAGGCAAGCTAGGATCGATTTGACGGGGTATGCCTTTATCGCGCCAAATTTGCTTGGGATGCTAATATTTACTTTTTTCCCCTTTTTCTTTTCCCTTTTTATCAGCTTTACTGATTGGGATTATACAAAAGGTCTGGGGAACTGGAGTTTTAATTTTGGTGCAAATTACGTTGAGATATGGAAAGACGAATGGTTCATTGCCGCAGTTAAAAACACGCTTATCTACGCGCTTACAGTGGTACCAATTACCATATTTTTGGCGCTTGTGCTGGCAGTTATTATCGACAAGTATTGCTACGCCAAGACACCGATCAAACTGGCTCTTTTCATGCCGTATATTTCTAACATTGTCGCCGTGGCGATTATATGGGTTATGATGTATTCGCCATGGGGACCTTTTACGCTTCTTGTCCAGAAGTTGGGTTGGAAAAATCCTCCACGCTGGTTGGGGGATTATTACTGGGCTTTACCCGCAATAATTCTAATGTCGATATGGAGCAATGTCGGGTATGCGGTATTGATCTATTCTTCTGCGATTCAGGGCTTGTCTCAGGAAGTATTCGAAGCGGCTGATGTTGATGGCGCCAACGAGATAACGAAATTTTTTAAGATAACGATACCTGCTCTGTCACCGACAACGTTTTTTTTGATAACCACGACACTCATAACTTCATTTCAAGTTTTCGCGCCAATCCAAATTATGACAAGAGGCGGACCGGGCACAAGCACGAATGTGCTCGTGTACTACATCTATACAGCGGCATTTACCTTTTTCAGGATGGGGTATGCTTCGACGATTTCATGGGTTTTATTTGCACTGTTGCTCGTCGTTACCTTGATCCAGTGGAAAGGACAGAAGAAATGGGTTAGCTACGAATGAACAATAACACAAACAGTGTCAAAAAATACAGGGTCAGAAAAATAGCGACGAGGTGGGTGATGACTATTCTGATGGTTATAATTGTTATTGGCATGATCATCCCTTTCCTATGGATGCTTTCGGCGTCAATGAAGATGGAGAAGGATATTCTGACCTTGCCGATAAAATGGATACCAAAATATTTTTACATCGATAATTACAAGGAAGTATGGAATATTGGCGGTAAGGCTAAAGTCGATTATCATTTTGGAGTAGCCTATTTGAATTCGTTGAAGATTGCCTTCATAAACATGTTCGGGGCTGTGCTCACAAGCACACTGGCGGGCTACGCATTCGCCAAGATAAAGTTTAGAGGTAGCAATATTATTTTTTTACTTTACTTATCGACGATGATGATTCCCTCACAGGTGACACTCATTCCGCGATTTGTGCTCTTCAATTCGCTGAAAATGATGGGAGGACATCTTCCTCTTATCCTGCCGGGACTTGTGACCATTACAGGCACCTTTCTAATGAGGCAGTATTTCATGCAAATTCCTAATGAGCTGAAAGAGGCGGCTGTCATAGATGGTGTGGGCGAATTCCGGATTTGGTGGAACATTATGGTACCAATAGCCAAACCAGGAATGGCGGCGCTGTCTATTCTCGTTTTTTTATGGAACTGGAATAACTATCTTGATCCATTAGTATTTTTGTCGAACTGGCGTAAATACACGATTCCCGTTGCTCTGACAAATTTTATTGAAGAAAGCTTGACGCAGTATGGCCTTGTTATGGCTGCGTCAGCCTCGGCATTGATTCCTGTGTTCATTGTGTTTTTGGTAGGGCAGAAGTTTTTTGTGAAGGGGTTGGTGGCTGGGGCCATCAAAGGGTAGACAGTATGAAATACGGTATATATTATGCCTACTGGGAACGACAGTGGGGTGCCGATTACCTGCCATACGTCAAGCGTGTTGCGCGGTTGGGATTTGATATCCTTGAAATATCGTGTGCATCTGTTGCCGATATGCCTATTGCCCTGCAGGGAGATCTCCGTCGGGTCTGTGATGATTTTGGTATCACACTGACGGCGGGATATGGCCCAAAGGCATCGCAAAATGTTGCCTCGAAGGAATCAGCGGTGGTGCACAATGCCTTTGAATTCTGGGCAAAAACCTTCAAAATTTTAGGTTCTCTCGGAATCAGCTTAGTAGGAGGTGGATTGTACTCGTATTGGCCTGTCGATTATTCGAAGCCGATCGATAAGCCAAGCGAATGGGAGCGGAGTGTCACCGGTGTGAGGCAGATGGGTATTATAGCCGATGATTATGGTATTACGCTTTGTATGGAAGTGCTGAATCGGCATGAAGGGTATCTGCTGAATACTGCTGATGAAGGCGTGGCATTCATCAAGGCGGTAAACAGACCCAATGTAAAAGTAATGCTTGATACATATCACATGAATCTCGAAGAGGACAGTTTTGAGACTGCTATACGCACTGCGGGGACACATTTGGGACATTTTCATATCGGTGAGTGCAATAGACGGCTACCAAGCGCTGAGGGACGGATACCATGGGTGTCCATAGGTAAAGCCCTGCGGGGGATCGGCTACGATGGGCCTGTTGTAATGGAACCTTTCGTTTTGCCGGGAGGTCAGGTAGGCAGAGATATCCGTCTTTGGAGAGATCTTTCGAGAGGATCAAGCGCAAAACAGCTCGATGAGAATGCAAGGGAGTCTCTACAGTTTGTGAAGAGTGTATTCGAGAGAGGAAATAAAGATGAAACAGGCAGTAATGACAAAACCAGGGTTCATCAAGTACCGCGATGTTCCAGTCCCAGTTGTGAGCCCTGAGCAGATTAAAATCAAGATGAAGGTGATAGGCATATGCGGCTCGGATATTCACGTCTATCATGGGAAACACCCTTATACAACCTATCCTGTAGTGCAGGGACACGAGGTCTCCGCCGTCGTTGAAGAAGTTGGTGCTTCGGTTTCCAATATAAAAGTTGGAGATACGGTTACAATTCAGCCTCAGGTAGTCTGCGGAAAGTGTTACCCCTGCACACACGGTATGTACAATGTTTGTGAGTCACTGAAGGTCATGGGCTTTCAGACTACCGGTATGGCGAGTGAGTATTTCGTTGTGGACGCGAAGAAGGCACTGGTGTTACCAAAAGGTATGAGCTTTGAACATGGTGCGATGATAGAGCCTTTGGCTGTCGGTGTACACGCAATTCGGCGTTATGGAGATGTAAGGGGTAAAAAGGTGCTAGTGATAGGTGGGGGCCCGATCGGTAATCTTTTAGCACAGACCACAAAGGCTAAAGGAGCCATGGCGGTTCTACTATCGGAGGTAAGCGCTTATCGACTCGAGACAGCGCGGCGCTGTGGACTTATGACAACCAACCCGACTCAGGAAGTGCTCCGTCAGGCTGTTGTATCTCATTTTGGGCCGGATGGTGCTGACATCATTTTTGAATGCATTGGCCTCGGAACGACACTCCAGCAGGAAATCGAAATTGCGAGAAAGGGAAGCGATATTGTGGTGGTTGGCGTATTTTCGGATTCTGCGATTCTCAATATTGGCTTTGTGCAGGATCACGAGCTTAGAATCAGTGGTACTGCCATGTACCGTGAGGAAGACTTTATCGAAGCCATTCAACTTGTCAGTCAGGGATTGATTGAGTTGGATGCTCTGATTACGCACAGGATTCCGTTTGAGAGCTATATTGAGGCATACAGACTTATAGATACACAGAAAGACAAAGTCATGAAGGTGTTAATCGAAATGGAGTAACGCTGAAATCGTTGTTTCTGCATATTGATAAATCAGACGGGAGGCCATGTATGCAAAATGAAAAAGTATGCTGCAAACAGTATGACGTTGTAGTGGTAGGAGGGGGAATGGCGGGTATATGCGCCGCGATCGCCTCTGCGAGACATGGGGCTAAAACTGCAATTATTCAGGCGCGTCCCGTGTTCGGAGGATGTGCCAGCTCCGAAATACGAATGCATATCTGTGGAGCTGGTTGTCATATGGCAAAATCTGATAATTCAGAGACTGGTATCCTCATGGAATTGTTACTGGAAAACAAACACCGGAACCCGTATCAGTCTTTTTCGGTATGGGATGCTGTGCTGTGGGAAAAAATTCGGTTTCAGGAAGGACTGGACTCTTATCTGAATACATCGGTCCGAGATGTCGAAATGCACGGAAATAGGATTGTCAGTGTGCTTTGCTATCAGTCAACAACTGAGATGTCTTATCGTATTTTAGGCAGCATCTTTGTCGATGCGACAGGTCATGGGTCTGTTGGAACCATGGCAGGCGCTGAGTCCCGCATGGGTAGCGAGTCGCGCTATGAGTTCAACGAACCCTCGGCACCGGAAAAGCCCAATTCCTACACAATGGGTAATACACTTATGTTTCAGGCTGTGGACCGGGGTGCGCCTGTTAGGTTCGAGAAACCTTTCTGGGCCTACAGCTTTTCAGAAGAGGACCTGAAGTACCGCCACCATTACAATTGTACCGTATCAATGGGAGAGAACGGAAAGTTTGAGGAATTCAAGAATGGTGAGATGAAGAATCTTCCAGAGTTTTCTGCCATGGATGCTGGGTACTGGTGGATTGAGCTTGGTGGTAACTACGACAACATTATACGTAATGACGAAATCATACGCGATGAGCTTCTTAAGTGTGTCTTTGGCGTCTGGGACCACATCAAGAATTGTGGAGACCATGGGGCGGAGAATTACGATTTGGAATGGGTTGGTATGGTGCCTGGCTGTAGAGAAAGTCGTCGTTTGGTGGGTGATTACCTCCTCAATGAGAATGATATACGAGCGAACCGCATTTTCCCCGACGCGGTGGCCTATGGGGGTTGGCCTATGGATGTCCATATTCCTGGAGGCATCATGGATTTTGACAGTCTACCATCGAAGATATTCAATTTTGATGGTGTCTATACTATTCCATATCGTTCCTATTATTCCAAAAACATCGACAATCTTATGATGGCGGGAAGAGACATTAGTGTAACAAAGATGGCTATGGGATCAACGAGAATTATGGGTACCTGTGCGGTGGGAGGTCAAGCGGTGGGAACCGCTGCGGCCCTTGCAGTTAGATATAGATACTCACCGCGTGAACTCGGTGGGAAAATCACGGAACTTCAGCAGCTGCTTATGAAAGATGACTGCTATATCCCTGGTTTCGCAAACAGCGACACTATGGATTTAGCGAGGACAGCGAAGGTAAGCGCAACAAGTGAGCTGCCGTATCACAATGCCGTGAATGTAACTAATGGCGTCGCGAGGAAGATCGGCACGCAAGAAAACTGTTGGGAATCCGATGGTATTGGAGACAAAGGAGCAAAAATTACGCTCGTATGGCCAACGCATAAAGTCATCCGCGAAGTGCGGATAATCTTTGATCCCAACCTGACGCGAGAGATTATGCCTTCCATAACGGCACAAGTCAAGAACAGACAGGTAAAGGGTATGCCGGAGGAACTCGTCAAAGATTACACTATAGATTTCTACCGTGGCGACAATATTGTGCTGAGTCAAGAGGTTCGGGATAATTATCTTCGGCTCAGGACATTGCAGCTACCGGATTCGGTTAAGGCTGACAAGATCTGTCTGACCGTCTTGTCTACCTATGGCTATAGATCGGCACGCATTTTTGAAATTAGAGTTTATTAAGAAAGGTCTTTTTATATTTTGTAAAATTCCTCAGCAGACGCTCGAATGAATCCGGTGTATATGTATTGAAATCTTCCTCGTCGACTAAGACATAATTGAAACGGGTCTTCTTCTATGCCGCATTGATGTCGCTGCACCATTTGGCGAGGCGCGCCATCTTGAGGGGAACATCGATATCCTCAAGCCCTTTTGTCTCGACGATGACCACCCTGTTTCTATCCAGTTTGACGAGGAAATCCGGATAGTAATTCGAGATGCGGCCATTCGACGTAACATAATCGAAGTTGAAATGCACCGCGAAATAGTTTTTCGCATACGCAAGCATATCGGGGTAGCTATCCAGGAAGGACGTGAACTAAAGCTCAAGCCGGTTGTCCTCGATTATTTTATTGAAGATACTTTTCTGAGTCAGATAGAACGACTGTTCCTTGACAACAAAGGGGCGCTTGTTGCTCAGTCTCAGAGAGTCGCAATTCTCCGCGTCGCCCCTGTCCTAAACCGTAAACCGGTTTATTTCCCTGACAAAGGTCTCGATTATCGTTTTCGTCGATTAGAGCTCTGCGAGGCTCTTCATGTCATCAAGCAGCACAGGTGTAGTGGTGTAGTATAGAGTGATGAGGTTATGAATTCCTTTATCTTGCAGTAAAGGACATCGTAGCCGCTCACCAGGCGTAATTCTTTCATGATAACCTGGGCGAAGTAGCCGACGACACTCCGGTAATCGGTTACAGTCGCAGAGTCGAAAATAGTTGTATGGTCGACATCACCCATCGTTATATCTCTGAAAACAATTTTGCGTGTTTCCTCATCCGTGAAATGAAGATAGATAAGTTTCCTATTTCCAAAAGCCAAGGGCTTCAGAGCATCCAGGTTCTTGTATTCTCTGTATGTCACAGTCGGTTATAACTTTCCTAAATTAGTCTGAACCAACTCCATTTAAGTAGACACAGAATCTAATTCTATCTCTGGAGGGAGTATAATAAAATGGACATGAAGTTAAGAGAAAAAAGGAGGGTTCATGTCCAGGAAGAAGTTCAACAAGGAGTTTAAGGTCGCAGCCTTGAAGCTCGTGCTCAATGATGAGCTGCCAGTGTCGCAAGTGGCGCATCAGCTTTCAGTGCATCCGAACAATCTGTATCGTGGGGTGAACGAGTATGAGAAGCATGGTGAAAATGCCTTTCCGGGCAACGGGACCACGATCTATACCTATCAAGCGGAAATACACCGGCTGGAACGACTGAATCGGGAACTTGAAGAAGAGGTTGAGCTTTTAAAAAATTCAAGGTCTTGCGGCGCACCAAAAGAGCGTGAGATTTCAGTGTTTGGTGGAACAGCAACACCGATACTCAGTCAGGAAGGCCTGCATGACATTGGGAATCTCACGCATTGGGTTCTCTGCATACTGTGCACGCAAACCATCTGACCGACAGCTCGAGAATGAAGCCCCCTCACAAAAGATACACGGGGTATTCGAACAGCATTGTGGACGATATGGCACGAAACGGATTGCACACTCCTTACAGGATGAATGGATCAAGGTCAATAGAAAACGAATAGTAAAGCTCATGCTTAGTATGGATCTCTATGCGAAAGGTGCAAGAAAAGCCTCCAAGAATTACAATAAGAAACACACCACTAAGGCTTGTTCCAATCTTCTGGATCAATGCTTTATGACAGGTCAACGAAACAAAGTATAAATGGTAGATATCACCTATGTTCCCACCCACGAAGGCTATCTGTATCTTGCTGCTTTCTTAGATCTATGTACACGCAAGATTGTCGGTTGGTCGATATCGTCCACAATGACTGAACGACTTGTCATGGATGCATTCCTCCAGGGCTTCGGCAAGGAAAGGCCAGGACCGGGGTTTATCGTTCACACGGACCAAGGCGCCCAATTTACTGGTGGAAACTTTACGACACTTGTGAGAATTAAGGGAGCAATCCTTTCGAACAGGACTAAAGGCAATCCGTACGATAATTCGCTCATGGAATCGTTCTATAAGACGCTAAAACGGGAACTCGTGAACGATGCAGCCTTCAAGACAAAAGACGAAGCGCGTCAGGCACTGCTCAGCTACATTGAGTTGTACTACAATAGTATAAGAAAGCATTCTGCGTTAGGGTATATTGCTTCTCGAGAGTATGAGGAGCTGAATTCATAGATTTCTCTTATCTTTGTGTCCAAAATAACTGGACCCTTCCAATTTCTATACCTCTCTTGTGTCCACTTGCAGGGGATCAGTCCAGACTAAATTAGGAAGATTTAAACCGACCTTGACGTACACAGCTTATTCTGGAACAGCACTGTAAGGGAAGCCACTTTACCTGGAAAAATCGACTGGCATTGCAATATTACTACGAAGGCATTAACAGGTATCGAAAGTTACACAGTCCGACCATGCTGGACAAAATCTTTCAGAAGAGCGACAAAACGATCAGTTGTCTACGGCCTTGAAGACTCGGTGTTGACCAAAGGCATACGGACTACCCTCTATTTCGCTTATCCCTACTGCTCGGAAGAGCTAGGAACTATTGAGAATCACAACAGCATTATTCGAAGATTCCTGCCCAAAGGCACCAATTTCAACCTTATCGGCAATAAGAAAATTGGGGCTTCAGGGAATAGTATGGGTGACATGACAGAAGGCAGGAATCTTGCCATACTTGAAGCATGGAAGACAAAGAACTCTATGAGAAGCTATTAGGTGTAAAAGAGCCATGGGATGTAATCGATGTCACAGTCGACATGCAAAAGGGCTGTGTGGCCGTCAAGCTTGGGCACCCAAAGGGAACAAGGTTTCCTTGTCCGGTATGTGGAGAGCTTTGTGCGATCTATGATCACGAGAAGCGACGATGGCGACATTTGGACAGTTGTGGATTTACAACAATTCTTGAAGCGGATGTTCCTCGGATCTGCTGTAAGGATCATGGGGTGAAACAAGTGAGTATACCCTGGGCAGAATCTGGCTCACGTTTTACTGCGCTTTTTGAAGCAATAGCTATTTCATGGCTCAAGGTAGCGAGTATTTCTGATGTTGCGAGGATACTCAAGATAAGCTGGGAAGAAGCATCAGGGATAATGGAAAGAGCTGTGAAGCGTGGGCTAAAGCGTCGAGTAGCAGTACCTGTGAAAGCATTAGCCATCGATGAGACATCATTTCAGAAGCGTCATGAGTATGTCACGGTGCTCTATGACCGAGAGAGGGACTGTGTGATCGATATACTCGATGGACGAAAGAAAGAAACACTACAAAAGTGGCTGAAAGATAATCAAGACAGCCTTAAGGAACTTGATTCGGTGACGATGGACATGTGGGATGCCTACATTGGAGCAGTGAAAGAGACAATTCCTGATGCTGAAGAGAAGATCTGCTTTGATCGATTTCATGTGGCGAGATACTTTACGAAGGCAGTGGATAAAGTAAGGGCAGAAGAGCATCGAGACTACAAAGCGAAGTATGGGACAAGTCCCCTTACTAAGACAAGGTATATGTGGCTACGCTCGAAAGAAAGTAGGGCTGAGCAGAGTACAAAAGACTTTTCAGCGCTTTCTCGTATGAACTTAAAGACTGCGAGGGCATGGCGGATAAAGGAAAGTGCTGGAGAGCTCTGGACGCTGACTGACCGAAAAGAGTCTGAAGAAGGATGGCACAGGCTCTTAGGATGGACAGCTCGATGTCGGCTTAGACCAATGATTGAGGTAGGGAGGACAATACGAAACTATCTCTGGGGAATAGTCAATGCGACAGTGAAGCGAGTGACGAATGCGAAGGTTGAATCGGTGAATGCGATAATTCAGAAACTGAAAGTGAGAGCCTGTGGATTTCGCAATAGAGCTCGATTCAAGATGGCAATACTCTTTCATTGTGGGGAACTCTCTCTGCTTCCAGAGGTATTATCATGACCCACACGAAAGCCGGAAGCGCCAAAAAAGATTATTTTAGTCTTTACGGTATTATTAGCCATCTTTCTTGTCGGATGTCCAAATGCCCCGTCCAATAATGTACCAGAAGAAGAAGCGAGCAGCTTAAAAGCTAGCGGTGCAACACTTGTGCCTACCTCGGA
>Ga0208940_1002979_pt1 | contig 14946 bp, 9 predicted proteins | sample AD_JPNNA6_MetaG_FD_184445 | JGI IMG/M metagenome (GOLD analysis project Ga0208940, IMG submission 184445) | Active sludge microbial communities of municipal wastewater-treating anaerobic digesters from Japan - AD_JPNNA6_MetaG (SPAdes) (version 2) | ecosystem: Engineered > Bioreactor > Anaerobic >... | reverse complement strand
TGATGAGACAGTCATTGTAGGCGACCTGGTAGTTGGGACCATGCCCGGCTCACCGTTCCCGCCATTTGCCGATGATGTCACGTTGCTTCTCAACAGCTGGAAGAAGATCATCGACACCGGCTATAGACCCATTCTTCCCGGTCACGGCAGGCCGATCAGCAGGGAGGAGTTGATAAAGGAATACGATAAGAGAAAATAGGCTCCCGGCTTTCAGACGCCTTGAATCTTCCAGGCATATATTACACCTAATTATTTCCCCCTTTTACGAATAAGCCAGAATGTCACTGTATGTCCTGTTATACTCTTCGCCATAAACATTCTTATAATCCTTTGTATAATTGGTGAAGAGCTGTTTCGAAAGGTATGGTTTGCCCATCAGATTATAGAACCTGCATTTGAGAGATAATGCCGTATCGTTCAGTGGATCAACGGTGAACAGTGCATCAGCGATTGAGTTTATCAGTTCGGTGTTTTTTTCTTTGTCCATCCGGTCTGAAAAGTCGGTCAACAAAGTGATGGCATAATCAGCTATCAGGGCTTTTGTATCATCCAGCCAAAGATAGCTACACTCAGGAAGGAATGATCCTTTGGTCAGAATGGCCGACAGGTGTTCAATATCTTTTACTTTAATAATAGTTTTACCGATAATACTTCTATAGTCAAGGTAGTCAACATAAATGTCCGGGAAACGCAATATCCATTTACCTTTATCTTGTTGCAATTGTGCCTCACCAACCTTATGAAGTATCTGCCTGAGTTTGGCAAGGTAAACTGACCTGTTGTTTCTCGCACTCTCATCACTCTTATCATACCAGAGTATTTCTTTAAGTGCCGTTGAAGAGATACCTTCATCCGGGTTTCTGCATATGAGCAAAATAAACAATTCCTTTAGTATAGGGGAGAATTCAGAAGAGATCTCTTCTCCGTCATGTGTGTAGACTTCAAAGCCTCCAAATAGATGAATTGCACTTTTTTTTGGATGAGCCTTTTCAGAAAACCTGACGTTGGCAATAGATACCTGTTCTGTTTGCAACATGCCTCTCTTTTTCTGATAGCGGTTACGAAGATAGATGATTATGAAAAAGGCAATATCTGCAATTACAAGCAGGATGAGCAGAAATATTTCGGTATATGCTATCCCCTCTTCCTGTGGTACTAATATTGCGGGATCAGAGGCGCTGAAAACCCGATTGTCATTGGTTTCAGAGTTGAAAGACTTACCGTTCAGGATTGATATCCTGTACTTTTTACCTGAGGTAAAAGCCAATGGGGCTTCTATTGGAGCCATTCCGGCAGATGAAAGCATAAAACCTCCTGGTGAGGCAATGATCTGCGCATTCACTCTGAAAAGTGTGTCAACCCCCAAGGCAGAAACAATATGCCTCTTTATGACACTGTCACCGGCAAGAGTTATTATTGACAGTCCTGTGACTGAATCAAGATCAGCAATTACCTTGACAAGTGATTTCTGTCCATGGCTGATCTCAAGGATGATTTCAGAATGGTTTGAGACGCTGTCAGAAAAGATCAAATCAAAGGCTATGGTGACTTTCTCTTTCAGGAAAATCTGCTGGGGATTGAAAAAAGTGTTGCCGGTGCTTGTATTCTGTGAATAAGCATGACCTCCGAATGGCATTAAGGCAAACAGTATATTCAATAAAAGACACATAATCAATTATATGTGGCACACCCGCCCAAAATCATTCAAATGTAATAAAATAGTTCATTAATGAAATATTAATGCACATGTTAATCCCTCTATTTGTACGTGACGGGTATTTTTATATCAAAATTGCTTCGGGATGGTTTTTATTGGCGGCCTGATAGCACTTCATGTTGTATTGCTCACTGCCTTTCTGTTGTACAGGAGGTACAATGCTTCTTTCACCCTCCTGGTAATGGGAATGGTGATGTATTTTATATCCCGTCTGCTGGCTATGCCTGGTTCAGAGATTCCGGAAGGGGGAACGGGGTTCATTCTTTTTGACTTTTTCAAGTTTCTGATTGACTCATTTATCAACCGGTTTGGAAGCACGGGGTTGCTCATCATGCTCATTGGAGGGTACGTTGAGTTTATGAGAAAGATCAAAGCAAATGATGCACTGATCTTTGTAATGATGCAACCCCTTTCGATAGTGAAACAATATCCTTATCTGGCAGCCATAATGATTATCCCTATTGGACAGATACTCTTTATTTCAATCTCTTCTGCAGTTGCTCTGGGCCTGCTTCTGATCGCTACAGTTTATCCGGTGCTTGTAGGGTTAGGAGTATCAAGACTTACTGCAGTTTCTGTAATTACTGCCTGCACGGTATTTGACATGGGTCCGACCTCTTCCAATGCGGCGATGGCGTCGGAACTGATAAGTTCCGACGCCATCCTCTATTTTACAAGTCAATTAAGGGTGACTCTGCCTCTTATCATTGTAATGATGGCGCTTCTGCTTATTTCAAACAAGTATTTTGACCGGAGAGATCTTCAGGTTCCCAACAGGATGGCCAGAGTACTGAATATTGAGGAGCTGGTAAAGACAACGCCTCTGTATTATGCTTTGTTCCCGGCGCTGCCCCTGATCTTTACAGTCCTTTTCGCACCTTCCATAAACATATTCAATCTTGGTATCACTCTGGATATAGCACCTCTGATTATTCTGTCAATGTTCATTGCTGTTATTGCTGAGCTGATAAGGCGCAAATCGGTAAAAGACACCTTTGCTGCGATTAATCCCTTCTGGGTGGGAGCAGGCAGGGTTTTCACCTCGGTAATTGTATTGATCGTCTGTGCGGAGATTTTTGCCAGCGGTCTTATCAGTCTTGGTCTCATTGACTCAATGGTTACCGCAATTCAGGCATTAGGGCTGAACTCAGTATTTGTGACATTGCTGCTGACACTCATTTCATTCTCGGCATCACTGATCACCGGCAGCGGAGTAGCTTCCTTCACTACAATCGGGCAGTTGATACCTGATCTTGCCCTTAAATTCGGCATACCTTCAATTACATTCATGATTCCCGTCCAGCTGGCGGCTGGCCTTGGGCGGGCGGCCTCTCCCATTGCGATTGTGATTATTGCGGTCTCCGAGATAGCCGGAGTTTCTCCATTTGACATTGCAAAACGAAATGCCGGACCATTGCTGTCAATATCACTGCTTTTGGTACTTCTGTCATATATTCTTCTATGAAAATGGATCCCCGACAACTGAGAACACACAAAAACCAGGTTATTCTGATTCTGGCTTTCTTTTTCTGCACAATGCTTTCAGGGCAGCAGAGCGGCCTTATCACACAAAGGTACTTTAAAGACCCTGATGTGAAGTTTGATACTCCAACACTATCTCTCGATGAAAACAGATTTGCCACATATGAGGAGATACTAAACTGGATAGAGAGCAATATTGCTGTTCATGTTAATGCCAGTGTAAGAATAATAGGCACTACACCCCTTGGGCGGGATATACCGGTCATCTATCTTTCAAACGGGTCTTCTGCACCAAAATTAAGGGTGTGGTTCCAGGGCCTGCTTCATGGAAATGAACCGGCAGGCGGTGAAGCTCTTCTCTTCCTCGCAAAGGAGATACTGACAACGGCAGAAGGGGAGAATATCCTTGATAACCTGGATATTGCTATTCTGCCTATTGCGAATATCGATGGTTATATTGCAAATACCAGACGCTCCTCGAACGGCTATGACCTTAATCGCGATCAGACTAAGTTTGCCGATCCGGTTAGCCGGATTATAAAAGCAGCCTTCATCAGCTGGCAAGCCGATCTGGCCTTCGATTTCCACGAATTTCAGCCTACCAGGAGGGAATATGCAGGTATCGGCGAGGATGGAGCCTCCATCTCATATGACGTATTGTTTCTTCCTTCCGGGTATCTCAATATACCTTCCGGACTCCGCAAGGCCTCTGTGGATATTTTCCAGAAAGAGGCTGAGGCAGCTCTTGAAAGGAATGGATACACTCATAATTTTTACTTCACTGCAGGCGACTATGGTGACAGTATTATGTTAAATAAAGGGGCACAGAGCCCGCATTCAAGTTCAACTTCATACGCTCTCTCTAACGCCGTTTCACTTCTTGTTGAGACGCGTGGCATAGGGCTGGGAAGAACCTCTTTTGCACGCAGAACTCATAGTGCCAGGGTTGTTGCCGGTGAATTCTTACTAAGTGCATTGAGACATAAGGAAGAGCTGACTACTATTATCAATGAGGCAAGAAATGAGACATTGTCCGGGAAAACCGATGTCGTTGTTACCAGTACGCCATCAGTATGTTACAGGGATATTGATTTCATTGATCTGTCAGATGGAATGCTATTGAAGCTCCGGATGAGGGTGAACGATGCAGAGAACCTGAATCCGGAAATTGTGCGGCCAAGACCAAAAGGCTATATAATTGAACCCGGGCATGAGAAGGAGATAGAAGTACTTAAACTGTTAGGCCTTGAGATTACACAGCTCAGGAAAGGCAAAAAGTTAAAAGTACAGAGCTACCTCATTGAGAAATATGAGGAGTCAGAAACTGAGTGGGAAGGGATCAGGACCGCCTCAGTGTCAGCCAGGCTGATTTCTCAGCGACTGCCATTTGCAAAAGGGTCATACTATGTTGATCTGAGGCAGAAAAACGCAAATTATGTAATCTCAGTAATGGAGCCGGAAGCCGTAAACGGATTTGTTTCCTACAGGGTCACAACAACATTTCAGGGTGATACCCTGCCCTGGCACCGTATTGAAGAGAGGAACCGATAATTAACTTAACTCAAAAAGTGTAAAAATGAAGAAAACTATCATTCTGTTTTTGTTACTTTTTCCCGGTCTGCTGGCCACTGCCCAGATAAGGGGAAAGGTTACAGATGGTGAAAAAAATGAACCATTTGCAGGTGTAACCGTTCAGGTTGCAGGTACCCAGCGGGGCACATTCACTGATGCCGCAGGCATGTTCTCCATAACTGCCCGGACAGGTGAAATGTTATTGTTCTCATTCATAGGCTACAAACCTGTTGAATATAACGTTACAGATGAAAGGGAGATCAATATTGTTTTGTTTCCTGATGAGATGGTTCTGGATGAAGTTATAGTTGTAGGCTATGGTGTCCAGAAAAGGAGTGATGTTACCGGTTCGGTTGCTTCAGTAAGTCCTGAAACCCTGGAGAGTCGGCCAAGTGCCAATCTCCTGCAATCTCTTCAGGGTTCGGTTGCAGGTCTGAGCATCAGCATAACGGGATCAAATGCTGAAGGATCAGCCACCACCACGCGTATCAGGGGCAACCGATCCATTACGGCATCCAATGCTCCACTTGTCATATTGGACGGAGTGCCATACTCCGGCAACTGGGCAGAGATCAATCCCAATGATATTGCATCCATGGAGATACTCAAGGATGCTTCCTCGTCGGCCATTTATGGTGCAAGGGGGGCAAACGGGGTAATCCTGATTCAAACCAAAAAGGGAAAGGATGGAGAAAAGGTCCAGCTTTCATATGACGCGAGCGTGACCTCATCAACAGCTATTAACATCCCGAAGATGATGGACGGTCCGACTTTCGGTGCCATGAAACTTGACGCAGGTCTTGTTCATTCATTTACTGAGGCAGAAATGTATGCACAGAATGCAACAACGGATTGGGTGGATCTCGCTCTCCGGAACGGTTTTAACCAGCAGCACAACCTTTCATTAAGAGGTTCCGGCAACAAATCCAGATATTTTATTTCCGGAAACTACACCATGAACAAGGGGATAGCCAAAAACGACGACTTCAATAGAATTACGCTCAGAATCAACTTTGATCAGACGGTAAACAAATATGTAACAATTGGTACCAGTACACAGTATGGGTTTTATAACAGAAGTGGCAATGCTGCAGATTTCGATGATGCCTTTACGATGAATCCGCTTGGCAGGGCGTATACAGAATCTGGTGAACTCAGACTCTCCACATGGGAGGATGCAAGCTATGCCAGAAATCCGCTCAGTTCACTTAACGACATTAATGTTAACCACAAGAATGTACTGGTCTCAAATAATTATATAGATATCAACCTTCCGGTGAAGGGGCTGACTTATAAGCTTAACACCGGCTATACCTATCAGACCCAGGCAGAGCAGAATTACCAGGGACGGAACACGTATGAAGGCCTTCAGAATAACGGTGTTCTGTCTATTTCCAACAATTACCAGATTGACTGGCTGGCAGAAAACATACTCTCCTATAACAGGTTGTTCGGCAAGCACAATATCTTTCTTACGGGTCTGTATTCCGCACAAGGTTATAAAAAGGAGTCGAACGGGATTAACGCGACAGGATTCCCGAGTGACGTTATGACCTATTACCAGCCTGATAAAGCCAGTTTTATGAATCCCAGGGCTTCCCAGGACAAATCAAATCATATTTCCCAGATGGCTAGGGCAAACTACAGTTTTGACAGCCGGTATCTTTTTACCGCAACTGTCAGAAGAGACGGATTTTCCGCATTCGGAGCTGACCGGAAATATGGAGTCTTTCCATCAATTGCATTAGGGTGGAATATTAATAATGAGCAATTTTTCAAATCATCCGGAGCAGGTAAAGTGGTAAATAACCTGAAATTAAGGCTGTCATGGGGAAAGAATGGAAATGAGGCCATCTCACCATATTCCAGCCTTCCCAACCTGAGAAGCCTTGACTATCTGTCAAGCGATCACACTCCGTTGTTTGGATTCTATCCTTCGAGACTGGCTTCTGCACTTCTGGGATGGGAGACAACCACTTCGAACAACCTCGGTCTGGACTTTGGTATACTGAATGACAGGATCAACGGTTCATTTGATCTCTATTTCACCAAAACCTATGACCTGTTGCTCTCCAGATCCATTCCCCCGATCAATGGTGCCAGCGAGATACTTGAAAATATTGGACAGACAAAGGGAAGCGGCATTGATCTACAGATATCTTCAATCAACATTGACCGTGGCAAATTCCGGTGGATAACAAATCTGAGCTTCATACACAACAGGAGCGTCCTTGTTGATGTAGGTCTTTACGATGAAAACGGTAATCCTATTGATGACCTCGCCTCCGAGTGGTTTATTGGTCATGAGGTGAGCGTAAACTATGATTATCTGTTCGGCGGAATATGGCAGGAGGGTGAATCAACCGAAGTTGATGAAGCCCCGGGGTTCATTAAGTACATAGATGTCAACAAAGATGGCGATATCACTCCTGAGGAAGATAAGCAGATCATCGGACGAAGGGTTCCGCTGTTTACTGCAGGTCTTAACAACACTTTCATCTATGGGAATCTCTCTCTTTCAGTTTTTATAAACGGTCAGGTTGGCGAGACAAGACCAAACTATCTCTGGTCTCCTGCCACTCTGTCCTACAGGGAAAATCAGCTGGACAAAGTTTTCTGGACCCTGGAAAACAAGCTTCAGACCTACCCGGCCAATAAGCCTGACGGTTCCGTCAATGTCAGGAGGATGAACTTCTATGAAAAAACAGATTTTCTCAGAGTACAGGATATAACCCTGGCGTACTCTTTCAACAGAGACCTGATTGCAAAAGCAGGTCTCTCGAGGCTCGAAGCCTATGCCAGTGTAAGAAATCTTCTGACGCTCACAAGCTGGTCGGGCCTTGATCCGGAGTTTGTATCCAGAGGCTCTGTTCAGCGAGCTATTCCGCAGACAAGACAATTAACATTCGGAATCAGGACCAGTTTTTAATTATAAAAAGTGCTATTAAAATGAAAAAGATCAAATATTTAATAATTATAGTGTCTGTCATGATTTTCGCTTCCTGCAGCGAAGATTTCCTGACAGAGAAGCCTGTAGATGATATCTTTGCCGAGAATCTGCTTGTCAATCACGATGGTTTTCTGAACATGCAAAATGCAATGTTCGGACTGGTCAGAGATGAATATGATCGTGGGGACAGATTTTATGGTGGCACCTCGTTCGGAAGCATTCCGTTTACCAAACACACTCTTTTCAGCGCAGGAGCCGATAACTCATGGGGAAATAACCGTCATACCAATTTCAGACATCTCAGTTTCCCGAAAAATATAACTGACATGGAGGATGTTATTCCCTTCCAGGCTGTTTTTGAATGGCTTTATAAAGTGATTAACACCTCCAACATGATCATTTCCAGGGCAGAATACGAAGGTATTGACTGGCAGGGAAGTACTGCGGAAGAGGATCTTGCAAACAAAAATACGGTTATAGCCAATGCCAGGCTGGTAAGAGCATGGGCTTACAGGCATCTTACCTACTCGTTTGGTGCCGTCCCCCTCTCTACAGAAGAGATCACGGGCAGCAATTACCGCACTGACTGGGAGAGGACTCCTGTTGCTGATATACGTGAAGTAATGGAACAGGATCTTTTATATGCCATTGCGATTCTGCCGATGAGAACGGCCACCAACACTGTACCATCGCAGGCAGTGGCAAGGCATTATCTCGGTGAGTTATACCTGGCAATGGGCAGACCGGAAGATGCAAAAGCAGTACTACAACCACTGGTTGAAGGTTCGGAATATACTCTCATGACTGCGAGATTCGGCAAAAATGCAGCTAACCCGGGGCATGCATTCATTGATCTCTTCCGCTCACCATTGTATTCTGATGGCAACCTTGAAGTTCTGTGGGCATTCCCCAATATCGAACCTGAAAAGGCAGCTTCAGGGTATTCCCCCAACAGCTTCATGAGGAATATGTGGAGAAACTACTACTCAAGCCTTTCCGATATCAGTAAACTTAATCATCCCGATTATCCCGGTGGGACCATTAAGCTTTTCTGGTCGCTTAACGGCGGAAAAGGTGCCGGAAGACTGGCTATTTCGCTTGGGGCTTTCAACCTTTATAAGTACAAGGATCAGGATGCGGTAGATGTCAGGTATGACGAACATTCACTGGTTTGGCATCTGTACTTTTTAAATTCCGATAACCAGGTCTATGAGGTTCTCAAGAACGGGGCAAGCCTGATTAATCTCAAGCCAAACGCCGCCATGAGCAATGATACAGATCCTACAATCAAGCAATACAACCTGCCTTCAACGAAGAAATGGGACTATGTAAATCCTATATTTGAGCAGGCTGATGCAGACAATGCTTATAATGATATCGTTTACCTGAGATTGGCAGAGACTTATCTCCTTTATTCCGAGGCTCTCTTCAAAATTGGAGAGGGAGGTGAATTCTGGCTGAACAAGGTCAGGGAGCGCGCTCAGGTAATCCCGATCGAAGCCTCAGAGATGAGCATTGACATGATACTTGATGAAAGAAGCCGTGAACTGATTACCGAGGAGCACAGACGACACACTCTTATCAGGCTCAGCCAGGAGAATGGCGGTGATGAGCGGGCTGCATCAAATATCTTCAAGACCAGGGTACGGACCTACAATGAAGTCTCTGGCAGGGAAGTCAGGGGAATGTGGGATGATCTGACACCTGTTCTTTTACCAATACCACAGGCGTTTATCAATTCAAATTCAGGCAGGGTTATTTCTCAGAATCCGGGATACTAGAGAAACATGGAGGTTATCGGATTCATTATCTGTATTGGAGTAATTGCCATTACGGCAATTCTCCTCTACAGGAGATTTAACCCGCAGGGTGTCCTTATTATTGCAGGATTGCTCATGGTCAGTCTTGCAGCTTTGATGGGTCTCAATCCCATTGCAGTAAACAAGCCTTCCGGCAGTGTCATATTTGACCTGGTGCAGGTGATTGATGACGGGTTTGTAAGCAATGTAACCAGGATTGGGTTAATGATCATGACAATCGGAGGATATGTGGCCTTTATGAATAAGATAAAGGCCACGGACTCCCTCGTCTACATTGCATTAAAGCCACTGGCCTTTTTCAGGAAATACCCTTACCTGGCTTCAGTGATGGCTATCCCCATCGGGCAGGTGCTCTTCATGACAATTCCATCTGCAGCTGGTCTCGGACTTCTTCTTGTAGCCTCCTTTTACCCTGTTCTGGTGAGCCTGGGGTGCAGCAGGATGACTGCCCTCTCTGTCATTGCAGCAGCAACGATTTTTGACCAGGGACCGGGTTCTGCTAATACAGCAATGGCAGCTTCGCTTATCGGGATTCCCAATGTCGAATACTTTGTTACTTATCAACTTCCGATAGTGGTGCCGACCACTGTCATAGTGATGATTCTTTACTATTTCAGCAACAGGCACTTTGACAGGAAGGAGATGAAGGAAGGCCGGGATATTTTTGTAAAAACTTCTGAGAAAACAGTGAAACCCGATGTTCCACTGATATATGCCATCCTTCCGATGCTTCCACTGATTCTTCTGGTTGCTTTTTCAGAATATGTAGGGCTGTTTGATATTCATCTCAGCACTACCGTTGCCATGCTTTTTTCCCTGATAGTGTCTGTAGTATTTATGCTTCTTTTCAAGCGTAATTTCCGGGATGTCATAGACATGCTTGACAGTTTCTGGAAGGGTATGGGTACAGTGTTCAGCTCGGTAGTCACTCTGATTGTTTCAGCAGAAATTTTTTCCAAAGGCCTCATAAGCCTGGGCTTCATAGATACATTGGTTTCAGGATCAACTCACCTGGGCTTTTCAGGCGCAGCCATATCAATTCTGATTACGGTACTGATCTTTATGGCCGCCATGCTAATGGGCAGTGGCAATGCAGCCTTCTTTTCATTCGGTCCCCTTATGCCGGATATTGCACCAAGTCTGGGAATGAGTGCACCTGACATGATTTTGCCAATGCAGCTCTCTGCAAGCATGGGCCGGGCAACATCCCCGATTGCGGGAATAATAGTTGCAATAGCAGGTATTGCCGGAGTTTCACCGGTGGAGCTTGCGAAAAGAAATATTCCGCCTCTTGTCGGAGGACTAATGACTCTTCTTCTATTTCATTTTCTCTTATAAAGTTTTATTATGATTTCGATTATCAAGAGTGGTGATGTTTATGCTCCTGACAGATTAGGCAAGAAGGATATCCTGACAGTTAATGGCAAGATAATAGCTATTGGAGACTCCTTCACTCTGGGAGATTTATCAACGGAAATTATCGATGTCAGCGGGAAGAAGGTCTGTCCCGGTTTCATTGACCAGCATGTGCATGTCACGGGTGGTGGAGGACAGTTCGGTTTCTCTTCTTTTATTCCGGAACTGAACGCCCATGACCTGCTTGCTGTCGGAACAACAACAGTCCTTGGCCTTCTGGGAACTGACGGGTTCGTTAAGGAGTTGAGTACCCTGTATGCCAAGGTTAAATCACTTAGTGAGACCGGCGTGACAGCATATATGCTGACAAATTTTTATGGTCTTCCTGAAAAAACGATATGCGGGTCAGTGGCCGAAGACCTGATTTTCATCGATAAGGTTATTGGCTGCAAACTTGCGATCAGCGACGATCGTAGTGCTTTTCCCACGGAGCATGAAATACTGAGACTGATCAATCAGGTCAGGTTGGGTGGTTTTACATCAGGTAAAGGAGGGATACTCCACATCCACCTTGGCGCACTTGAAAGCCGGATTGACGTATTGCTGAGTATTGCCGGGAAGTATCCCTCTCTTATCTCATACATTTCGCCAACTCACTGTTCACGTACACGTCCGCTTTTTAACGATTGCCTGAAACTCGCAAAGTTGGGAGGCATGATCGACATATCAACCGGTGGAACCACCTTTACGGAACCTCACAAAGCCGTACAGATTGCCCTGTCCGAAGGCGTTCCCCTGCATAATATCACTTTCTCGAGCGATGGCCGTGGCGGAGTAAAACGGGAAGACCCCTTGACTCATGAGATTACATACCAACCTGCACCAATGGACCGCAATCTTAAAGAGACGGCAAGCCTTGTGAGGGAAAAAATCCTGCCTCTTGAAGAAGCACTAAGGCTTATTACCGTCAATCCTGCCAGGAATATGAAAATCAGGGGCAAAGGAGAGATCAAGCCTGGCTATGATGCGGATTTTGTCATTCTAAATGACCAGTTGGAAATAGAACGGGTTATAAGCTCGGGCAGGACACGGATCGTGAATAATTAATTGGTTAGCTGTAACAAAGGTATGAACTGCCTTTCATACGGAAGGTGGTCTATGTGCCAGGTTCGAGCCATGATCACCGGGAAACGCCTCTGGTTACTGCTGAGTTGCTCTATGTCAGGGGGAATAGTTGATAATTTTTCAAGCTTGGACAAATATGAAACTGAGTAACAAAAAATGGATAATCACTTTGGGTCTTCTAATTACCGGAGTACTCGCAGGAAATATACTGATGGATGACCCGGCTCACAAACTGGGGATTGCTGTCCTGATATTTATTGGCGGATTATGGGTGACTGAAATCTTCCCTCTTGCTGTTTCAGGGCTTCTGGTTCCTGTTATTGCGGTACTGTTAAAAGTATTTGATGCAGGCGAAGCCCTTTCTCACTTTGCCAATCCGGTAATCTTCATTTTTATCGGAGGGTTTGCACTGGCCGCTGTCCTGAATGAACATGGAATTGACCAATGGCTTGCAGGAAAGCTGATCTATATGGCACGTGGCAAAAAATGGAAAGCTGTAGTTTCTATTCTTGGCACAACTTCGTTTTTTTCAATGTGGATGAGTAATACTGCCACTGCAGCGATGTTTCTTCCCATAGGGATGTCACTGATTAGCAGACAATATCCTAAAGCCAGAACATTTGTTATTCTGGGAATTGCTTTTGCTGCAAGTATCGGAGGGATAGGAACGCTGATTGGCAGTCCGCCGAATCTCATTGCTGCCGGAGCGATTGGGATTGACTTCGGAACCTGGTTTAAATTTGGATTTCCGGTCACCCTTATGCTATTTCCGTTGCTCCTCTTTGTGCTAAAGCTGACAATCAGACCTGAAAGTGACTTTCAGCTTTCTGACCGCGAAAACAGTGTCATTGAGTGGACTGGGAAACAGACCGGAGCTGTGGTATTCTTTCTTGCAATTGTGCTTTTATGGATATGCTCACAGCCGATTGGAAAGCTCCTGAATGTAGATAATTTCGATGCAATTGTAGGGGTTGCTGCAGCGGCATTGGCACCCGTATTCGGACTTACATCATGGAATAAGATGCAGAACTCTATTAACTGGGGTATTCTGCTACTGTTTGGCGGAGGATTGTGTCTGAGTGCACTGCTGTCAGAAACAGGGACATCTGCGATAATTGCAAGAGGCATCCTAAGCAAAATTGAAGCAGGTAATGGTTTACTGCTGGTTTTTCTGGCTGCTCTATTCATAATCGCCCTGACTGAAGTATCAAGCAATACTGGTGCTGCAGCCATCACGGTACCCATAATGATGGAAGTTGCTATGCAGTTTAATCCTGAATTAATTATGCCTATGGTACTTGTAATAGGCATCGGAGCGAATTGCGCTTTCATGCTTCCCGTATCAACACCTCCTAATGCGCTGGCATATGGAACGAATGAGGTCACTGTAAAGACTATGTTAAAGGCAGGAATACTCCTTGATCTTCTGGCTCTTCCGGTGATATGGTTCTGGGTAACAAAAAGTATAATCCTCTGATATCATGAAATCAATGAACATGGTTCCTGGAAGTCTCTGTTGGTTAGCTGACAGTTAGAAAGAAAGGCATAAATTGCAGAACCAAATGGAAAAGTGTAACTTCGAAAAAAATTGATGAATAAATATACATGGAATATAGTTGCAGCCATTGCTCTGCTTTGCCTTTATGGAGTTCAGACTAACGCACAGGCGAAGAAAGATACCCTGCGCATTCTCTTTGTGGGCAACAGCTACACATATTTTGAAAACCTTCCGCAGGTGGTGTCAGTACTCTCCGGGAAGACGGGAACAATACTTCTGACCGAACAGGTAACCATTGGCGGTGCTAAACTGAGTGAGCACTGGAGAGGTGCACGCGGACTCAAAACCAGGGATAAAATCAGGAATGGTGATTATGACATCGTGGTGTTGCAGGAATGGAGTCTTGGTACAGTGAACGAAAGTGACAGTACTATCCTGTATCTTGGGCTGTTCAGCAAACTGGCAAGGGAATCAGGCGCCGAACCATATTACTACCTGACATGGGCAAGGGAAAAGGTTCCACAGCAGCAGGAAGTAATCAGCAGGGTATATCGCGAGACAGCAGTTCTCAATCAGGCAACCGTGGTTCCTGCAGGCGAGGCATGGGCCCGTGCCCGGACACTGAGACCAGGGATAAAACTCTATGATCCTGACGGCACACACCCGTCAGATCTTGGTACATATCTCACAGCCTGTGTCTTTATTGCCACCATCACCGGTGAGCTGCCGGAGAACATGCCCGGCGTTCCAACAGTTAAGGACAGCAGGGGAGGAGAAGTAATCCTTATGAGGATTGATCAGCTGGATGTGGATTTCTTTCGCAGGGTGACACTGGAGATTGTCGGAAACTGAGTGCCGGCAGAGGCAATGTGAGGGTAACAGTAATAGTTCCGGTGTGTCTCCCTCTCACAGCCTGAGTTTGATATGCATCCTGGCAAGGATCGCCGTAAGCCCTGACATCAGCAGCGCCCAGGCAACGGAGCCGAGGATCACAACCAGTGGTTCTGACGACTGCTTGTAAATCAGTACCGGAACGGATGACATCCATATTGCGTGGTAGAGGATATTGGGGGCGAGGTATGTTGTCAGTGAATGTCTCCCGGCAGGTCTGACGAAATCAGCCCATCCGGTCAGCCCTTTTACATCGGCAAGCCAGTATATTGCAGCAAAGGCCAGGAAGCTGATGCCGCTGCAGATCATCCCCCAGCTGGGAGTGGCCAGGAGCTTGGAGATGATAAACCATTTTCGCAAAAAGAATCCCAGGGCGAGGGAGATTATGCCCATCACTATTAGCATCAAAATGATTTTTTCATCTCCAGTTTTTTTCAGCTTCCTGATCAGTATACCGGCAAACATGCCTGTAAGAACTATCAGCGGGACATTGCCCTGTATGAGTATTCCAAGGACCGGCCTCACGGGATCAAGG
>Ga0208940_1002969_pt1 | contig 14993 bp, 12 predicted proteins | sample AD_JPNNA6_MetaG_FD_184445 | JGI IMG/M metagenome (GOLD analysis project Ga0208940, IMG submission 184445) | Active sludge microbial communities of municipal wastewater-treating anaerobic digesters from Japan - AD_JPNNA6_MetaG (SPAdes) (version 2) | ecosystem: Engineered > Bioreactor > Anaerobic... | reverse complement strand
AATGGTAAAACAGGTGGAGACTAAACTAAACAAGAGACCCAGAAAGAGATTTGATTACGAAAACCCTATATTTGTAATGAATAGATTATTGTTTAACCAAAAGTTGCATTTGTGACTTGAATCCGCCTAAAAAAATAATAAGGTTTTGTTAAAAAACCTTCATCGTTTAACGGTCAATACCCTATTTTGTTCAATTATTTTTGCAAAAAACATGGCAAATGAACGGTACAGAAAATGGGTCCACTTGCCAAAGGGAACGATAATAACCGCCCACTGTACAAGCACTGTAAGATGTGCCATGTAGAGCCAGAAGTTATTTTGCATTATATTCAAGTCGATGAACAGTCGTACTGCGAAAGCAGAAATCCCCATGAGAAACAGCCAGATTACAAAGAACCAGTCTGATGGCTGGGAGAATTTGTGCAGTGCATCTGTTTTCCGAATTCGCTTCAGCACGAAGTGGAAAGTGACCACGAAGATTATGGCACTCTCCACATAGCCCAACACTATGACGAATGTACTTTGGGATGAAAACCAATCGAGGAATACCGTGGTGAACAGCAGGGAGAGGTAGCCAATGACAAGTATGAAATGTTCAAACCATTTAAATTTGGTATTGAAACTATGCTCACAATCCAAAGATCGTTTCTGGGTAAACATGTGAAGCAGCAAATCCGAAAATGAAGTAATGTAAACTTTCAGCGGAGCCTTTATGCCCGGTTTCAAGATTGTATAGTACCACATTCGTATGAGGTTGGGCAACAGGATGACCACGAAAACACTGCCTATGGCAACCATCTCGAAGTAGTGGCCAATGTGCATGATTCTATCCTGATTCCACCCCATCCGGGTACCAAAAAATAGCAATCCTGCAATTATCAGTACAAAGCCAACTATATATGCGGCAAGGTGCTTGTAAAGCAATCCAGACAAACCTGTCCAATCGTACTTGGATGTGAGCCAACGCCTAAGGCTCATCATCAGCTCCCCGGGGTTGGCCTGCCTTGGACAATCGGTGGTGCACTCGCCACAATAGTAGCAAAGCCATGGCTTTAGCGATGATTTTATATCATCCTCCAAGCCTAAAGTGCTGTAGCGCACCATTTCACGCGGAAAGGATTCGTCGTTGGTGGATAGCGCACAGATTGCCGTGCAGGTACCACAGTTGAAGCACAGGTCAAAATCTACAGCTCCAAACCGTTTAATCTCTTCTGCAAAATTGGGGTTAATATGTGACATGTCTAATTACCTTTTCAATTTGTAGTTGTAATGGGTTTCATCATCATTCAGGCCAACGGCCTCAATAAAACCGTAACGGTTCATGGTCATCACATTCCAAGTGGCCTCGTGGTTGGAGATATTAACCAGGCCGGCTATTTCGGGAATGGTCAACGTTTTATCATCCATTGCTCCGGCAATGGTGCGCCAAATCTTGGGGTATCCGGCCAAACTCTTCGATTGTCCTGTGGAAGCAGTCTCTTTCACCTCCTCTCTCGGTGCAATATCTGCCGGCTCGGCAAACCCATCAATCATGGATTCTATCTCGTTATCAGTGAAGTATGCTATTTCAATGGCATTAACGGGGCATACAGGAGCGCAAATTCCGCATCCCGTGCATGTTGAGATATTAATCTCGGCAATCATCTTTCCCGAACTCTCAATGGGTTTCACGGCATCGAACTCGCAAACCTCGGCGCACTTGTTGCACCATGCGCAAATATCGGCATCCACACGGGCCACAATGGGCTCGGGTTTGATGCTCCCCTTACGGCTGATGGAGTTGATTTTTGCCGCGCCCGACAGGGCCGATTGTACCGACTCGGAGATGTTCTTGGGCCCCTGACAGGCTCCTCCGATGTAAATCCCCTTAATGACCGTTTCCACTGGTTTCAGCTTGGGGTGCACCTCGTTGAAAAACTTGTCGTTGCCAATGGGTATCTTGAGCAACTCCGATATTTGCGTACTATCGCTACGCGGAACCATTCCAGTTACCAACACAACCAAATCTGCATCAAGCGTCAACTCCTTTTTAGAGGTAAGGTAATCCTTCACGGTAATGAAAGGCTTGCCATTCTTAATCTCCACAACGGGCGGTTCTTTCTCATCAAACCTTATGTAGATATCGCCCTTCCGTGACGATTCCTCGTAGAGCAACTCATGCTTACCGTAGGTTCTAATATCCCTATACAGATGAAATGCTTTGACGCCCTTAAACTTCTCATGCACGTTGAGCGATGAGTGGATGGCAGCCGTACAGCACTGGCGCGAGCAGTACTTGTTCTCGCCCTTCGACTGGCGATTGCCCACGCAGTAGATGTAGGCTATGGTCTTCACTGGCTGGCCGTTATGCATCAATTGCCCGTTGCTTCCTTCAACCAGCATGTTGAAATCCTGCAACGACATTACCCTGTCCGACATATTGAAGCCATATTCACCCTCACCGGGGCTATAAAAATCAAATCCAGTCGTAACCAGTACGGAACCCACATGCAACTTCAGCAACTCGCCATTGACATTCACATCCATATAGTAATTGCCAACGCTCCCCGATACTTTTCCCAAGGTGGCATTGGTAAACAATTGAATGTTTGTCATTTGCTTAATCTGCCTGACAAGTTGCTCTATCACGTCCTTTCCGTTTTCGCCCGAAGAGAAAAGTTTTCCGGCGGTGAGTACCCTCCCTCCCACTTTATCCTCCTTCTCAATGAGATAAACCTGATTGCCCATTCGGGCCAAATCCAGCGCAGCCCTCAGTCCTGCAATACCGGCTCCAATGACGGCCACGGCCTTCTGTGCTTCAATTTCGATACTCTCGAGAGCCTCGGAATGGGCTACTCTGTTGATTCCCGCCCTAATAAGCCCGTATGCCTTAATGGTGGCATCCATGGGACGATCGGAATGAGCCCATGAGCACTGCTCGCGCACGTTCACCTGAGTGTAGTTGTAGGGATTAAGCCCTGCACGTATGGCCACGCCGCGAAATGTGTGAGTATGCAGTTTGGGCGAACACGAAGCCACCACAATGGCATCCAACTGCTTCTCTTTGATGTCCTGCTCTATTTCCTTCTGTGTAGAATCGGAACAGGCAAACATCACATCCTTCGAAATAACAACCCCGTCCTCCTTGGCCATTAACTTTCCAAGCTGCTGCACGTCAACATAGTCGGATATGTTGCCGCCGCAATGGCATATGTAAACTCCTATTCGTTGTTTCATTTCTCTATGTAAGATATTGTTAATCTATTCTTAACGAAGAGTTGTTGGCACAACAACTTCTCGTGAAATGTCAATTTGCTGATAAATTATTGATATACCCCGCAGCCTCCGATGCGGCAGCACCTGCCGAGAGTATGGAATCGGGAATATCCTTGGGCCCTGAAGCTGCTCCTGCCACAAATACCCCTTCGATACTTGTTTTAGCAGGGCTTACCAGCTCATGAGCCGATTGAATGAAACCCAAATTATCAATCTCAACCTTCTGATTGGTAAAAGTTTGGGTGATACTACTATCAGAAAGAACCCCCACCGACAGGACAACCAAATCGTGCTTAACTTCCTTGAGTTTGCCTGTGGTTACATCCTCGTAACGGAGCACTAAATCGGCGCTCCCGTCATTCTTTTCTGTTATTTTGGCAATCTTACCCTTCACAAAATTCACCCCCATCCCTTTGGCCTGCATGTAGAACTCCTCATAGCCCTTGCCAAATGCCCTGATATCCATGTAGTAGATGGTAATGTCGGCCATGGGAAGTGCACCCATGAGCAGCTGAGCCTGTTTGATGGAGTACATGCAGCAGATTTGTGAACAGATGGGGTTGTTGGCACACCCGTTGGTACAGGCTTCCGCATTCTCAATGCTCGAATCCCTTGAACCTGCGCACAGAACGTAGGCAATGTTATCGGGCACCTTCCCATCAGATGGGCGAAGTACGCTATTGTAGGGACGGGTAGGTGCAATCAACCTGTCCATCTGCATGGCATTTATCACGTTGGGATACTGTCCAAAGCCGTATTGCGGCTTATGCTTGGCATCGAAAAGGTTGAAACCCGTGGCGATGACCACCGACTTGGCTTCGACCCTGAGGTTTTGAGGCTGCATATCGAAATCGATGGCATTGGGTGCGCAAACCTTGACACACTTTTTGCATTTAATGCACTGCTCGATATCAATGGCTGCCATCTTGGGATTGGCTAGGCTGAAAGCAATGGATATGGCCTTTTGGCCAACCATATTGCTATTGTACTTATCCTCAATCACCTTGGGGCAAACCTCTTCGCACAGCTGGCAGCCCGTACACAGGTCGGCATGCACATAGGTGGGCCGAACCGTGAGGTTGATATGGAACAACCCGTTGTCCTTGACAATTTCGTTAACATCGGTATTGGTAAGCAGCCTGATGTTAGGATGCCTGGCCGTTTCGGACATCTTGGGCGTGGTAATACAAGCGGCACAGTCGAGGGTCGGGAACACCTTGCTCAGCTGTATCATCTTACCGCCTATGGACACATCTTTTTCCACCAGTAGAACTTTGTAGTTCATCTCGGCCAGATTGAGCGCAGACTCCTGACCGGCAATCCCCCCTCCTATTACCAATGCATCGTATGTTGTACTATCTAATGACATCTTATAATCAGATTAAATTCGAATTATTTACTGATATCCAATTAATTAATACAGAAAAAACTATTTCTCATTTATTGGGAAACAGATATTTCCGATTGGATACTTCCTAACTCAGCAAGTATCTTAGAGAAGTTCCCCATATGGCTGACAAATGACTCGGCACAAACGGAGCACAGCGCAGCCATTCTTATCCGTTTGGGGTTTATGTTCTTCTCCCTCATCATCTCCTGTGTTTGCTCTATGATTTTGTTGGTGTACTCAGAACATTTGGGGCTGTAGGAGCACTCGTGGCCATCTGCAGCAATGAAAACACCGTCGAAACCCTTCTCGAAAGCACGCATTATCCATCGGGGCTTAATGCCCGAAGAGCATGGCAGGCTTATGGTGTAAACGCTAGGAGAGTAATGCAACTTCAACAATCCTGCCTGATCAATACCCGGGTCGGAGATTATGTCGGTTGAAAAGACCAATATTTTTGGTGCAGCATTTTCGGCTGACATGACTTGTGGTTTTTAATGAAAATAAAGAAAGGTCGCTACCTGCATATTGCACCGTAGCGACCTTTGGGTTTAATCACTATGCTTTTTTCAGAAACATTCGGGAATAACTATCCTCTTCAATGATGCCCAGGAATTCGTGTTCCATTTTTTGGCACCATTTGGGAATATCGTGCTTTGTACCCTCGTCCGACGAAAGTATCTCAAGTATCTCGCCCGATTCAATATCGCCAATGGCTTTTTTAGCGGCCAAAAGCGGTCCGGGACATGCTGTTCCTCTTGCATCAACCGTTTGGTTGGGCTTCAAGTTTTTCAATTCTTCTGTTGTCATAATGGTATTTGTTTATTGAGTTATCAATTTCGTTTTACAAATTGTTTCAACTTCAATGCTTAGTCACTAAATAAATAGCTGGATTTTGCTCTCCTCGGCATCGGAAAGGAATGTTCCCACGCCACAAATATTCAGGTTGGGATAGTCAATCAGCTCCTCGCGTTTGAAGCCCATTAAATCCATGGACATTTCGCAAACGTTGATTTCAACTCCCAGTTCGGCAGCTGCTTCGAAAAGTTGGGGAAGTGTTTTTACCCCTTTCTTCTTCATCAAACCTTCAAGCATGGCCTTGCCCATTCCGCCCATATTCATTTTGGACAACTTCACCTTCTTAGCCCCCTTAGGCAGCATAAATCCAAACATCTTGGACATAAATGTTTTTCCTTTCACACTCTTCTTTGGGTCGCGAAGTGCCGCAGTGGCCCAAAAGGTAAAAAAGAGTTTAACCTCCATGTCCATTGCCGTGGCACCGGTGGCTATGATCATTGCGGCCATAAGTTTATCCAACTCGCCGGAAAAGACTACCATGGTCATTTTATCCTTTTGTCCCTTCTCGAGCTTGCTCACTTTCTTTTTTAACTCCTCAAGCTGTTTTTCAAATTCAGTATTCATGGTTGATATGTATTAATGTTTTAAAAATATTTATCTTTAACGTGGTCAAAGGTAGAGCAGATAAAAATATTTATCACAAAAAGACAACGTGATATATATCACAGTATTTACATATTTGAATTTTTATACACCATAAGCTATGCCTAATCAAAATTGCATTCATTGTGGGAGTAAATCCGATGCGGAAAAGCATCTGACCCAAGGCGAACTAACAACACTTGGGACCAGTTGTGCTAGAGTAAACTTTAAAAAGGGCCAGTTGATTTTTCAGGAAGGAAACCTTGCAACTAATATTGTGTACTTGACATCTGGGTTGGTAAAAATTCACATGAAAGGCCCCGTAAGCGACAAAATTCTTCGCCTGACCAAAGCTCCCGCCTACTTAGGATTACCCACCACCATTGGCGATAAAGTGAACCAGTACTCTGCCACGGCTCTCTCAAACTCCACAGCCTGTTTTATATCGCTGGATATTTTCAGGGATTTTATTGTCCAAAACAGCGGTTTTGCATATGAAATAATCTTAGACCTATGCAGAAATGAGCTAACGGATTATCAACGTTATACCAATTTATCGCAAAAACAGCTTCCGGGTCGATTGGCCGAAATTCTAATTTGCCTATCAGAAAAGATTTTTGAGTCAACCAGATTTGAACTTCCCCTTTCCATAACGGAACTGGCCGATTTTATCAGTAGCTCGCGCGAAAGCGTTAGCCGTCAGCTGAGCGAATTTACAAAGAGCAAGATTATAAAACTTTCCGGGAGAGAGTTGGAAATTGTTAATACCGAACTTCTCCAAATGATATGTATGAAAGGATAATGATTTATATATTAAAATCATATCCTTGATTTAGGTTATTTTTTAATTATTGGTCAAATAGTAAAACATTTATTGTAATTTTGTGTTATTATTAAAAAAGAATTATTCTTACCTAATATGAATTATTCCAGACTGGTTGATATACTTTCTAAAAAGGAGTTGAAGGTTACCCCTCAACGCCTTGCCGTATTAGAGGCTTTAATGCAATTAAAGACACACCCAACCGCTGAGGAAATAAAAGACTATGTTAGGAAGAAAAATCCAAACCTTGCTCTGGGAACTGTTTATAACATTCTGGATACTTTTTATGAAAAAAGGATAGTTACAAAGGTGAAAACCGATAAGGATTTTGTGCGTTATGACATGGATATGCACAAACATCATCATATCTACTGTGAGGAGTGCGATTCCATTGAAAATTACTACGATAACGAATTGGACGAATTGCTTCAGGATTATTTTAAAAAGAAAAGGATTCCCAACTTTAAAATCAAAGAGATTAACCTCCAGATAACTGGAAACTATATTGAACATAAACCAACTAAAACAAACTAGTTATGGGAAAAGAAGCAAAAAAAATCGCATCGGTTGATGTGGAAAAGCTGATTGAAATGCTTAATGCCGCACTGGCAGAGGAATGGCTTGCATACTATCAGTACTGGATTGGCGCCCGTGTTATTGAGGGTCCAATGCGTACTGAAGTCGAAGCTGAGTTGCTGGTCCATGCCACTGAAGAACTTAACCATGCTGTCATGGTAGCCGACAGGATAATTCAGCTGGGTGGTACCCCGCTACTGCATCCACAGGAATGGTTTAAAAAGAGTGGTTGTGCATACGATGCACCCACCGACCCATACATTGAAATCATTTTAAACCAGAATTTACAAGGCGAACGCTGCGCAATCAGGCGATACAACGAGATCGCTGCTTTTACCAGCGGAAAAGATCACATTACTCATCAAATGGCCACACAAATTCTGGCCGATGAGTTGGAGCATGAACACGATATCGAAGACTGGATTAACGATATCGACAGGATGAAAGAAGAGCTAAAGAAACTTAGGGTTTAATCGCCCTTTAATTAATCTATCCTGAGCATTGTGCTTCAAGGGAATAGTGTTAGTAAAATTATTGTTTAACCTAAATAAATTAAAAAAATGGAAGAGAAAGAAGTTTTTGCAATGCCACGTATTGGCGACAAGGCACCGGAGTTTAAAGCCGTTACCACTCAGGGTGAAATTAACTTTCCGGCTGATTACAAGGGCAGCTGGGTAATCCTGTTCAGCCATCCGGCTGATTTTACTCCCGTGTGCACATCGGAGTTTATGACCTTTGCCTCAATGGAAAAGCAGTTCAACGATGCCAACTGTAAACTGGTTGGCCTTTCTGTGGATGGATTATACAGCCATATTGCCTGGCTTCGAACCATTAAGGAGAAGATTGAGTACAAGGGTATGAAAAACGTTGAGGTAACATTCCCTTTGATTGAAGACATAACCATGAATGTTGCCAAGAAGTATGGAATGATGATGCCGGGTGAGAGCAGCACCAAAGCAGTTCGTGCTGTTTTTTTCATCGACCCTCAGGGCATTATCCGCACCATTATTTACTACCCTTTGAGTTTGGGCCGCAACTTTGATGAGCTTTACCGCGTATTAATCGCCCTGCAGGCAGCCGATGAGTTTAAGGTTGCTACGCCGGCTGACTGGCGTCCGGGTGACGATGTGATTGTTCCCACAGCCGGTTCGTGTGGTGTGGCCAAGGAGCGCATGGAGAGCAAGGACGATTCGGTTAAATGCCACGATTGGTTCTTTTGCACCAAGAAGTTGGATAAGGAGAAGGTGCTCAACGCAATTATTAAGAAAAAGTAATTCTTTGCTATTAGGCACAGTAATAAGTATAGTTTATGAAAAAAGCCGCTTTGAAAGCGGCTTTTTTCATATGGCTACTGATTCGAACAGCTATTCCTTAACAATTCTCCTCACCATCCGCTCGCAGTTTTCAGCTTCGAATACAATCAGATAGATACCCTTCTGCAGTTCAGCGGTGGGAATGGTAATGCGCTCATCACCTGCAAGGGTAATGTCCATCACCCGTTGGCCAAGGATATTGGTAATCGTCACATGTCTTACCTTTTGGGCATTATGCAGCGTTATGCTGTTGCCAAAGGGATTGGGATAAACCGTAAGCGCAGCGAAAGTGTTCTCCTCAACACCTGTAGGGCTCATAATAATCATTACGGTTCTATCGGCATTTGCTACAGAAAATGAGCCGTTATATGCGTAGTAACCGTTCGCTGTTACAGTGTAGGAATAGTTTCCATTGCGTAGTTGGGTTGTGGCCTCACCTGAGGCATTTGTAGTAAGGTTTCCTGCACCTGTAATAGATATGTTAGCTCCTACTACTGGTAAATTGGATAAATTCCTGACAGTAAATTTTACATTATAGAGGTCAGGAGATTCAACAGAGAAATTTGCAGTAAGTGTGATATTGTTACCCGGCATATTAAAGGAGAAACTTTGATTTGTGCTTACTACTTCACTACTCTCGTTTGTCCAATTCACAAACTGATATCCGCTATTTGCAGTGGCAGTTACTGTAACAAGATCATTTTCATTATAATATCCGGCTCCTGACACACTACCCCCTGCAACAGGGTTGGCTACAAGAGTTACATAATATTGATTACCGCCATTCCATACAGCCCAAATATCATTAACTACCATATCGCCTTCAACAACTACCACGCGGTTGGGATCACCATCCCATTCACCATTTGCCCAGCCAGCATTGAGGAAATATTTATACTCATACTGACCTGCTTCCAAATTAAGGGTAGCGGTGTAAATCAATTCATCGGGAGTATCTACTTCGGCAGTAACCTTAAAGTTATCCAGCATGAATATGAACGCGTCGTCTGATACATAGTTGATGGCAACATATCCGGTTTCTCCGGCAAAACTGCTAAGATCGAAAGTGTAATGGGTCCAATTAACAGGGACTTGAAGATAGTTGCCTTCCGAAATCTTGGTGAAATCATCCGGGTCACTGCCGGAAGTCGAAACCATAACCCTAATTCTCTCTAATCCGTATGCATCGGTAATTGACCTACCCCAAAAACTCAACTGGCTGGTCTCGTTGAATGACAACTCAGGGGTGATTACCCACTTGTTATCAAGGGTGGGAGATCCTGTTTTTACAGTTACAATGGCATACTTATCTCCATCCTGTGCAGGGTGAGTGTCAACAATTGGAGGATCAGTTTCATTGGGGTTCATTATCAGCATAACGTAGGGAACAGTAGAATTGGGGAAAGTTACTCCAGTCATACCGTAGTTTTGTACATCATACTGACTCCATGTAATCCATGGTTCGGGATTGATAACGAAATCATCGTAACTTTCGAAACTGTCGGCAAAGTTAAAGGGAGGATTCTTTGAACCATTAACAAGTTCCATTTCAATGGAGCCTTCGTTTCCTGGTTCAGCCCAACCCACCATGTTTCCGGTAAGATAAATTTTTTCCGTAGCAGGGTTGAAGCCTTCCAGACCGGATACGTCAACGTTGAAGGTAACGACAAATGTCTCAGGTTCTTGTTCCATTTCCTCAACGTAGGCTTGCAAGCACCAGTTACGGTCAATACCATAATCAGCAGCCATGGCTACCCAGCCATCGTCCACGTCGTACAGCATATCGCCTTTCCCGCCAACTGCCGGTCCGGCATCTGCTCCGGCAGGATAACCTGCTTGAGTAACAATATAGTAACCGAACATCAACTCTGCTGAAGCATCAATCTGGAATGGGGTTGTCAGCTCCACTACGTTGTACTCGTTAAGCGTAACCTCATCAACATCCTGTGCATACTGCTGGTCATGATCAGCACCTGTCCATATTCTCAAGCTGTATGTTGCCTGTGCTTCCCGTGGAGCAAAGCTAATCTTGGTAATATACAAGCCATCATAGGCAGCAAGGTCGGCAGGTTCCCAACGACTGGCAACGGCAAATTCACCGGGTCCATTGTAGCCAACTCCTGAGGCCAATGTACCATCATCCCAGTGGATCCATTCACCTTCACCATCTTTCGTCTGGTTGAATGTGGTTGGAGTGGATTGCTCAACGTCTATTAATTGTGACCCCTTATCTTTCTTAGCAGGGCATTCACTGTTTTGTTGAGAAGCCCCAAATGGACTATACAGTAAAATAATAATTAGTCCAAGTAGTAATGTTTTTAGGTGTTTTCTCATGATTGCTGTTTTAGATTAATATTTAAAAGAATAATCTATACCCAATTTAGAACTTAGGGAAACTTCCAGTACTTGTATTTAAATATGAGACTAAATTAAGCATTTTTTGAGATTCACTCATATTTTTTATAGTATTTAAAAGGATAAAATAAAAAGTAAACTATGAAAACTAATCTATATCACAGTATTATGTGTAAAAGCCGCTTTAAAAAGCGGCTTTTACACATAATTCTAAGAATGAGTTTTGTTTACTCTTTAATCATCTTCTTCACTATCCGCTCCCCGTTTTCCGCCTCGAATACCATCAGGTAGATACCCCGTCTTAATCCTTCTGTGGGAATGGTTACCAGTTCTGCACCGGAAAGATTCAGCTCCAGTACTTTTTGACCTATGATATTATTAACAGTCAAGCGGCACACCCTTTGGGCATTATTAAGCATTATGCTGTTACCAAAGGGATTGGGGTAAACCGAGAGCGATGCAAGTACATTCGGAGTTATTCCGACAGGATCCATTGGCACTGTAATGGCAAGATCTTCGCCCTCCACAGTGAATTCACCCGTAAAGACTTCATACCCTTCACCGGCATCTGCTGTGTAGCTATATGGACCATCGGGCAATTCAATGGTGGCAATACCATCGGCATTGGTTGTGATTACTTCAGTATCAATGGTAATTTCAACGCCCTCAAGAGCTTCTTCGGTTTTAACATCAAATACAGTAAAGGTCACTGTATAGACTGGAGGACCGGGGATGGAGAATAATATGGTCACGATTTCACTTTCGCCGGTTGTATATACCGATTGAACTCCGGCAATGTGATCCCCATACAATAAATCGGTTAACAGGTATTCTTCCTCGGCTATTGGTTCCTCAGTTAACAGGTTACCATCAAGATATACGTTGTAACCAACTAACGACTTAGCCTTAGCAGGAACGCCCGGCATTACCAATGTTTCTCCATCTTTTGAAATAACATCGGCAATATCGGAATAGTTACCCTGTCCATTGCCACTGTAACGATAGAAGTTGGCAAAATCCAAAGTATTTTTTGCTCCTTCAGGTCCAAGGGAAATATTGTCTAAGAACCATACATACCACAATCCATCATTGCTTGGAGGATCCTCAGCATGGAAAGCAAAATGTACATCTTGACCTACGTACGCCGCAAGATCGATAACAATGGGCGTATTGTAGTAGTTCCATCCTCCGTACAGAGTGGAGGCATCCCAAATAACAGTCCATGTATTTCCGCCATCTGTGGATATCTTCACGTAGTAGTGATCACCATAGGTTGAACCAAAGTAAACAGCAGACCAGAACTCGAGCTCATAGGTAGGTCCAATGTTCAACTCCGGAGTGATAAGCCACTCGTCCTGATGACTATAAGACCACCATAAGCCCACATGGTATGTGCCAAATGGGGCAAATGTGGTAGATGAGTAACTAGTAACCGTCCACGTACCCGGTGAAGGTCCGCTTTGGTCGTAGTTATTCTGTATCTGTGACCATCCGGAAGGTAGTACTCCACCCTCGAAGTCTTCGAACATCTCTGTGCCCAGGATGTTATTCCAGCTGAAAAGTATCTCGTCCGGATTTTCGGTCTCCTCCAAAACAAGACCAAATGGAGGAACAATGATTTCGATGAGCAAGATCTCCAGAGTGGTATCATCGTCTACATCGGCTTCCTCAACATAAGGATCATAACCAATAACCGATACGGAAACTGTATAGGTTCCTTCGTAAACATTAGCTATAGTAAACTCACCTTCAGCGTTTGTTACTGCAGAGTAATCTTCGTAGCCCGTCAAATTAACCGTGCCCCCAACTATAACAATGCCGTCGTTGCCCATTACTGTACCGTTAACGGTGTACTGAGGAATAGCATCCAGTTCAACATCCAGATTAGTGGTTTCGTCAGCTTCAATGACCACATCCTCCTCTACGTACGTGAAGTATCCGTGTAGGCTGAACTCTACATCATAGGTATCGGCAAGGATGAAGGGGAAGCTATAAGTACCATCGGCCCCGCTGTACGTCTTGAAGTTGGTTCCCAAAACCTTGACAAGCGCACCCTCCAATGGATCTGTTCCGTCGGTAACGGTACCTTCCAATGCACCCAGGCCCGCTGTGGAGAAGAAGATCTTAATGTTCGGGTAATCATGGTTAGCCGTGACAGAGGGAGGATTCATGGGGTCATAGGGGGCAGTATCTTGCTGTGCACGGCGAGAACGATTAGAGCCCGCGCTGGTGCTACCCTTGAAGTACTTCGAACCAGACCATCCATTGTCAGTCCTCCATGTATAAATTACCAGAGTTCCACCTCCGTATGCATAGAAATCATCTAGCGCAATGAAGATATCATTGTTACCTGAGGGGAAGTCGTATGTTCCGTCATAAACCAGCTGCAGAGTGGAAGGATCAACCCAACTATCTGCAAGGTTAGGTAACTCGGTTTCCCCAATCCAGATCTTGATTTGACGGTTGTCGTAAGGTTCATTGAAATTATTGGTGTACTGAAGTCCTGTAATGATACCGCCATCTATACCGATTTCCTCAGGGTAATAGAGGGTTTGAGCAATGCTATGTGTATATAGCATATTAAAGGGCATATACAGATTCAGATCACCCTCACCAATGGTGGCAACTACCGTTCCTTCAGGCTGAACAACAATGGGCTTAAGCGCGGTTTGGTTATTGCCCTGTATCTCGTCATCCTCAAAGTCAATAAATCCGTAAATCGATATGGGGCCTTCGTCGGCTGCCGAGGGTGTCCAGGTCAATACGTACTGCTGAATCTCTGCAAAGGCAATTTCCTCCCCATCCACAGAGGCCAGCTCAACTCCACCCTGCTTCATCAGCTTCACGGTGTAGTTGCTCTGCGTGGCCGTTCCGGAATTCTGAATGGTAACGGTGTAGTTGAAATCCATTCCAACGGTGGGCGTTGCGCTACCGGCCAGCGAAATGGCTGCCAGGTCGTTGTCAACCACCGGCTCTACAACAACGTCATCGATGTACCAGTAGTTGATCTGATAAGAATCGCCCTGGTATTTGAAGCACAATTTCATGGTAGTTGCCCCTGCGGGAACATCGAAGTAGGCTACAACTTGCTGTGCGGGCAGGCTGCCGGCCACGGTATGGGTCCAAACATCTACCCAGTCCCCGTTGTCAAACGATGCCTGTATGGCCAGGGTTTGACCGGTTACGGCAAAGTTGTTCAGGTAATGCCTGAATTTCAGCCTCAGCTCCTCGCGTCCGTCGGTACCAAAGGTGTGGGTTACCAGCCTGCTGACCCCGTTGAACGAAGGACTCCAGGATAGCCTTAGCTCGGGAGCGGTTCCACCGGCGCTATTGCTGTTCTGAACGCTCCAGTTGGTGGTGCCCAATCCAACCACCGTCCAGCCGGCGGGCAGCTGTCCGACGGCAATACCGGTGAATGGTTCGTACAGCAGTATGCCCTCGGCGCCCAGAAGGGCTACGTTGGAAGTGCCCGTTCCACCCTCGCCTACCTCATTGCTGGCGGTTACCGTGTAGTAGTAGTTACCTACGCTGGGGTTGAAAATATCGGTGTAGGACGTACCTTCATACTCATCGGCTACCACAACGGCACCCGGCATGCGCACGATCTTATACTTGGTGTCGGCCGGGTTGATATACCCCCCGTGGATACCCTTGCTGGGGGCCGTCCAGGTGATCTGTCCACCGTTGGCTATGCCTGTCAGCAGCACGTTGGTGGGAGCTGCCGGAGCATCGGGGCCAAGCCATACGCTGAGACCAGCCGTTAGGCCATCCCCTGCCGAGTTGGTACCGTAGATGGAGAAGGTGTACATGCCCACATCGGTACCCGTGAAGGCAAAGGTATCCT
>Ga0208940_1002949_pt1 | contig 15078 bp, 15 predicted proteins | sample AD_JPNNA6_MetaG_FD_184445 | JGI IMG/M metagenome (GOLD analysis project Ga0208940, IMG submission 184445) | Active sludge microbial communities of municipal wastewater-treating anaerobic digesters from Japan - AD_JPNNA6_MetaG (SPAdes) (version 2) | ecosystem: Engineered > Bioreactor > Anaerobic... | reverse complement strand
CCTCGATCTGATCGAGAACGCGCCGGGCCTCCGCCTTGGGCAGTTTTTTCAGATCTCTTTCGACCGACTTCTTGTACCCGATGTTAAAGGCCAAGGGATTTCCTCAGCGACTTCCCGGTGATGACGGGGTCGGTCTTGTCGTGAAGCCTGTCGAGGGCCACCTGGAGATCGGCGTAATCCTCGATGTAGGCCTCCAGGGCCTTCTGGATGATGAAGGAACGCGGACGCTCGGTTTCCCGGGCAATGCTGTCGAGCTGGTCCGCGATCTCCTTGGGGAGCCTGACGGATATGGCTGTACTCATTGAGCACCTCTGCATTATCTGTCTTATAGTGATTACAACAAATGACATGCGATGTCAATGGATGACGCGTCATGCGGCCAGGCGCCTGCCTTTCTCTGAAGAGGGCTGTGCCGCATCCCCGTTCCGGGAGTTGACAGCCGACCCCCGTTCATCTACAGTGGGCTGCCGTCCGGCGAAATCACGTACAGGGGAGGGTGCGATGACGAAATCCCGTTTTCTCGCGTTCGTTGCGGCCATGGCGATGGGGCTTCTCTGGATCCCGGCGCAGGCGATGGAGACCCGCGAATTCGAGGCGGTCAGCCGCGACCAGGGCGACGTCTCCGTCACGATGGGCAAGTTCGATTTCTGTGCCCTCACAGCGGTTCTGTCCGGGGGGTTCAACAGCATGTGCGTGGTCCGCAAGCAAGGGGAGAACTGGGTGCTCATTGCCGTCGATCCCCCCAAGCCCGATCCCTGGGTCGGCGAGTCCCAGCTCTGCCGTGCGGCGTGCTTTTCCCTGTCGAAGGCTCCCCCGGTTGCGCCGCCGACGGCCGGGGTCCGCTACATCGGCTGCTTCAAGGACACCAGCACAAGGGACCTGTCGGGGTACACCACCGGAAACGCATCGGGCATGACGACCCAGATGTGCGTGAATGTCTGTCGCGAAAAGGGCTTTGCCTACGCCGCCACCCAGTACGGTCAGCAGTGTTTCTGCGGCAACAGCTACGGCAAGTACGGCCCGGCCAACAACTGTAACATGAAATGCGCCGGGAACGCCGCCGAGACCTGCGGCGGCACGTGGGCCAACAGCGTCTACAGCATCAAATAGAAAGCGCGCCCCGTCACGAACCCTCCGAGGGGCCCAAGAGTTCACCCTTTGCAAAAGGGAGGATAGAGGGGGATTTGTTCCGAACGACTCGAGCCGTTTTTCGAGAGCCGGCCGAAAGCCGCCGACCCCTCTTCAGTTTCCCCGTCAAGAGCCGATAGGTCTTTTGTCCATCCGGCCGGGCGGACATCTTCGCGTTCCAGGAGTGTCCCATGGGGATTGAAGTCAGCGTGACCCGCGAGTGCGCCGTCAACGGCAGGCCGTACCGTTCCCTCGAGGAGGCACCCCCGGAGTTTCGCGACGCCCTCCGCGGGGCTCCGGCCTCCCGGCGCGGGGAGCCTGAGGCAGGGGGATGCGGGGGGATCGTCGTGAACGGTCGGCGCTGTGACGATTTCCGTCCCGATCCGGACGACGTGCGTAAGATGTATGCGGCGGCCATGCAGTGCATCGGCTCCGGCAAAGATGCCCCGAGAGGAAAACCCGCGGCGGGGCCGCAGCTGCTCGCACGGCAGGGTTCCACATCGCGCCGGCTCATGCTGGGCGGCCTCCTGCTGTGCCTGTTCGCGAGCCTGATCCTTCTCCTTCTGCCCCGATAACCGTTAAAGGCATTGAAACGAAGAGGTCCGGAGCAACCGCCCCGGACCTCGTTGTTCTTTCCCGGACCCTGTACCCCCGGCCCCTGTGTCCGTCTTTTCTTCTTCCGTCCCTGTACCCTGTACCCGACAGCCGGGCGGCGGCCCTCACTCCCCTTCGTCGAAGGCCTCGGCCTTCTGCTCGCCCTTCACGGGGCCTTTGCCCGTGAGGCTTGCCGGCGCCGGGACGGGCACGTCGACGGGCTTGATGAACTTCGCCGTCACGTCCCGCGTGTGGAGGACGGCGAGCTTGTCGAAGAGGAAGAAGAACTTGTCCTCCAGCTCCTTGCCGATCCCCCGCAGGACGTCGGGCGGGAGGTTCCACATCTCCTTCTTGAAGGGGCCGAAGCCCTTCTTGCGCGTCTTGTAGATGAACTGCTCGTCCGTGTCCTTGGCGCCCTTCTCGGCGGCCAGCTCCTTCCGGATATACTCGTAGATCTTCTCGCGGAGCGGGGCCGGGAAGTACCGGCTGTCGTAGATCATGTTCTGGAAGGCCGTGGCCAGGTGCACCTCGGCCGTACCCCGTTTCGGGAAGTTGTCGAAGGCCTCGTCGGGCAGGGTCGAGGCCCCGTGCTGGACGGCGCCCGCCATGCCGAACTCCCTCCGGGCGGCCTCGGAAAGGGTCTGCAGGGTGTCGAAGTCGAGCTTCACCCTGGCGATGCTCCCGTCGGGCAGCACGACGCCGCCGTGGGAGGTCCCCGTCTGGACGCTGATCTTGCTGATCCCCTTGAGGCCCTCGCCGTGCCTCTCGAGCTCCCTTCGGTAGCCGCCCATGAAGGCGCGCAGCTCCCCGACGGTGCTGTTCTTGCTGCCCACCTCGCCGATCTCCCCGCCCACGGAGATCTCCACGCCCCGGGGCTGGATCCGGCGGATGAAGGCCGTGATGTCGGCGGCGATCGTGAAGTTGCTGCGCTGCTGTTCCTCCTCGGTGGGCTTGCTCAGGTCCACGACGGTGGAGGAGTCGATGTCGATGTTGTAGAAGCCCGCCTCGATCGCCTCGCGGACGAGTTCCTTGACGGACTCCACTTCCTTCTGCGGCTCGGCGGCGAATTTCTTGACGCCGATCTGGAAGTGATCGCCCTGCAAAAACAGGGGCCCCCGCCACCCCGTCTTGACGGCCGCGGCCGTGATGGCGCAGGCATACTCGTCGGGGCGCTGCTCCGTGTAGCCGATTTCGGAGCGGGCGATCTCGAAGATGATGGGCCCGACCTTCCCCTTGAGCCCGGCACGAAAGACGGCCTGGGCCGTTTCGTAGGTGAGCCCCCGGATGTTGATGGCCGGCACGGTGAAGCCCTTCACGTCGCCCCGCCCCATGGCCTCGTAGAGCGACTGGATGGAGGAGGGCAGCACGCCGAGGGTCACGCCGGCCCGGCGGATGAGCCAGCGGGCGGCCTGCCTGACGCCCGCGTCGCCCGACAGCACGGCGGAGTAGACGAGATGGTCGATGAGGGATCCGCGCAGCCTCTTCTCGTCGAGGACCCGGACGTTGTCTCCCTCGATTTTCAGGATGCCCTCGATGGCCTTCTTCAGCTGGTCGACGCTGCTAAAGATCATGCTTCCCCCTGCGTGTGGTCGCTCAGGTCAAAAACTCCCGCGCCTTTTCCACCTCGTAGCGGCTCCCGATGTAGATCGGGGAGCGGTGGTTGAGGCTCTCGGGCCTGATGGCCAGGATGTCCTGCTTGCCGTCGGTGGCCATGCCCCCGGCCTGTTCGGCCAGGAAGGCCATGGGCTGCAGCTCGAAGATCAGGCGGAGTTTGCCCTTGGGGTCCTTCCGCGTCCCGGGGTACGTGAAGACGCCGCCCCGCTTGATGAGGATCTGGTTGATGTCGGGGACGAACCCGCCGCTGTAGCGCAGCTTGTAGCCCTCGCCCTCGAGGACCTCGACGTACTTCAGATGCTCCGGCAGCCAGTCCTTGCGCAGGCCGCCCAGGCTGTAGATGGAACCCTTCTCGTCGAGGGTGATGTTCTCCTCCGAGAGGACGTACTCCCCCTCTCGGTTGAGGACGAACTCGTGGGTGCCCTTGCCCGCCGAGTAGACCATCGTGATGAGGGGCCCGTAGGTGATGTACATGGCCCCGACCATCGTCTTGCGGCCCTCGGCGGCCAGCGGCGAGTCCCTGTGGATGCCGATGATCGTGCCGATCGCGAGGTTCGTGTCCACGAGCGACGAGCCGTCCAGGGGGTCCGCCGTGACGTGGTACTTGCTGGAGGGCGCTTCGTAGGGCACGATGCGGTCCAGCTCCTCGGAGCAGTAGGCCTTCACGAACCCCGAGTACTGGAGCTGGTTCTGGAGGATGACGTCCGCGCTCTTGTCGAGGGCGAGCTGCTCGTCGCCGTGGATGTTGCGCAGCCCCGCCAGCTTGCGGTTCGACTCGTGGATCTTGGCCGAGATGTACTTGCCCGTGACGGCGATCTGCCAGATGAGCCTTCGCAGCTCCATCTCGATGCCCGCCATCCACATGTGGCGGCGCAGATCGACGATAAACTTCGTGTAGTCCGAAATGTTTCTCGAGTTGTTTCCCATCGGCCGCCCCTCTCGTTCAAGTCTTCAGGATGTTAAACAATTCGCGGCCTTTTTGACAAGGAAATTCTGCCGCCGGCACCGCCGTTTCGGCCCCGGCGAATTTGTGCTATAAAAGGAAAGAGGCACGGAATCATGGCGCTTTCGGAATTCACCCTCAGGCTGGTCGACAAGAAGCTCCGCGAGTACTGCGCGGGCCGCGTCCACGAGGCGCTGGGCCACCGCCTGCGGCTGGGCTGGGCCGTCGAGGGCGACTGCGTGACGCTCTTCGAGGAGCGCCGCGGACTGCTGGACGCCGGGAAATGGGTCCGGCTGGACATGGCCCAATTCCGGTTCGATCCGGGGACCGGGAAGTGGAAACTCTACTACAGCGATGCCGACTCGTCGTGGCACGCCTACTACCTCAGGCCCCGGGCGGATTTCGAGATGCTGCTGCGGGAAGTCGACGAGGACCCCGTGCGCGTCTTCTGGTGGGGCCGGGGCTAGGCGTCCGGCCCGCGGGATCCGGAACGGCTCCGCGCACAAGACCCTCATCCCCCGCGTCGGCCGCTGCGTCCGGGGGGATCGAATCGGAGGCGGGCGGACCATGCTGATCGAGGACCGGAAAGTATGGCACTGCGTCGGGTGCGGCTTCTGCTGCGTGCGCCAGCGCTGCACCTTCGGGGTCGCCCGGCACCCCGGGGTCCCGGGCGGGCTTTGCCCGGAACTCGAGTGGACGGGACGGCGCTACATCTGCCGGCTCATGATGCCGTCTTGCGACATCGCCGACTTCGTCCGTCACGAGCTTCGGTCGGGCGAAGGCTGCGTCGCCTTCGACAACCCCTGGCGCAAAGACGTCCGCGAACGAACCCCCGAGGAAGCCAGGGCCGTCAGGGAAAGACGGTGACGGGGCGCGAAAGCGCCCGGATCACACGCCGCCCGCTCCATGCGTTGCCGGTTCCCCTGCCCGCACCCCTCGACCCGCTTCCCGTCATTTCGCCAGGAACCCCCCGTCGTTGACCAGCACGTGCCCCGTCATGTAGGCCGAGGCGTCCGAAGCCAGAAACACGGCGACCCCCTTCATGTCGTCCATGTCCCCGAAACGCCGCATGGGGACGAGTTCCATGGCCTTCGCGTAGGATTCCTTGAAGTCGGGCGTCTCGATGTAGGCCATCATGTCGGTGCGGAAAAAGCCCGGCGCGATGGCGTTGACGCGGATCTTGAAGGGCGCGAGCTTGACGGCGAGGTTCATCGTCAGGGCGTTGATCGCCGCCTTCGTGGAGTTGTAGGGGACGGCGGGGTGCAGGGACTCGTCGGAGCCCCGGAAGCCCATGATCGAGGAGATGTTGATGATGTTTCCTCCCCCCTGGTCCTTCATGACCCCCGCCACCTTCTGCGTCAGGATCCAGACGCCGCGGACGTTGACGCTGAACATCTGGTCCCAGCGCTCCAGGGGAAACTTCAGCGTCGGGGCGCCCCACGTGGCCCCCGCGTTGTTCACCAGGATGTCGATGCGGCCGAACTTCCCGAGGGCGGCCTGCACGAGGGCGTCGATGTCCTCTTCCCTGGCCACGTCGCAGGCCACGGGGAGGACCTCCACACCGCAGGACCGTCGGATGTCGGCCGCCGTCGCCTCCAGGTTTTTCATCTTGCGCGAGGCGATGACGAGGTTCGCCCCCGCCTCGGCCAGCCCCGTGGCGATGAACCTGCCGATCCCCCGGCCCCCGCCCGTGACCAGGGCCACCCTGCCGTCGAGCCTGAACAAGTCCGCTGTCTTCATGATGCACCTCGTTTCGAGAAACCGGAAATCTGGGGGGTTGAACGAAAGAGTCGACGCGGCCGCCGTGACGATGTCCCCCCGTTCATGCCACAATCGGGGCGGGGAAGCAAGCACGGGCCGGGAGCAAACAGAAAAGGCGCAGCGGTCGATGCTGCGCCTTTCTCGCCTTCGGGAATCGACACGGCGGGACTCATTTCTTAGTCAGGGCCTTGAGAATCTTCTTGTCGTCGGCCGTCTTGAACACGACGGTCATCTTGCCCCCGGAGGGGCTTCCGTAGACGTACTGGATGTCCACGAGGGCATCGGAGACCTTCTTGGCCACCTTCTGCAGCTGCCCGGGCCTGTTGGGCAGCTCCACGGCGATGATCTCCTCCACCTTCACCTCGGCGCCCATCTGGGTCAGGATCTTCTTGGCCTTGGCGTTGTTGTCCGTCACGATCATGAAGACGCCTTCCGGGCCCCGGCCGTAGGCGCAGAGGGCCTCGATGTTGATCTTCCCGTTTGCCAGGAACGTGGTGACCTCCGACAGCAGGCCCACCCGATTGGGCACGATGAAGGTCAGCTGCTTGAGCTTCATGATCTTGAACATCCGCGATCCCTCCTTTTTTCTCCTACATACGTGTCTCCCCCGCGAATTTCAAGAGTTTATTCTCCGCCGCATCGGCGGGCGCGATCCCGAGGCCGCGCCCGATCCTCTCCAGCATCGTCTTCTCGCGGTCCGTGTAGGAGCCGTCGGCCAGAGCGATGCGGCGGGCCAGCGCCAGGGCCTCGTCGCGGTCGCGCTCGTCCGGGATGAGCGCGGAGAGGGCAGCCAGAGCCTGCTCCTCGCCGGCCTCCAGGATGCAGTACTGCTCCTTCACCATGCGCCGGAAGGCGGCCGGGCGGATCTTCCGGAGGGCCTTGTGGGTCTTGGCGATCTCCTCGGCCACGGCGTAGTGCCTGCGGCCGATGATGCGCCCGGCGCGGGCCATGGCGATCATGGCCCGGACAAGCCCCTCGGCGAGCCCGCCCTTCTGCGCGGCCTCGAGCCACTTCTGCCGGAGCCACGTCTCGTAGTCCTCCCAGGACATCTCGACCTCTTTCTCGCCGGTGAGGGCCCTGATCGTGCCCGCCGCGATCGACGAGTAATGGAGGGCCTCGTGACCGTACACCGCGCGGAAGAGCGTCTCCTGGCCGCGGTCGCGGCAGTCGCGGTAGAAGTCGAGCCAGTCCTCGATGAAGCTCGACAGGACCTTCTCGCAGGCGCTGAACGGATTTCCCTCCCGCGCGGGCCTCCGGTTGGCCCGCACCTGCGCCGCCGCCGCGCCGAGATGGCGGAGCAGCGGGTTCATGTCGGAGATCGCGTAGCGCTGCACCCGCAGGGGGTGGAGCCAGCGCATCGTCTCCGCCGAGAGCTCCGTCGTGCACGCCTTCACCCAGGGGCTCAGGAAGGTCCGGTACATCCGGTCGTTGAACTCGGAGACCTGCGCCACGATGCTGAAGTCCTCCTCCGTCTCCGGGGCGTCGCCCAGGGCGCGGATGTCCTCCAGGGTCCGCTCCTCGAAGTGCGTCGTGTAGTCGCCCTTCGCCACGTCGCCCTCGATCACCATCTCGTAGAGGCCCGGCGGGAGGAAGTCGATCATCTCGGAGCTGCGGATGATCTCCTTGTGCTCCTTCTTCGCGATGCTGGCCGCGACGAAGATGCCCAGGTGCCCGATCTCCTCGTGGATGATGTAGACGATGACCTGGCCGAGCCCCTTGATCTCGTCGAGGGAGCGGTAGACCCGCGGGATCCACGCCAGGGCCTGCTGCGGCGGGGTAATGTTGTCGCCCTTCGAGGCGAAGACCAGGATGGGGCTCTGGATGTTCTTGAGGCTCAGGGGCTCGCCCTCGTGGAGCTCGAGCTTGCCCTGCTCGAGCTTGTTGCCCACGAAGAGATTGCTCACGATGAAGTGGATCTCCTCGGCGTTCATCATGTAGAAGCCGCCCCACCACTTCTCGAAGTTGAGGAAGCGCTCCTCCTCCGTGTCGATCTCGGCGTAGACCCTGTAGTTCTTCGTCCAGTACGTGTTGGCCGGGTTGAGGGACTCGAAGTTCCAGACGAGGTTCGCCCCGTCGAACTTGCCGTTGCCCAGGTCGCAGAGCATCGAGGTGAGCCACACGCCGCCCAGCATGCCCCCCCTGTAGCGCATGGGGTTGACGCCCGACACGCCCGCCCAGTAGGACATGGGGGCCCCGTTGAGGATGAGCGGCCCCGCGATGTCGGGCCGGTCGGCGCACAGCAGGGCAGAGGCCCAGCCGGCCTGGCAGTTGCCCATGACGGCGGGGTTGCCCGACTCGGGGTGCCTGCGGCAGACCTCCTCGATGAAGCGCTCCTCGGCCTCGACCACGTGCTGGAGCCGCTGGCCGGGCATGGGCTCCGTGTAGAAGAGGATGAAGTAGACCGGATGTCCGTGGTCCAGGGCCATGCCGATCTCGGAGTCGCGCTTCGAGCCCCCGATGCCGGGTCCGTGGCCCGCCCGCGGGTCGATGATCACGATGGGGCGCTTGGGCATCTCGGGCGCCCTGCGGCGGTCGGTCTTCCTGCGCTCGGCGCCTTCCCGGCAGCCCCGGTCTTCCCGCCTCCGGTCCACGATGCGGACGAGGGCGAAGTTCACGGGCCGCTCGAACGTGCGGCCGTCGAGGATCATCTCGTAGTGGAAGGTGAGAACGGGCGGCTGGCCGTTGCGCAGATGCTCGATGTAGTTGTTGCCGCGCTTGCGCAGCACGTCCCAGAAGAGGATTTGGCGCTGCGCCGCGTCGACGCCGTATTCCCAGGCGTCGGAGAGCCACTTCGGCGCCGCGGTCATCGCGTTGAACGGGTTCCAGGTCAGCATGGCGATAACTCCTTGTTTTTTCGGTGACTATGACCAAGGAGGAATGTGCAAGTTCCGGACCAGCGGAAGCAAATCCCAGCGCCCAGATAAGTTTTGCAATCCGCGACAAAAAGTGCCAAAAAAGCAGGGGTGACAGCGCGGCCTCTCACGGAAGGGGGCGACCCGCTTCGCCGGGCGCCGGTCCGGCGTCTAACGGTCAAGGAATCGGGGAGGTGGCAGATGGCCAAGGAGTACCTGTATCTCGACGACTACCAGGTCGGTGACCGGATGGTATCGCCCGCCAGGACGATCACCGAGGGGGACCTCGTGAACTTCGCGGCCCTCACCGGCGACTGGCACCCCCTCCACACCGATGTGGAATACGCGGCCCAGACGCCCTTCAAGGGCCGCATCGCCCACGGCATGCTCGTCCTGAGCATCGGCCTCGCGCTGCCCTTCCGGCTGGGGCAGTATTCGAGTTACCTGCCCAAATCGTTTATCGCTTTCTACGGGATGGAGGGGGTCCGCTTCCCCGCGCCCACGCGGATCGGGGACACCATCCGCTGCGAGGTGGAGGTCGTCGACATTGCCGACAAGGGCAAGGACGCGGGGGTCCTGACCGTGCGCAACCGGATCGTCAACCAGAGGGACGAGACGGTCGCCGCCTTCGTGATGAAGCTCTACTGCGGCAAAAGGCCGGCCTGACGGCTTGTTGCTGCGGTCCGGCCCCTTCGATGGGGACGGCCCGCGGCAGACACGCGCCGAATACAGAAGGGGTGAAAGGAGATCGGGGGATGACGGAGACGTCCGGGAAGCAGTCGAGCCGACAGCAGAAAAAGGAGCAGGAGCAAAGGGAGAACCGCGAGCACTGGCTGGCCGAGGAGCAGAAGATCTACGATCTTTGGGAGCGGGCCTACAACCCCGGGGGCCAGGCCCAGAACGACAGGCTGGCCCAGCAGGGCAAGAAGCCCCCGCGCCAGCTCATCCGGCAGCTCATCGACCCGGGCACGGAGTTCTTCGAGCTGAGCCGCGGGGCGGGCTTCGGCATCGGCTACGAGGGGGTCATGGATGTCCCTTGCGCAGGCCTTGTCACGGGCATCGGCAAGATCCACGGCAACTGGGTCATGATCCTCGCCAACGACAGCCGCGTGAGCGCCGGGGCCTACTACCCCATCAGCTGCAAGAAGCACCTGCGGGCCCAGGAGATCGCCGAGCGCTGCGGCCTGAACTTCGTCTACATCGCCGACTCGGCGGGCGCCTACCTGCCCCTGCAGGACCGCATCTTCCCGGGCCGCAACCAGTTCGGCCATTTCTTCTACAACATGTGCCGCATGTCGGCCAAGGGTCTCAAGCAGTACACCCTGAGCACCGGGGGCAACACGGCCGGCGGGGCCTACATCGTCTACCTGGCCTGCGAGTCCATCATGATCGACAAGATGTCCTACTCCTTCCTGGGCGGGCCGCCCATGGTCAAATCCGCCATCGGCGAGACGGTGAGCATGGAGGACCTCGGCGGCGCCCGGGTCCATACCCACATCTCCGGCGGGGCCGATCACTTCGTCCGCTCCCAGGACGAGGGCATCGAGAAGCTCCGCGAGCTGCTGGCCTTCGACCCGAAGCAGACCCTGCACTGCGAGCGGCGCAAGACCGTCGAGCCGCGGGTGCCGGCCGATCACCTCTACTCGGTCTTGCCGAAGGAGGTCGCCCGGGGCATCAACGTCCGCGAGGTCATCGCCTGCATCGCCGACGACAGCTACTTCAGCGAGTACAAGCGCCAGTACAACATCGGCCGCGGCGACAACGTCGTCTGCGGCAAGATCCACCTCAAGGGGATCCCCGTGGGGGTCATCGCCAGCAACAACAACGGCGTCATCTTCGTGGACTCGGCCCGCAAGGCCATCGAGTGGGTCATCCGCTGCTCCACGATGAAGATCCCCCTGCTGTACATCCAGAACTCGCCGGGCTACATGGTGGGGACGGCCGAGGAGTACGCCGGCATCGGCAAGTACGGCTCCGGCATGGTCCGGGCCGTGGCCTGCACGGAGGTCCCGCGGATCCAGTGGGTCATCGGCCCCGACCACGGCGCCGCCAACTTCGGCATGAGCGGCAGGACCTTCGACCCGCTGTTCATCTTCGCCACCATGCGCGCCCGGACGTCGGTCATGTCCGGCGAGACGGCGGGATTCATCCTCACGAGCCTCGAGCGCGTCAACCGCAAGAAGCGCGGCCAGGAGATGGACGAGGAGGCGGCGAAGAAGTTCCAGCAGGGGATGATCGACAAGTACAACCGCGAGGCGCACCCCTTCTACATGGAGGCGCGGCTCTTCAACGACGGCACGCTCCCGCTGAAGGACTGCCGCGACGCCCTGGCCCTCGGCTTCGAGGTGGCGATGCTGCAGCCCATCCGGGAATCCAACTTCGGAAACTTCAAGTTCTAAAAAGGGGGACTGTCCCCCTTTTCTGACCTGCACCCGCCACAACAAACAAACGGCATGGGCCCGACGGATCCATGCCGTTTCGTTTTCATGGTGCCGAAGCCGGGGTTTGAACCCGGACAGGCCTGCCCAACCGGGTGCTGAACGCTCGTAGAGTTTTCCGGATAATCCTTGACAAAAAGTCATTTGTGAATTTATAAACACACAGATGTACTTATATGGCAAGAGAAGGGAGAACGCCATGAATTATAACACCGCTGCAGTGGCCGCAATTACCGGCTTGACGAAGCGGCAGATAAGCTACTGGGACAGCTCGCACTTCATCAAGCCCTCCATCAACGAAGCGGCCGGGTACGGGAGCGCACGTCTGTATTCGTTCGGAGACTTGGTGCAGCTTAAGGTCGCCAAGACCTTGAAAGATCAGGGTATCAGCGTCCAGAAAATGAGAAAGGCGGTCAGCTATCTCAAGGTGCACATGCCCGACATCAAGAAACCTCTTGCCGATCTGAAATTTCTGACGGACGGCAACACCATTTTCGTTTTGACGAGAAACGAAAGGAAAATTATAGACACTCTTAAACAGGGCCAGGCCGTCCTGACGGTGGCGGTGGGGAACATCATCGAGGAACTCAAGGGCCAGGTGATTACGTTGTCGAAAGAAAGGACGTACGAGGTCAAGATCGGCAAGAAGAAATATCCCGTCTTGCTCCATGCCGATACGGAGGACGGGGGATACTGGGTCGAGGCCGCCGACATCCCCGGCTGCGTGTCCCAGGGAGATACAGTGGAAGAAGCCCTTGGGATGATAAAGGATGCCATTGCCGGATGCCTTTCTGTATTGTCCGAAAGGGCCAAGGCCAAGAAGGCATCATGAGCGGGCTCAATAACCTTAGGTAATTAGTCCTGTTTTGGCACCAGATCGCACAGGTAGTTGGCTACCTGATCGAAGAGATCTCCGGTGCGATGATTATACCGGAACTCCAGTTCTTTGAGATACAGAGGGAAGCGGTCCTTGGAGACGCCGTGGTGTTTCATCAACCGCTCCTTGGCCCAACTCCAAAATCCCTCAAGGCCGTTGATGTAGACCCGACCGGAGGAGAAGTACTTCTGGTGGTCCACCTTCAGGTGCCGGTAGCCGCAGAACATGAGGCTGTCATAGCTGCCGAACTTATCCGTATAGACCACGCTGCCCCGGCGAACCTTCTTGACGGTGAGCGTCAGCAACGTGGCGGCCGAGACATCCGGCACAACCGTGACATGAACCCGGCCTGCCCGCTCCAGGATGCCGAACACAGGCACTTTGCCGGCCGCTCCCCGGCCTCGTTTGCCTTTGCGCCGTCCCCCGAAGTAGGCCTCGTCGAGTTCGATCTCGCCGCCCAGCAGGGAGGAGGCATCCTCGGCGTGACTCAGGATGGCCATGCGGATCGTGCTGACGGCCCCGTAGACGGTCCGATAGGACAACCCGAGCTGCAGGGACATCTTGCGGACCGAAACCTCCAACTCAAAGAGCTTGATCAGCGAAAGCCACTGGACAGCACTCAAACGACCGTAATTGATCCAGCGGCCAGAGAAGTCATGAAACGTATAGTCGCAGCGCGAACATCGATAGCGCTCATCGGCTAGTTTGTAAAGCTTCCGCTGTCCGCAGCGGGGGCAAAATCGATGTCCATTTTTACGGCATTTTCTCGACAAGTATGTGCGAGCCGTTCGCTCGCTCGAAATCAGCTTATAGTAAGCTTTTAAGTCCATGCGGCACCCTTAACACAGGTGCCAAAACAGGATCAATTACCTTTTTCTGAATTTCCGCTCTTCCTCACTTCTGCTCTTCCGATTTTCGCATTCCTGATGCCTGAAGATGGAGGCATCGCACTCAGCGGGGCATACCGGGCAACGGGACGCTCAGGAGATGAAGGGGAGATCGTCCTGCTGCGGCTCGCAGCTGAACCGATCCTCCAGGCAGAACTTGTCGAGCTCTTCCTCGACGGCAATGGGGTACTTGCCGGAGTAGCAGGCCAGGCAGAAGCTCCGGGGGTCCATCTGGGTGGCCTCCACCATGCCCTCGATGCTGAGGTAATAGAGGGAATCGAGACCGATGAAGCGGCCGACGGCGTCGACGGCGCCCTTCTCGGCCGCGATGAGCTCGCCCTTCGAGGAGAAGTCGATGCCGTAAGGACAGGGGTATCGTGTCGGGGGGCAGCTGATGGCCATGTGGATTTCCTTCACGCCGATCTGGCGGAGATTCCGGATGCGGTTGCGGCTGGTCGTCCCCCGGATGATGGAGTCCTCGACGATGAGCACGCGCCTGCCCTGCAGGAGGGGCTTGACGGGGTTGAGCTTCACGCGCACCCCGAAGTCGCGGATCGCCTGCGAGGGCTGGATGAACGTCCGACCCACGTAGTGGTTGCGGATCATGCCCATCTCGAAGGGCAGCCTGCTTTCCTCGGCGTAGCCCAGGGCCGCGTAGTTGCCCGAGTCCGGGAAGGGCATGACCAGGTCCACCTCGGGCCGGTACTCGCGGGCCAGCTGGCGGCCGAAACGCTTGCGGCAGAGGTAGACGTTCTGCCCGAAGATGTGGCTGTCGGGACGGGCAAAGTACACCAGCTCGAAGATGCAGTGTGCGGGACGGACCTTGCGGAAGGGCTTGAGGCTCCGCATCCCCGTGTTGTCGATGATGACGATTTCGCCGGGCTCGACGTCGCGCACGTAGGCGGCGCCGAGCAGGTCGAAGGCGCAGGTCTCCGAGGCGACGACGGTGGCTTCGCCGAGCCTGCCGATCGACAGGGGCCTGAATCCCCTCGGGTCGCGGGCGGCGATGACCTTGTCCTTCGTGAGCATCACGAGGCAGTAGGCTCCTTTCACACGGCCGAGGGCCTTGACGAGGGCATCCTCGAACCCGTTGCGGAGGTGGTGCGCCATGAGGTGCACGACGATCTCGCTGTCCATGGTGGACTGGAAGATGGAGCCCTGTTTTTCGAGCTGCGAGCGGAGCTGCCGGGCGTTGATGAAATTGCCGTTGTGCCCCAGGGCGTAAGGCTCGCCGGCGTGGTGCACCAGGAACGGCTGCGCGTTGGAGAGGGTGGACGAGCCCGTCGTGGAGTAGCGGACGTGGCCGATGGCCATGTGGCCGCGGAGCTTCTGCAGCGTGCTTTCGTGAACGACTTCCGAGACCAGGCCCATCCCCTTGTGCTCGTGGACCGTCTTGCCGTCGGCCGTGGTGATGCCGGCGCTTTCCTGGCCGCGGTGCTGCAGCGCGAAGAGCCCGAAGTAGGCGAGCCTTGCCGCCTGCTCGTGGCCGTGCACGGCGAAAATGCCGCACTCCTCGCGGGGCCTGCCCCCATCCATCCAATCACTGAACATGGCTTGCACACACATTCCTTTGAGCCGTTGCCTGCCGGCGGCATCAGGCCCTGGGCTTTTTTCCTTTCCCTTGCTGCTTGCTGCTTGCCGCTTGCGGCTTTTTCTTGTCTTTCCCCGTCGCCTGTCGCCTGCTGCCTGCAGCCTTTCCTTTCTTGATTCCCGGACCCTGTACCCTGAACCCTGAGCCCTGTTCTTTATAGTACTCCTGCAACGGGCACACCTGCCACTGTTCTTTCCGGAGGGCCGCGATGGCCTCGCTCACGGCCCTCGCCCCGGCGATGGTCGTCGTGTAGGGGATGTTGTACGTGAGGGCCCCGCGGCGGATGTGGTAGGCGTCCAGGGAGGACCGGCGGCCGATCCCGGTGTTGATGACGAGATGGATGTCCCCGTTCTTGATGAAGTCGACGACATGGGGGCGGCCCTCGCTCACCTT
>Ga0208940_1002948_pt1 | contig 15078 bp, 14 predicted proteins | sample AD_JPNNA6_MetaG_FD_184445 | JGI IMG/M metagenome (GOLD analysis project Ga0208940, IMG submission 184445) | Active sludge microbial communities of municipal wastewater-treating anaerobic digesters from Japan - AD_JPNNA6_MetaG (SPAdes) (version 2) | ecosystem: Engineered > Bioreactor > Anaerobic... | reverse complement strand
TATTCATTATATTCATCGGGGCCTTTTACCCCATCCTGACGAGTTCCATTCACGGCGTGATGAACGTGCGTAGCACCCTGCTGGACTCGGCCCGCGTTCTGGGAGCTAGCGAGTGGGACATATTCCGGAAGATCCTGCTGCCCGCGTCCTCTCCTTCCATTGTCAACGGCATGCGGATCGGGCTGGGGGTAGCCTGGATGTGCCTCGTATCTGCGGAGATGCTGCCGGGGAGCCTTTCCGGTGTGGGCTACCTCATCACGCATGCCTACACACTTGCCCGGACGGACATCGTGATTGCTGGCATGATCAGCATCGGTGCTGTCGGCGCGCTTCTGGACCTTTGTTTCCGCCTTATCGAAGATCGCAAGTTCGTCTGGACAAGGTTGACGCGATGAAGGCCGACCCCGTTCTCCGCATTGAGACGCTTTGCAAGACCTTCCGGACGAACAGCGGCGGCTCCCTGGAAGCGTTGTCGGAGGTGAGTTTCGACATCCCGGAAAACGACTTCATCTGCGTCGTGGGCCCCTCGGGCTGCGGGAAATCGACGCTTCTGCGGATGATCGCCGGACTCGAGTCCATCACTTCGGGCCGGATCGTCTACCGGGGGGATGCGGTCAGCCGGTCGAGGCGCGAAATCGGAATGGTCTTCCAGGAGTACTCCCTTCTTCCCTGGAGAAGCGTACTCGACAACGTCGCTCTGGGCCCCGAATTCAGCGGCACGCCACGGGACGAGCGAGAGGAAAAAGCGATGGATTACCTGCGTCTTGTCGGCATGGAAATGTTCTCGCGGGCCTTTCCACATGAGCTCTCAGGCGGGATGAGGCAGCGCGTCGCCATTGTCCGGGCCCTCGCAAACGACCCCGATGTCCTTCTCATGGACGAACCCTTCGGGGCCCTCGATGCGCACACGAGAATCCTTCTTCAGAAGGAACTCCTGCGCGTCTGGGAGAATCACCGCAAGACGATTCTCTTCGTGACGCATGGCGTCGACGAGGCTATCTACCTGGCGGACCGCATCATAGTCATGTCCGCGAGGCCGGGCCGGATCCTCGAAATCATCGACGTGGACATGGAACGTCCCCGGGACCGGGCAAACTCGTCCTATGGTAGGCTGGCCGAGCGGATCCTGTCCATCCTGGAGCAGGAGGCGGCGATTTCCTTCTCCCATGGACGCACAGGTGCGAAAGTATAGAACAATGAACACGTCGATTGAACCGCTTATCAACGATGCCTATGTGGCCGACCCGGCCGGACGGATTCTCGATGTCGTCTTGTCGAAACGAAGAAAGGGCGCGCACGTCATCGGCCTGTATTGTGGCTACGCGCCGCTGGAGCTGATCCGGTCCATAGGGGCCGTTCCCGCCTTCCTCTGCGCCTCTTCCGGAAGGACGATCCCCGCCGCCGAGGCGGTCCTTCCCGCCAATCTTTGCCCGCTGATCAAGTCCAGCTTCGGCTTTATCAAAACGAAAACGTGCCCTCTCTACGAACTCTCCGAAGCCGTCGTCGGCGAAACGACCTGCGATGGCAAGAAGAAGATGTACGAACTGATCTCCCATCTCAAGCCGACGCACGTCATGGACCTTCCCTACCTTGCTGACGAGCAGGGGCTCTCGCCCACTGGACCGATATGGTCAGGAAGTTAAAAGCGTTCCTGGAAGAGACCTTTGAGGTGGACATCCGGGATGAGAGGATCGAGGCCGAGATCCGGGAGACGAACACCAAGTGCCGCTTGGTCAATCGCGTCTTCGAATATGCCGCATTGAACCCGCCAGCTATCCACTGGAGCGAGGTGCTCGATATCGTCGGGCTCGATCCCGTGACGCACAGCGGAGAGCTTCACCGGTTTATCGAACCCGTTATTGAAAGGCTCAATGCACGGGTAGCCGGGGGCATCGGCTTCGGCCAGCCCCGTTCGCCCCGCGTTCTCGTGAGCGGTTGCCCCATCGGGGGCGAGGCCCGAAAGGTGCTCCGGATCATCGAAGATGCGGGAGGTGTCGTCGTCGCAATGGAGGGATGCAGCGGAATGAAGGGCTATTCCATTCGGGTGGACGAGGGAACCGGCGATCCGTTGAGTGCCGTTGCCGCGGGCTCTCTGAAAATTCCCTGCGCCTGCATGACGCCCAACCGAAGGCGATTCGACGCGCTCGACGAGATGATCCTGCGGTTCAGGCCGGACGTCGTCATCGACGTGATCCTCCAGGCCTGCCATACCTACAACATCGAATCCTGGCGGATAGAACGGCACGTCCGGGACCGATTCGGCCTGCCGTTTCTGAAAATCGAGACGGACTACTCAGGATCCGATGTGGAGCAACTACGTACTCGCATCGAGGCATTGCTTGAAACCGCGTAAATGGAGCGCTTCTCTGTTCATCGTTGTACGAGAGCGTTATGTTCAGTCAGCATATCAAATGCAAATCAACAAGATTGCACATTAATAATTTCGATGACTCATAGGTGTATGCGTTATCCGTGTTCAGTTGGGGCGCTTCGGTATGGCGGCTGGCTCAACTGCCCGCCCGGATGGACAGGATGTCCCCGTCCTGCACGATGTAGCCCTTGCCCTCCAGGCGCCACACCCCCGCCTTCTTGCATCCCGCAAAGCCCCCGAGGCGCATGAAGTCCTCGTAGGAGACCGTTTCGGCCCGGATGAAGGTCCGGGCAAGGTCCGTGTGGATGGTCCCGGCGGCATCCTGGGCGTTCATGCCCCGGCGGAGGGGCCAGGCGCGGCACTCGTCCTCGCCCACGGTGAGGAAGGAGATGAGCCCCAGCGTATCGTAGGCCAGCCGGAGGATCCGGCCGCGCAGCGACTCGGCGATGCCGTATCCGGCCATGAAGGCGCCCTGCTCCCCGGGGGCCATGGCGGCCAGCTCCGCCTCGAGCTGCCCGCAGGCGGCCACCACGGGGATGTGCCCCGGCAGCCTTTCCCGCAGCCGCGAGGCGATCGACTCGGCCTCGGCGATCCTGTCCTCGGCGCAATTGACCACGATCATCATGGGCTTTCGCGAGAGGAAGAGGAACCCCCGGATCTTCTTGTCGTCCTCGCAGGACAGCTCCAGGGTGGCCAGGGGGGAGCCGGCCTCGAGATGCGCGAGGCAGCGCTCGAGCAGGGCCTGCTCCTGCTGCAGGGCCGGCTGGGGCTTGAGGGCGTTCTGCTTGCGCAGCCGCTCCAGGCGCCCTTCGACCTGGACCATGTCGGCCAGGATGAACTCCTCCCGGATGCGCCCGAAATCGCCGACGGGGTCGGCCGCATGGCCGTTGTCGAAGCGGCGCAGCACCGTGAGCACGGCGTCGCTCTGGCGGATCTGCTGGAGCGATTTGGTGTCCAGCGTCTCGTTTTTCAGCTCCCCCTCGCGGATGGCCACCGTGTCCGCCACATCGAGGCGCGAGTAGGTCGTCTTTCGGGGGTTGAAGATCCTTGCCAGCGCGTCGACCCGCCCGTCGGGCACCTCGATGCGGACGGAGGGGTGCCCGTTGCCGCCGCCGTTTGCGTTTGTGCCCGCGAGGGCCCTGAAGAGCGTCGTCTTGCCCGATTGAGGGGTCCCGATGATGGAGACAAACATAGATCTTAAACGACCTTTCGATATGATCCGGTTGCCGTCCGGATGTTCATTTCATGAACCGGAGAGGGCAAGAAGGTGAGAGGGTGAGAACGTTGAATACGTCTGCAGCCCCTGTCAGCCTCCGATTCTCCACCCTTTTCGCCTTCAAACCCTCTTGCCTTCTGATCAAGAGTCCGATTCGGCCATGCGCCCTTCCTTGCGCTTCATGGACAGGCGCTTTCCGGCGTCGAGCTCCATCTTGCGCAGGCGGATGTTCTCGGGTGTGACCTCGACGAGCTCGTCCTCGGCGATGAACTCGATGGACTGATCGAGCGACAGCAGCCTCGGAGGCCGCAGGGTGACCGTCGCGTCGGAGGTCGCGCTGCGCATGTTGGTCAGCTTCTTTTCCTTGACGATGTTCACGTCGAGATCGCCCGCGCGGTTCCGCTCCCCGACGATCATGCCGGCGTAGACCTCCGTGCCCACCTCGACGAAGAGCTCGCCCCGGTCGGCCATGGCGAAACTCGCGTAGGCCGTCACCCGGCCGACGCGGTCGGCCACCAGGGTGCCGCTTGCGCGCTGCGGGATCGGGCCGGCCCAGGCATCCCAGCCCTCGAAGAGGGTGTTCATGACGCCGGCACCCTTCGTGTCGGTGAGAAATTGGCTGCGGAAACCGATGAGGCCCCGGGCGGGGACCAGGAACTCGAGGGTGACGCGGCCGCTGCCGTGGTTGACGAGGTTCATCATCCGCCCCTTGCGGGTCGAGATCTTCTCCGTCACGACGCCGGTGAATGCCTCGGGGACGTCGAGGAACAGCCGTTCCACGGGCTCGAGGAGCTTTCCGTTCTCCCGCTTCGTGAGGGCCGTGGGCCGGGAGACCATGAACTCGTAGCCCTCCCGGCGCAGGGTTTCGATGAGGACGGCCATCTGCAGCTCTCCGCGGCCGCACACCTCGAAGGCGTCCGCCCGGCCCGGCATGGGGTTCACCCGGATGGCGATGTTGCGCAGGGCCTCCCGCTCGAGACGGTCCTTCAGGTGGCGCGAGGTGAGGTATCTCCCCTCGCGGCCCGCGAAGGGCCCGTTGTTGACGTAGAAGACCATGGAGACCGTCGGCTCGTCGACGCGGATGCGAGGCAGGGGCTGCGGGTTCTCAGGGTCCGTGATCGTGTCCCCGATGCTGATCCCCTGCACGCCGGCCACGGCGATGATGTCGCCCGCCTCGACGCGGTCGGTCTGCTTCTTCGCAAGGCCGTGGAAGGAGTACAGGGCGGAGAACTTGACGCCGGGCACGTTGCGGTCCAGGCCGCAGAGGGTGTAGGGCCGGTTCATCTCGAGGCTGCCGCTCATCATGCGGCCGATCCCGATCTGGCCCACGTAGGAATCGTAGTCGAGGTTCGTCACGAGAAACTGCGGCACGCCGGCATCGTCCCCCTCGGGCCCCGGGATCCGCTCGAGGATCGTTTCGAACAGCGGCCGCAGGTCCGTGGAGTCGTCCCCGGGCCTGCGGTGGGCGATCCCCTTCTTGGCGTTCGTGTAGAGGATGGGGAACTCGATCTGCTCCTCGCTGGCGTCCAGGTCGATGAAGAGGTCGTAGACCTCGCTGACGACGGCCTCGATGCGGGCATCGGCACGGTCGATCTTGTTGATGACGAGGATCACGGGCAGAGCCTTCGCCAGGGCTTTTTTCAGCACGAAGCGCGTCTGGGGCAGGGGCCCCTCGCTGGCGTCCACGAGCAGGATGGCGCCGTCGACGAGGTTGAGGCTGCGCTCCACCTCGCCGCCGAAGTCGGCGTGCCCCGGCGTGTCCATGATGTTGATCTTCGTGGCGCCGTACCAGACGGCGGTGTTCTTCGCCATGATCGTGATGCCGCGCTCCCGCTCGAGGTCCATGGAGTCCATGACCCGGTCCACGACCTCCTGATGGGCCCGGAAGATGCCGCTCTGCCGGAGCATGCCGTCGACGAGGGTCGTCTTGCCGTGGTCGACGTGGGCGATGATGGCGATGTTGCGAATCGTGTTTTTTCTCATGATGCACGCTTCTCGGGGCGCATGACCCCCTGGAAAAAAACGAAAAGAAGGGCACCTCGATGCGCACCGGGGTGCCCTTCTGCAATGGATGAGTCCGGTTTTACAGGACCTGTACGTTGGCCGCGGCGGGGCCCTTCTGCCCTTCCGTGACTTCAAAGCTCACGCGCTGGCCTTCGCGCAGGGTCCGGAAGCCCCGGGTCTGGATGGCGCTGTAGTGGACGAAAATATCGCCACCGTCGTCCATCTGAATGAACCCGAAGCCTTTCTGCTCGTTGAACCACTTCACGGTACCTTCCGACATCGCTTCCCTCCTCCTTTCTCAGATTTTCCCGTAAAAGTCGGATGTCAGCTTTGGCAGAAAGTAAAAAACCACCAGACCCGTGCGAGTGCGGTGGCAAACGTTCTCAAACCTCAAACTGCGTGTCCCCTAACTTTTACTGCACCCTGCCGGTTCGCTATCTGTCGCCGTCAGGTCGGGCAGAAGGGTATTACAGCAGAGGCCGGATGTCAAGCGATTTTATCGACGGGGAGACAAAAAGGGACGTCGGGCGATTTGACCCTTCCCTTCTGGGCCGGCGATGGGTACAATAAGGCAGTCATGGCGCATAAAACTCTTCGGAACCGGGAGGTTTTGAATGGTCACGGAGCTGATGAAGGATGTCTGGTGGGTCGGCATCGTCGACTGGGGCCTGCGGAAATTCCACGGCCACGAGCTTTCGACGCACCGCGGGTCGACCTACAATTCCTACCTCATACGGGACGAGAAGACCGTCCTGGTCGACACGGCATGGGCCCCCTTCAAGGAGGAGTGGCTCGAGAACATCCGGGCCGTCGTCGACCCGGCCGAAATCGACATCATCGTCGCCAACCATGCCGAGCCCGATCACTCGGGCGGGCTGCCCCTCATCATGCAGCACGCGCCCAACGCCGAGCTCGTCGTCTCGAAGCGGGGGGCGGAGAGCATCGAGGGGATCTATCACCGGCCCTGGAAGTTCAGGACCGTCGGGACGGGCGACCGCATCCCCATCGGGAAGAGCGAGCTGGTGTTCATCGAGGCCGCCATGCTCCATTGGCCCGACAGCATGTTCACCTACCTGGCCGGCAGGAACCTGCTCATGCCCAACGATGCCTTCGGCCAGCACTACGCCACGGCCTTCCGGTTCAACGACCAGGTCGACCGGGAGGAACTCTACGAGGAGGCCCTGAAGTACTACGCCAACATCCTCACGCCCTTCAGCCCCCTTGTCGCGAAGAAGATCGACGAGCTGGTCGCCCTGGGCGTGCCCGTGGACATGATCGCGCCGAGCCACGGCGTCATCTGGCGCGAGAACCCCATGCAGATCGTCACGAAGTACAAAGAGTGGGCGGCCCAGAGGCCGGAGAAGACCGCCGTGATCCTCTACGACACCATGTGGGAGGCCACGCGCAGGATGGCCGAGGCCGTGGGAGACGGCCTCGCCGCCGAGGGCGTCCCCTACAAGATCTTCCACATGGCCGTCACGGACCGCAACGACGTCATCACGGAGATCTTCCGGACGAAGGCCGTCATCCTCGGCTCCTGCACGGTGAACCAGGGGGTGCTCCCGACGATCACCCCGATCCTCGAGGACCTCAGGGGTCTGCGGTTCCAGAACAAGATCGGCGCGGCCTTCGGGTCCTACGGCTGGAGCGGGGAGTCGGTGAAGGTCATCGAGGAGCACCTGCAGCGCTGCAAGATCCCCGTGGCCGCACCCGGTGTGAGGGCCAAGTGGCAGCCGAAGCCGGCCGACCTGGAGGCCTGCGCAAACCTGGGCAGGACGGTGGCCCGGGCGGTCAAGGGCTGACGGGGAGCGGGCCGGGGGCGCATCCGTTCGACGTCTTCACGGAGGACCGGGCCGTTGGCGGGAAGCATTCTCTGGATGGACGACAGCCGGCGGTGCATCTGGCGCCCGGAGCGGGACTCCGGGAGGGACGCAGGCGTGCACGGCCGGGTCGCCGAGGTCCTGCTCGGCGATCACGATCGGGTCCGCGCCGCAGCGACCGTGGGCCTGCTGAGACGGAACCTGCCCTCAAACGAGATTCACGTCGTCAGGAGCGGCTGCGAGGCCCTCGAATTTTTCAGGGGGCTCGCGATGCATCCCGTCCCCGGCCGGCCGTCGCGTCCCGTCCTCGCGCTTTTGGATGAGGATCTGTCCGGCATGGCCGGCCACTCCATCCTGGGGAGCATGCTGCGGATCCCGCCCCTCGGGGCGAGGCTCGTCATCCTGCTCGTGGAGAGCGGCCGCATCGCCGCGCACCGGCAGTGGCGTCCCGAACCCGACGGCTATCTGGAAAAACCCTTCGCCTTCGCGAAGCTCAGGGAGCGCCTGCGGTCATTCGGGGGGGCCGCCGCCTCCGCGTGGACGCCCCCGCGGGCAAGGCCGGCGGGACAATCCCCGCCGCCTTGACACCAGGCGAATCGGTTTGCTATTTTTTTTCGTGAACCGGTTTCGGCCGGTCCCAGCCGATTTGCAGATTCCCTGCCCCGGCACCGGGGAGGGCCCGCCTCGCCGAAAGGAGCCTGACCCATGGTCACCACGATCCAGGAGAAAAAGGAGTCTCTCGTCGCGAAGACGCTCGACGCGGCCCGGCTGGTGGAGGTCCAGGCCGGCTCGGTCGTGAGCCGCGCCGTCATGCAGAAAAAGACCGGCACGGTGACCCTCTTCGCCTTCGACGCCGGGCAGGGCCTCAGCGAACACACGGCGCCCTTCGACGCCCTCGTGTACATGCTGGAAGGACGGGCGGAGATTGTGATCTCCGGCACGTCGCACGTGCTGGGGCCGGGGGAGATGATCATCATGCCGGCCGGCGAGCCCCACGCCCTCAAGGCGATGGAACCCTTCAAGATGCTGCTGGTGATGATCCGGGGGTAGACGCCGGCTGCCGACCCTGCGAGGCATCATGGGTTCGTTGCTGCATGACCGCCACGGGGCTTCGAGTCGGCGAGGATCGGAAGATCGGAAGTGAGGAAGAGCGGCTCGAGACAGGGGGAATGGAAATCGACTCCGCTCTTCTGCTCTTCCGCGCTTCCTCACGTCATGTGCTAAAAGCGCCTCACCGCCGGGCCTGTCGAGATCCCCGGGGAAAGGCTTTCGCGTTGCACGAAAGGCACAAGCTCATCATCGCCCACCGGGGCGCCGCGTCCCCGGCCCGCGAGAACACCCTGGAGGCCTTCCGGAGGGCGATCGACCTCGGTGCGGACATGATCGAGTTCGACGTGCGGAGCACGGGGGACGGCCGGCTCGTCATCCACCACGACCCGGACATCTCCGGCAGACTTCTCCGCGACATGACCCTTCGGGATGCCCGTGACCGGGCCCGATCCGCGGGGTTCCGTCTCCCCGAGCTCGAGGAGGTCCTCGACCTGGCGCGCGGCCGGATCGGCCTGGACATCGAGCTCAAGGAGGAGGGCTGCGAAGGGGAGGTCGTTCTCCTCGCGGCGGGCGCCCTGCGCGAAGAGGACTTCATCGTGAGCTCCTTCCATGCCGGCTCCGTCGAGAGGGTCAGGCGGTGCCGTCCCGGGGTGCAAACGGGTCTCATCTTCAACGACGCCGGGGCCCTGACGGAGGAGGTCCTGCGGGGTGCGACGCAATGGCTGTTCCCGGTCGAGAGCCTGGCGGGGGGAGGGCTTCTGGAGCTCATGCGGCGGGCCGGGAAGAAAATCGCCGTCTGGACCGTGAACGACGAAAACCGGATGAAACGGTTCCTGGATGATGACCGCATCGACGGGATCATCACGGACCGCACCGATGCCGCCCTTGCCGTGCGGGCGGGGCGATGAGCCCCGGACGCGGGGACAGGCGGCGGACATCCAATACACGGGTTGATGGAGGGTTTATGAACGAGCTTTCCAGGGACGAACTGAGGCTTCTCATCGAGAAGGGCAAGGCGCCGAGCCTGAGCATCTACATGCCCACCCACAGGGCCGGCGCCGAGGTGCAGCAGAACGCCATCCGGCTCAAGAACCTCCTCAAGGAAGCGGAAGAGCGGCTCGTGCGCGGGGGCCGCCGCACGGTCGAGGCGGAGAAATTCCTCGAACCCGTCCAGGCCCTCGTGAAGAACAACCCCTTCTGGCGCCAGCAGTCGAACGGTCTGGCCCTTTTCCTGTGCCCCGATTTCTTCCGTCACTTCCGGCTTCCCGTGGACTTCGTCCCGTCGGTCATCCTGGCCGACCGGTTCAACGTAAAGCCCCTGCTGCCCCTGTTCAACACGGAGGGGCGGTTCTATGTGCTGGCCCTGAGCCAGAAGGACGTGCGCCTGCTGGCGTGCTCCCGCTACGCGGTGAAGGAGACCCGGCCCGAGGGCCTGCCCCGGAATATCGAGGAGGTGCTCAAATTCGACGTGTTCGAAAAGCAGCTCCGGACCCGGCCCGCCATGACGGGGGCAACGGGGCAAAAAGGCTCCAGCGCCTGGACCGACTACGGCAAGGAAAACCTCCTGCGCTTCCTGCAGCAGGTCGACAAGGGCCTCCGGCCGCACCTCAAGGAGGAGCGGGCGCCCCTGGTGTTTGCCGGCGTCGATTACCTCTTTCCCATGTACCGCGAGGTCAACGCCTATCCGAACCTGCTCGAGACCGCCGTCAACGGGAACCCCGACCAGATGAGCGCCGACGAGCTCCACGCCCTGGCCTGGCCCGTCGTGGAGCCCTGGTTCCGCAAGGAGCAGGAAGAGGCCCGGGTCCGATACCGGCAATCGCTCGGGACGGGCCTTGCCTCGAACAACCTCGAGGAGATCGTGCCGGCCGCCCATCACGGCCGCGTCGGGTATCTCTTCGTGGAGGTGGGGCAGGAAAAATGGGGCACCTTCAACCCCCGGACGGGAAAAGCCGTACTCCACGACGGCGGGCAGAAAGGCGACGAGGACCTGATCGACTTCGCGGCGATCCAGACCCTGGCCGCCGGGGGCAAGGTCTACGCCGTCCCGCGCGACGGGATGCCTGACAAGGAACCGGTCGCCGCCCTGTTCCGGTACTGATCAGGGGTCAGGGCACAGGGGCCGGGAAGAGTGAAAAACCAAGAGAGGAGGCCGGGGAGACCGAAGAGTGATGCTCCCCGGTCCTTCCGGGTTTGGACCCTCATCAACGGCGGTCTTCGACCGGCCGGCAAAATGGAGTGACGGCCATCGGCGAGCATCCCTCCCCCGAGCTGACACGGGGCAGCCTCTGGCACAACATCTGGCACCTCTCGTGGCCCACCTTCTTCATCATGATCTTCAATTTCTTCGTGGGCCTGGCCGACCTCTACGTGGCAGGCTTCATCGGGCCCGACATCCAGGCGGCCATCGGGTTCGTCATCCAGCTCTTCTTCATCGTCATCATCGTGGCAAACGCCATCGGCGTCGGCACCGTCGCCATGGTGTCGCGGGCCGTCGGGGCGTCGAGCCCCGGCCGGGCCGTCGGGATCGCGAGGCAGTCCCTTCTGTTCGGCGCCGTCGTGGCGGTCGTGATCACCGCCGCCACCGTCGTGTACTGCCGCGGGATCGTCGCCCTGGCGGGCATGCCCGGGGAGATCCGCGACGTCGCGGAGGACTTCCTGCGCATCTTCGCCTTCGCCCTGGGGCCCAACTACCTGCTCATCATCACGAATTCCATCTTCCGGGCCGCGGGCGACGTGAAGAAGCCCCTGCTCACGATGTTCTGCGTCAGCCTGGTCAACGTCGCGGGCGACTTCGCCCTGGTCTTCGGGATTCCGCCCTTCCCGCAGATGGGATACCGGGGCATCGCGCTGGCCACCGCCTCGTCCTTCGCCGCGGGGATGCTCATCAGCCTGGCCCTGCTGGCGACGAAACGCTGGCGGGGCGTCTTCACCGAACCGTGGCGCGTGGATTTCCCCACCATCGGCAGGGTCATCGACATCGGCTGGCCGTCGGTCTTCCTGCAGGTCGCCTGGCAGGCGGGCAGCATCGTGCTCTACAACATCCTGTCGCGGATCGGCGAGGGAACGGTCACGGCCCTGGCCGCCCTGACCAACGGCCTCCGGATCGAGGCCATCATCTTCCTGCCGGCCTTCGCCCTCAACATGGCCGCCTCCGTCCTGGCCGGGCAAAACCTGGGGGCGGGCAACCCGCAGAGGGCGGAGACCCTCGGCTGGAAGACGGCAGGGGCGGGGATGGTCCTGCTCGGGACGCTTGCCCTGCCCGTTTTCATCTGGGCCGAGGCGTTCGCATCGATCCTCGCCAGAACCCCGGAGGTCCTTGCCGAGACGGCCCATTACCTGCGGATCAACATGGTGGCCGAGCCGTTTTTGGCCCTGGGGACCATCCTCTCCGGGGCCATCACGGGCGCCGGCGACACGAGATCCACCATGTGGATCATCGTGGCCTGCATGTGGGGCGTCCGGCTGCCGCTGGCCTATCTCCTGGCGATCGCCATGGGCTACGGGCCCACCGGGGTCTGGGTCGCCATGGTCGTCTCCATGATGGGCTACGGCCTGCTCATGGCCCTGCGCTTCCGGGGGGGACGATGGAAGCACATCCGGATCGACTAGGGCCGGCCTGCCTCCTTTCCCCCCGCCGCGCTTCGTGGTAGACTGTCTTGCATGCTGCGGGAGGAAAGGCATGACGCCCGGGGATCTGATTCGCCGCATTCTCGAGAACAGCCGCACCATCGCCGTTCACGGCATGTCCAGGAATCCCGCGAAGGCCGCCCACTGGGTGCCCCGGTACCTGGCGCAGAAGGGCTACCGCATCATCCCCGTGAACCCCTCGGCGGAGACCATCCTGGGCCTCCGGTCATACCCGGACCTCGCGTCGGTGCCGGAGCCGATCGACGTGGTCCAGGTCTTCCGCCGGTCCGAGGATGCCCTGAAGCCGGTGCGGGAAGCGGTGGCGCGGAAAAAGGAGCGGGGCGACGTCTCCGTCGTGTGGCTCCAGCAGGGGATCCGCAGCGAGGAGGCCCGGAAGCTCGCCGAGCAGGAGGGGCTGCTCTTCGTGCAGGACCGTTGCATGTACCACGAGCACCGCATGCTGAACCCCATGGATGAATAGCAGGCTGCGGACCGGCGGCGCAACCTCAATGGAGAGGCTGGGAAGCGGTGAAGCTTGGAGGCGCCGAGAGCCGATCGCACCACTTCCGCTTTTCCGAGCTTGTTGATTGCAGTGCTTCTTCACTTCCTGTCCGTCGCGGCGGGCGAGCCATGTTTCTGATGCCTCGCATGCGACCCATCCCGCAGAGGAGGCGGGGATGTGCGGTCGGTTCACCCTCGTGAGTCCCTTCGCCGTCGTGACGGAGCGTTTCGGCGCCGCCGCGCCGGCCGGGCTTCGCCCCCGGTACAACATCGCCCCGGGACAGGACATCCTCTGCGTCGTCGCGGACGGGGCGAGGCGCATCGAGCCGATGCGATGGGGGCTGATCCCCTTCTGGGCAAAAGACCCCTCCATCGGCAACCGTCTCATCAACGCCCGCGCCGAGACCCTGGCGGTGAAGCCCAGCTTTCGCGGCGCCTTCGCGAAGCGCCGCTGCCTCATCGCGGCCGACGGGTTTTACGAGTGGCGACGGGCGGGGCGTCGCAAGGTGCCGGTCTACCTCTTCCTCAGGTCGGGAAAACCCTTCGGCTTTGCCGGGCTGTACGAGGTGTGGAAAGCCCCCGACGGCCGCGAGATCCGCACCTGCACGATCGTCACGACCGGGGCAAACGATCTGGTGCGCCCCATCCACGACCGCATGCCCGTCATCGTGCCCGCGGCGCTCGAGGATCGCTGGCTCGACTGCGCCGAGAGGGACCGCGGGCTGCTGGAGTCCGTGCTGACGCCCTATCCCGCGGGGGAGATGGATGCCTACGAGGTGACGACCGCGGTCAATGACGCCGCCCACGACGGGCCGGACTGCATCCTGCCCGCCTGATGCATCGTCCCGTGTTCTTGAACGGGACCGCCCGTTCCCTTCCGTCCTGATGCCTGAATCCCGATGCCTCGCGCCTGCCGGGGGTCGCATGGGCCGGCTCGATGTGCCTTCGGCCCGCGACATGCATGTCGCAGGGGCGTGACGAAAGGGTCGCCGCTTCCAGATGCCCGCCGAAAGGGCGCTTCGGGCCGAATGCCCCGTTGCCGGGGGGATCTCCTGCGGGTCACGAGGGGGGATTGTGTCGCCGCCCCCGGAAGCATCCGGTCGGGGGATATCCCGAAATGTCATGGCATATCGGGATGATATGAAAAGATACCCGATGCCCCGACCCTGGCAGCATGTTTGCTTTGACTGTAGTTGCGTCTTGTTTATTCCCCTTGTCGGACGGCGGAGGACGATCGAATTGCCCGGGAGAATTCGTTGGGAGACGGACCTGAAAAAGGCTCTCGAGCGGCGGGAAGCAAGGGAAAAACCGGTCTTGATCTTCTTTCATGACCCCGGGGTGACCGACAGCCGCAAGAGGGATGCGCTGACGTACCCGGATCAAACGGTCATCGATCTCATCGAGGAGAATGTTGTACCGGTCAAGCTTTCCAACGACGTGGCCCCCTGGGCGGACAAGTACAAGGTGACGTGGATGCCGACGCTCATCACGGTCAACGGCGAAGGGAAGGAACATCACCGGGCCGTCGGGTTTTTGCCTCCCGAAGAGTTCATCCCCTCGGTTCTCCTGGGGGTGGGCAAGGTCCATTTCGATGCCGACAGGATCGACAAGGCCCTGCAGTACTTCGACCAGATCGTGGAGAAATACCCGCGAAGCGAGTCCACGGCCGAGGCCATCTATCTGAAAGGGATCTGCCAGTACAAGAGCACGCACAACGCGAAGCCGCTCAAGATGGCCTACGAAAGGCTTCAGGCCGATTACCCGGCCAGCATCTGGACGAAACGCGCTTATCCTTACAGGCTGCTGTGAGGATATCCATATACGATTCCCTCCCCTTCCTCCTCGCCCTGTGCGGTCCCCGCCTTAACTGCACAGGGCGAGAACTTTTTCCCCCCTTGAAAAGACGGAAGTCAGGAAGCTCGGAAGCTGGGAAGTTCGGAGTATCGGACGACTTGCGCACGGCTGCCGGCTTGTCCGGGCTTCAAAGCTTCCCGACTTCACAGCTTTCGGGCATTTGCCTGCGGCGTGAGCCGCCAGGACCACCGTAATCTCAGCGAATTGGTCACGACCGACACGGAGCTGAGCGCCATGGCGGCGGCGGCGTACACGGGGTTGAGAAGGACCCCGAGGAAGGGATAAAGAACCCCCGCGGCCACGGGGATCCCGATGACGTTGTAGATGAAGGCCCAGAACAGGTTCTGCCGGATCGTCCGCATCGTCCGGAAGGACAGCCGGATCGCCTCGGGCACGGCTCGCAGGTCGTCGCGGATGAGCGTGATGTCGGAGGCCTCGATGGCCACGTCGGTCCCCGCGCCGACGGCGATCCCGATGTCGGCGGCCGCGAGGGCCGGCGCGTCGTTGATCCCGTCTCCCACCATGGCCACGGTCTCGCCCCGTTCCTTCAGGCGGCGGATCTCCTCGGCCTTCTCGCCGGGCAGGACCTCCGCCATCACCCGGTCGATGCCGAGGGCCCTGCCCGTGGCCCG
>Ga0208940_1002945_pt1 | contig 15092 bp, 9 predicted proteins | sample AD_JPNNA6_MetaG_FD_184445 | JGI IMG/M metagenome (GOLD analysis project Ga0208940, IMG submission 184445) | Active sludge microbial communities of municipal wastewater-treating anaerobic digesters from Japan - AD_JPNNA6_MetaG (SPAdes) (version 2) | ecosystem: Engineered > Bioreactor > Anaerobic >... | reverse complement strand
CCGTGATGAAGTACGATTTGTGGAGAAGAGATCTCTTATCGAGGATGTGTTTAAAACGGCGAAAAATGCGTTCGGTTTGAAGAGAATTCACAAGTATACAACGAGATCTGTGAAAAAGACCGTCTGTCTGAATGTACTTTTACTCGGACTTGTCATTTCTCTCGGATTTAATGAAAAGATTCGATTACAGAAGTTATCTGAGTGGTGATCCGGAGAGGGGGCTAAATTTCTTTTAAATCTCGTTTAATCTAAACGTCTCAAAAAAAATAAGGCACTTCAACCAGATATAGTAAATTTTTTACAGTAGGGAACTTTTAAATTCGCTTATGACTTGAAGAGAGACTATCAGATATTATTACTATCCACGAGTGCCTCTAATTATTGATGTTAAAAAAGGATTCATTTAGATGGTTATTAGATATTGAGATGAATTCGAATCTTTGGGAATATAATATTGATAATACTTATTTATGGCCACTGATGAGGCCAGAAATATTCTGGTCGATTATTAGTTATAATAAGGGATATCTTCAGCCGCACGCAGGAGGAAAATTATTTAAATTATTTAATTTTGTGTTTTTAAGAGAATTTATGAAAACTTATAAATTTTTTAGATTTAATAATAGAAATTATAACAGTATTTTTTTTACAACCGAAGCATTACATGTGCGAGATGAAAAGACTAAAAAATTTTATGACCGATTATATTCACCATATTATAAATTATTTAAATCACAGTTGATATTTAGTAATAGTTTTCGATTTCAAGTATCTAGACCATCAGAATATGAAAAGAATCTGTTTTTGGCAGACTATATTAATATTATGGCTAGTATAAAATCACATTTTTTTAAATCTAATATACAAAAGGATGATATTTCAAATTTTTGTCAGGAAATCCAAAAAATATTTTCGTCTTCCCTTTCTAATAAATTATCAACAAGTTTGTATGGAGATTTGTCAAAAATTCAATATTATAAATCCTATATCGATAATATTATTACACGAATGGATGGAAATATCGTATTCATCCATTGTGCTTCATACCTTGGAATCACGGGAGAAATTACTCGACGGTTTAAAGAATATGGCATTAAGACAATTGAAGTGCAACACGGGTATGTGGGTCCGGAGGATTATGCTTATAACTATCCTGAAAGTAATAAGGCCCAGATCATAAAGCAATACCTTCCTGATTACTTCCTCACATTTGGTCAATATTGGGGGGAACAGATTCGGACTCCAAGCCGCGTAGTTCCAGTTGGAAACCCGACATTAAATAATTTTATAAATGTATCACAGAAAGAGACTTTTATAAAGCCGAAAACAATACTCGTGGTGTCCCAGGGAACAGTTACTTATAAAATGGTCAGAATAACCAAATATCTATCTCAAAAACTCCCAAATTATACCATTATTTTCAAACTTCATCCCGGAGAAGTCCCTTTCACATATCGCTATGAGGACCTTATGAAATACTCAAATGTTCAGATTAAAACATATGATAATATTTACAGTCTCATTGCGACAAGCGAGATTATCGTGGGTTATAACTCTACGACCCTCTTTGAATCTGTTGCATTCAGTGGTAAAAGGATATTTATCTTGAATAATGATTTCATTCCAGATTCTCTTGGATATAAATTTTCGAGTTGTCAAGAACTTTGCGATGCTATCCTTGATGGTGAATCTGGCTATCCCTCGGCACCACCTTCATATTTCTGGGAACCCAATTGGGAAGAAAAAATTTCTTCATTTTTAAATAGACTTTCTCTCTAAATTAATGAATTCTCAAGCTTCATGTTCAGTTGCGATTTTTGTCACAAAATATTGCAAATCGTTAAAATCATAAGATAAAGCGCGAATAATTAAAAATCGAATGAATCAAAACGCTTTACGGGGTATCTTTAAATGAAGATACTTGTAATTAATAATTAATGCAGGAATACCAATTATTCGCTAAACGTATTGGCCTCATAGGGATAACAAATATTCTCATCAGCCTAAGCGGAATTGTCCTCCTCCCAATCCTTACTAAAAACCTTCCAATTGAAGAATACGGAGTTTATGTTCAGATTACTGTAACCATTGGTCTTATCCCTGCAGTGGCGATGCTTGGACTCCCTTATACAATGGTTCGATATCTTGCAGCGGCTAAATCGAGGGAAGAGATACAGGATGGTTTTTATTCAATCGCAGGCATTACGGTTCTCAGCGCAGGCCTTGTATCGGCAGCTCTATTTTTATTTGCCGAACCCATTGCCACAGCGCTCTTTAATGGCAGGACTGCGATCATCGAGTTCCTCGCCCCAATTATCTTTTTGGAATGCTTAAATCTCCTCCAGTTAAACTACTTCAGGACATTCTTACAGATCCGGAAATATTCATTTTTCCTTTTCCTCAAAACAAGTCTTCAAATGATTCTCATTGTGATATTCATCCTTGGAGGCCAGGGTCTCTTGGGAGCGGTAATGGGTTTTTTAATTACCAGTCTTATTTTGTTCCTCGTCATGGGCTTTTTCATAGTTCATGGTATTGGTATCACCATTCCAACGTTTCGAAACCTGCGGGAATACCTTTCATTCGGTCTTCCTACAGTTCCTGGAAACCTCTCCAGTTGGGTGGTGAATTCAAGCGATAGATATATAATCGCTCTTTTCCTTGGTGCTGCCTATGTCGGTTACTATTCGCCGGGCTACACTCTTGGAAATATTCTCACTATGTTCATCGCACCGTTGTCTTTTATACTACCCGCAATTCTTTCAAAATTATATGAAGAGAACGATCTACAAGGTGTTCAGACGATCCTGCAGTACTCTTTAAAATATTTCCTTATACTTGCAATTCCGTCATCTATTGGTTTGTCAGTTCTTTCAAAACCAATTTTGAGCATACTATCAACGCCAGAAATTGCATCAAATGGTTATTTAATCACTCCATTCACAGCGATGAGTGCAATATTTTTTGGGATATATGCAATCATTGTCCAAATACTCGTTTTAGAGAAAAAGACTATTATTACCGCTAAAGTTTGGATCGTTGCCGCACTTATAAATTTCGGATTAAACCTTTTTGCAATACCTTTCTTTGGGATTGTAGGGGCTGCTATTACAACTTTTTGTGCATTTATTTTCCCTCTTGGTGTTATCCTGTATTATACAAAAAAACATTCTTTTATTGATATTTTCCATGATTTTAATAAAACAATTCTACATATTTTTCTTGCATCGTTATGTATACTACCAATTGTAATAATGATTAAACCAAGTGGTATAATACCAATAATTGTGATAATTATAGTATATTCACTATTATATTTTGCTTTTTTATATGCATTTCGAGAAATCAAAGAACAAGAGATTTCCTTTTTTAAAAAGATAGTAATATTCAGATGATTTTTTAACTAATAATCCCCAGTAAAAAATCTCAAAAATAAATTATTGTTATCAAAAAATCTTAACCTCTTCTTTTTTTTTGAACCCCTAAAAATCACATCCGAGATTCCGAATGTCGGAATTCAAATCTACGATTCGCAGGAGGGGATGGTTTCTTCAGGGAATTAACCAATAGAGTAGATTAAAATACTTGGATTTATATCTGAGAACTATTATATTTTTTTGTACCCCCGGATATCACATTCACGTCAAAAGACATTACTGCTCGGCAGATCGGGCACCTGGGACTCGCTGCCGGTGCAATTGACGATCTTGGGATTATGGGAATTATCGATCAGGCACCTCCTAAATCCCGCGACCATGCACTCAACCATTCTGACATTATCAAAGCCATGGTCGTCAACGGGCTGGGGTTCAATGAATGAAGCGTGTATCTCATCTCCCGTTTCTTTGACAACATTGCCACAGAACAGCTCTTCGGGCCCGGAGTCACTCCGGAACATTTCAACGATGACGTCGTAATTCGGACTTTGGACAGAATCTACGAATACGGATCCACCGACCTCTTCAATAAAATCGTCCCCGAGCTTATGGCAAAATGGGAGTTTGGGACACACCTCCTCCACGCGGATACGACGACTTTCAGTATCCTTGGCGAATATGACAACGATGAGGACTTCGGAACCATCAGAATCATGCACGGTCACAACAAAGACCACCGGTGGGACCTCAAATAGTTCGTCCTCGCGATGGTCACGAACCAGCATGGAATTCCCCTGTTTACCCAACCGTATTCGGGCAACGAGTCAGAGAGGAAGATCCTGCTCGACACCATCTGGAAGGTCAAAGAAAACTTAAACCTCGAAGAGAAAAACTACTAAGTTGCGGGCTGATCATTTTACACGGCACACAAACTCGAGATCCTAGGGAGACCTACGTTTTGGATCAGCTGGCCACCGTCCACAGTCGAGGAAGTGAGAGACCTCATCCGTGCAGATGTTCCCATGGTTGCAGCAAAGATAGAAGGATATGCATTCTATGAGTCCAAATCCGTGTATGACAGGATACCCCAAAAAAAGGTTCTTGTCTCCTCCGTGAAGGGGAGACTGACAAAGGAGAAGACCTTTGCAAAGACTCTGGAGAAACGCGTCCGGAATGCCACCACGTCATGGAAGAGACTGAAAACAAAAGGGTTTGTCAGTGAACCGGATGCATGGTGGCTGCACGGGGGTGGTTCGAAAGACATCAGTTCCTTTCCCCTGGAAATATCAGGGTCGTGCCATGTGTGCAGAAAGTGAATGGAAAGATAGGCAGACCCGGGTAAGGTAGAAGAGACTTGTATTGTCTATTTCCTTGAATCTCCCCTCGAGGTCGATCCCGCGTACATGGAGCGGGATAAATCCTGCACGGATCGATTTGTGATTACAACGAACGACCTCGATTTGGACCCCAATTCCATTCTTGCCTATTAAATGGGGGCAACAATCGGTCGAGAGAAGTTTTCGGTTCTTCAAAGACGAAACGTTTCATGCCTCAAAGATTTATCTCAAAAAGGAGTCCCGGATCGAGGCTTTTTCCATGATCCTAGTCCTTTACTTATTTTCCATTCTGTCGTGGAATGATATCTCCGGTGTAGGTTGAAAGAGACGGGAAAGACGGTGAAGAACCAGCGGAATAGGCCTATCCAGAACCCCACCCTGACGTGGATATTCATCCCGTTCATGAAACCCGCGGAGGTTGTGGTGTCTGTAAATTCCCCATATACAACGGTTTATTGTGAATCTGGACAAGGATTTGACAGAAATCCTTTGCGTCCTGGGACCGTCTTTCGAAAATAGTATTTTTCGAGGACGACTTGCGAAATGTAAGATACAATAATCGGAGGAAAGATTTTTTTTGAAGATTTGGTGGATTTGATGCTACACTGAAGGGTGTTAGGGGTCGATGTTGCCTAATCACTAAAAACTTTGTTTGAAGCCTTTAAACGGGAATACTATCCATACTTTCTTTGAGGAAAAATGTTTTCAGAAATCATATATCATGATTTTTCCCATAGCGGATGTTTTAATTTCCAGTTCCCCTCATTATCCTTTTCGAAAATATCCTCATTATAAAATCTGTCTACTATTTCCCAGAATTCTCTAACGGAGTACCCCAAAAATTCACAAAAATCTTTTATTGCAAGGCTATCCAATTTAGAATCATGTTCTTTCACCAATTGTATAGCCTCTTCTCTGGATATCAGTCCATAGCGGATAAACCTTGATGCATAATCTGTAGCCGTTGCATGACCAAATTTTGGATATTTCATCCATGGATGAACCAGATATGCTCTACTATCGACCTGATCAAAATCTTCGATATGATGTTCTCGTTTCCATTCATGAGTTAAATCCTGAAAACCTCTTTTTTTCGCAAATAAATAATTATTAAACGAATTCCATCTGACAAAATAACTTAAATATATTGAATTAAGACCTAATTCATTAAGTATGCTTTTATCAGGAAAAATGCACAATGATAAATCCTTCATTGAGATATCTGCATCTATCAACTCTTCCCATGGAATATCTGATGCAACACCGTTGAATATTTGTTCATTTGCAGAGGGTGTTTCAACTGAATTTGGTCCCCCATACTCGTAACTTACATTTTCACCATAAATCACCAGAGGTATTCCGAATTTTGTTGCTATATGTAAAGGATATGTGTATATCAAGCGGTCAATATACCATGTTGGTTTCCCATATCTTTCAAAGGTTTTTCTCATAATTTTCTTTTGAATTTTTCGATTAGGTTTTAAGCTTAAAATATCGCACCCAAATTCTTCTGATATATTTTGAATATTGTGCTTTCCTGCCTCGGTCATAGGAAAATTATCCTCTACTGTAACCAGTAATGGATTCATCCCCATTTGTTCCTTCATAATATGTGTTTGGTAGTGACTATCTTTTCCACCGCTAATTGCGATAATACAATCGTAATTATCTCCATATTTTCCACGGTATTTGTCACAAAGTTTTTTTAATTCTTCATAACGTTGGGTCCAATTAATAGTGGCTTTCTTTTCATAGGCCTGGCAAGCAGAGCATACTCCCCTCTCATCAAAGGAAATTCCAGGTCTTGTTTCCGGCATAACACATTTCGTGCAATATCGCATAGAGAAAAATTTACAATGTGTATTTTTATATATTTTTTTAAAGAATCACCAACCTGGGATATCCCGAATTATGTTTACACATAGAACCACTCCTGAACATAACCGAGTATCCGTTCTGGAGGGAGACGATACCAGAATGCGTTATAAGGCTCATCATAATTGAGACTCGAATGGGGCTTGATCTCATTATGCCAGACTACAATTTCATCGATTGACCGAAATTTTTTGATTTTTCTCTCCACTTCTCCGTAGAATCGTTCAATCTTACCATTTGTCTGAGGATGCTTGACCCTGGCGACAATATGCTTGATTCCATGCTGATCAAGGAACTCCTTGAAGGTATGCTGTGCTACCTCACGTTCACGTGCAGAAACGAATTGTGTGCCGTGGTCGGTGAGAATCTCCCTGGGGATCCCATACCGTGCAAATCCCATTTCAAAAACAAGAATAGTATTCTGGGTGGTGGGAGAATCGAAGACACCATGGCAGGTGACCAGTCGGGATGAGTCATCCATGAATGCTATCAGCCATTTCTTCTGGCCATCGATTGTAACCTCTTTCCAGTCACCCTGCCAGAGAGACAGGGAATGCTCCCGCTCGAATCGGACCCGCCTCCTCTGCTTTCTCTTTCTCATATTCACTTCGATACATCCGTGGCCAAGCAGGACTCGATATATGGTGTTATGAGGGATATGTATCCCATGGACCTCTTCTATCTCCTTCTTAAGATGCTCAGGTCCAATCCTGTAATCGTGAAAACTCTCGAGGATTAGAAATCGTGTCTCTTCATGGAGATCTTTTTAATTTTCGACCAGGTCGATGAAGAAAGGGAATAATTCCTGATTGGTTATAGCGTTTGATGATATGATGAATCCATTGCCGGCTTACTCCAAAATATTCTGCTATTTCTGGTATTGGCTTCTTTTTCTGCCATTGTTTGATAATTCGCTCAATATCCCGATTTGTTAATTTCTGCACATATTCGTCTGTGCTGGGTGTAAAGTTATTTCGGGATACTACAATTCTTTTCTCACACACATTGCCCAGTATTTCCCTCTTTTCTCCATAAGTTCTTCATGAGTCCCTTCTTCGATTACTCTTCCCTTTTCAATGACCACTATCTTATCAGCATTTTGAATTGTAGTCAGCCGATGAGCTATCACGAGTGTCGTACATTCCCTTGCAACCTGGTCAATTGCCTTCTGTACTGCTGCTTCAGAGATGTTATCAAGAGAGCTTGTAGCCTCATCCAGAATTAAAAACTGTGGCTGACGAATCATAGCCCTCGCGATGGCAATCCGCTGTTTTTCTCCTCCCGACAAGGTAATGCCCTGGTCTCCGACGAGGGTGTCATATCCTTGTGGAAGATCCATGATAAAGTCATGGGCGTGCGCAAGCTTTGCTGCATGTATCACTTCACTATCTGAAAATTCACCCCCAAATACAATATTTTCCCTGATCGTTGCATTGAATACAAAGGGATCCTGGCTGACATACCCTACGATGTCACGGTATGAATTCACATCATATTCCTTCAGGTCATAACCATTTACAATGATCTTCCCTGATTTGGGATCGTACAATCGCAGAAGAAGATTTACGATAGTTGTTTTCCCTGACCCCGATGGACCGACAATGGCTGTCATCGATCCTTTTTTAATTGCAATTGACACATCCGAGAGGACCTTTGCATGGTCATAGGAAAAACTCACCTTATCGATAATGATATCAGAATTAATTCCATTGCAAATACGTTTTCCATTCAGTATCGTGTTGTATTTTTTTCATTGAGAATAGAATAGACAGCCACAAGATGAGGATAATAATTATTCAGTTGCATCTTGTAATTCCCCATGTTCATCGCTTTTGGAACTATTTTTAACATTCCTACTGCATAAGTCCCCAAAGCAGGTATTATGGTCAAGAAACTATCTGAATAATAGATGTACAGAACAAGAACAATGACTCCAATCGTGACTAAAAACAGTGAGTTAATGAGAATAATCGGTATTCTCTGGATAAACATGAATTCTGCAAATTTATCCCAGTAAATTTCCAGAGATTTAATATACTGATCCCACCAATGCCTGGAGGCATTCAATGCCTTTATCGGTTTTATCCCCGTAATATACTCATTAATAACTTTATTTTCAGATTTACCAGAAGAAATTTGAAGATTTCCAAGTCTTTCAGATATTGAGTTACTAATTGAGTTAATAAATAAGTAAAAAAGACCTCCCCCAATTAATACCAGGACCAGTCCTCCTGGAGAAACAAAAAAGAGCATTAAAAGAATGGAGAGCATCAGGAAAATATCTGCGCATAAAGACAAAATCGTGTGAAATGTCAATTGGATATAATAAGGGCTCTGGTTAAAGAGATTAATGAGATCCCCCTGTCTGGAATCAATAAAAAATTTATAATCGTTTGAATCGATCTTTGAAAAAATCGCTTTTTTTGTTCGTTCGATAACCTCCCTCTGGAAAATAAATGCAAGCTTCCAGAATACAATTTGCAAGATTAGGGAGATTAATGTCAATAAAATAAAAAAGATGCCAAGATGAATGAATAAAGATCCCATCGGTATAAAGCTGCTGAAATACTGGAGAGGATTCCGATTATCCCTTCTTTTTTTCCTCCTACCTTCCGATTACGGTTTAATTCCCCGGTATAAGGTCCCCTTCTTCTCCCGAATTTCCTGAATTTCCGGTCCTTTTCCCCTCTCTTTCGAGAGCTACCGCTAGGAGGAGTGCAAAGTGATGGTACGGAGCTGCTGCAGGTTGAAGGCAAAGCAGGAGAAGAGGTTTTTACAATTGACACGGGCCACGGTGGTGACCAGCATATGACCGGCACGACACACCCTTTTCATCACCGCAAACGGCCGTTCCACGAGTGATCGGGTCCGCATGATCGCCCGGTTTCTCCGCTTCTCTTTGATCGATAACGGGTGTCCCCTCGTGCTGCGATGCATCGTCTTGTCCATAGAAGCCTGAGGCTTTACTCCGAAGTATCCTTTGTCCCGATAAACCGTCTCCCCCTTCCGAGAGAGATCGATCTGGCCGTCGTGCCGCGATGCGGTAGTGGTCTCTATTCTCCGGATGAGCTGATGCTCTTTGTCCATCATGATATGCAGTTTGTACCCGAAGTGCGACTTTTTCCCTTTCTTTGCCCAGGTGCCGTCCCGGCTCCGCCGGGTCTTGGCCTCCTCTCCCCGGGGCGTGTCCGCCGGTTTATGGCCGGGATCGGCGGTGATGAAGCTCGCGTCCTGGATAACCCCCTTCCGAATTTTCAGACCCTTTACCTCGATCTGCGTCTGCAGCTGATCCCAAATCGCCTGCTCTTTCCTGCTCCTGATCAGCCGTTCCCGGAAGTACCAGAGGGTGGTGTGATCCGGTATCTTCTCCGGGAATCCCAGGAACTTCCGGAAGGATATGCGGTCGTTGGCTTGCCGCTCCATCTCTGGATCGGAGAGACCGTAGAGCGACTGGAGGACAAGCATCTTCACCAGCAGAATCTCGTCGGTATTCGGTCTTCCGCCCTGATCGGTGTGGTTGTTATAAATCTGGCTGATGATGGGACGGAAGGCCTCCCATTCGATCAGGGACTCCAACTCCGCGAGCTTGTCGCCGAGTCTCTGGATGTGTTTGTACTGCTCGTTGAGGGCAAAATCGATAAGATTGTTCATTATTCAGGAGATCGACGAGCTGAGATATAGCTTTTGCGGTTTGAGGCTGGGTTTATCGGAATTCTCTTAAAATTATTTTGCAATTATCAATTTTTTGAAAAATTGAATTTCTTGCTCCTTAATTTCCCGCAACATAAATAAAAAAACAAAATACAAAAATGAATATAACATAATTGTCACAATCAAAGATGTAATATCACTTGGTTTAATCATTATGATAATTGGTATAACGCATAACGATGCAAGAAAAATATGTAGAATTGTTTTATTAAAATCATGGAAAATATCAATAAAAGAATGTTTTTTTGTATAATACAGGATAACACCAAGAGGGAAAATAAATGCACAAAAAGTCGTAATAGCAGCCCCTACAATCCCAAAGAAAGGTATTGCAAAAAGGTTTAATCCGAAATTTATAAGTGCGGCAACGATCCAAACTTTAGCGGTAATAATAGTCTTTTTCTCTAAAAAGAGTATTTGGACAATGATTGCATATATCCCAAAAAATATTGCACTCATCGCTGTGAATGGAGTGATTAAATAACCATTTGATGCAATTTCTGGCGTTGATAATATGCTCAAAATTGGTTTTGAAAGAACTGACAAACCAATAGATGACGGAATTGCAAGTATAAGGAAATATTTTAAAGAGTACTGCAGGATCGTCTGAACAGCCTGTAGATCGTTCTCTTCATATAATTTTGAAAGAATTGCGGGTAGTATAAAAACCAATGGAGAGATGAACATGGTGAGAATATTTCCAAGAGTGTAGCCTGGCGAATAATAACCGACATAGGCAGCACCAAGGAAAAGAGCGATCATATATCTATCGCTTGAATCCACCACCCAACTGGAGAAATTTCCTGGGATTGTAGGAAGACCGAATAAGAGATATTCCCGCAAATTTCGAAACGTTGGAATAGTGATGCCAATACCATGAACTATGAAAAAGCACATGATGAGGAATAAAATAAGACTGGTAACAAAAAAACTCATTACCACACCCAAGAGACCATGGCCAGTAAGGATAGATATCACAATGAGAATGATTTGAAGACCTGTTTTGAGGAAAAGGAAAAATGAATATTTCCGGATCTGTAAGAATGTCCTGAAGTAGTTTAGCTGGAGGAGATTCATGCATTCCAAAAAGATAATGGGGGCGAGTAACTCGAGGATCGTAGTCCGGCCATCAAAGAGTGCTGCGGCAATGGGTTCGGCCAAAAAAAATAGAACAGTTGATGCAAGACCTGCGCTGATAACCGTTATGCATGCGATTGAATAATAAGCATCCTGGATCTCTTCCCTCGATTTTGCCGCTGCAAGATACCGAACCATCGTATAGGGGAGTCCAAGCATCGCTACTCCGGGGAAAAGACCGATGGTTACGGTAATCTGAATATATATCCCGTATTCCTCAATTGGAAGGGTTTTGGTAAGGATTGGGAGGAGGACAATTCCGCTTAGGCTGATGAGAATATTTGTTATACCTATGAGGCCAATACGTTTAGCGAATAATTGGTATTCCTGCAATAATAGATAATAGAAAGTATCTCATTTAAAGATACCTTATAAAATGTACACAAAATGATGTAAAATTGGAAAAGGCCCTTTATCCTTTATATGGTTGACAAACAGGTGAATACAGGGCAGGAATCGAAAGGAAGTTGCACTTCATTATCTTACCGATAACGGAGAAAGAATGAAGAAACTCATCGCCTGGTTTTTGAATAAGGTGATGCAGGAGGAGGCAGAACGGCAGGCTGGAGTCGGGAGATACCAGAGAACGAGTTCAAGGAGAACGTACCGAAACGGCCATCGCAAGAGGACGCTCAAGACACCATATGGAGAGGGCATTCTTAATAAACCGCAATTGCGCGATAGTCCCTTCCACACAAAAGTGTTCGAATGATATTCCCTTACCGGGAAGGCCGTAGAAAATGCTATTCTGGAGTCGTATCTCCAAGGAGTCTCCACCAGGAAGATCCAGGAAATTGTCGCTTATCCCGGCGTCGAGAAGATCTCCGCCTTATACATCTCGAAGATTGCCACTGAACTGGACCAGAACGTCCATCAGTTCCCCTTCCAGCCGAATGAGACCTATATACCATATCTCTTCGCAGATACCTCCTATTTCAAGGTTCAAGATGGGATAAGGTATATCAATAAGGCACTCCACGTTATTGCCGGGATCCGCAATGACGGATTCCGGGAGATCCTTGGCACCAGAATCGCGGACTGCGAAGATGAACTAACCTGAGAAGATATTTTCTCTGAGCTGAAGGAGAGAGGACTGGACAAGGTCAACCTTATCATCTCTGACGGACACAAGGGGATACAGGCAGCCGCTGGCCATGTCTTTCCGGGTTCCAGCTGGCAGATGTGTCATGTCCACTTCATTCGAGCGGTTCTCCGAAAACTTCCAAGGAAACTGCATAAGGAGATCGCCCAGAATGCATAAGGATCCTCTCTGATCCACGCAGACTTCAGGAATGTGCCGATGAACTCGAAATTAGAGGATTTTCCCGGGCAGCAGATACTGTAGAACGATTCATTCCAAGACTGCTGAATACCGTATTGCCCCCTAAGACCACTGGCGGAGAATAAGAACCACGAATATACTTGAACGACTCAATAAGGAACTGAATCGAAAATCTAGAACTAGTGGGGCGTTCCCTAATGACGCCTCTCTGCTCCAACTTGCGGGAATAATTTTCATGGATATTAACGAGGAGTGGATCGCGAGTCGTATGTATTTATCCGGGTCCGATGTGATAATATGTCAGAATACTCGGGCAGAATTTACAGCAACTTAGATACGCTGCCCTCCTGGTGGGCTTAACCTATGATACATGGAACTGACTTGGGATTCCAGTCTAATCAATCAGTGGTAAATAAGGTCACAGCATTCGCGACAAAGCAGAGTGTTTTCTGCGAAGAGCTGAAAAGAGCTCTCAGTAATCGATTTTTACAGTTACTGATAAAGGGCAACACAGGTTGTTTTTCTATTAAGTATAATTTTATAAATGGATATCTAAATTTTATTAACCTATTAGAATCCAACCCTAATTATATTTCTGTGATAAAGACTCATAATACTCTAGATATAACTTTAGATATATATAAAATATTTAATATAATTGATAGAATATTTAAATTAATAAAAAAAATATTAGCTCGGAAAACATATCCTCCTGTGGATGTTCTTTTCATTTCAAGAGATCGTCAGGTAAAAGTGAAAACAAAATCTGGTTACATGGTAGGTGACTATATATTTTATAATGTTATCGATGAACTCAAACGAGTTATCCCAGAGTGCAGGATTCAGCTGTTCATCATAAATGATAAATTTGATTATTTAACGATAAGAGATTATATTAAATCCATATATATTACTTTACAGAAGTTTATTGAATGGAGAATTTTCCGCAATAGATTCATAGAGACTCAAAGAAACGTCAACGTCAACGATGATCACATAATACTTGCTACATCATTTTTCTTTCATCCTTTTGTCTTCTTAGGAAACGCACTGCTAGGATATAATATTGGGCGATTGCTCGCTGTTATTAAACCGAAGGTTATAGTATCAAATGATGACTGCATGTATACAAGACCTATAGGTTGTAACGCTAAAGTGATCGTGCTACAGTCATCAAGAATTACGGAATATTTAGAGGAATTAAGGAAATATATCTTTTTGGATAATAATCTAAAGCCGGATTACTTCTTGGCATCAGGACCTGCCTTTGGGACAATAAAAAAGAGATGCCAAGCAGCAGAGAACGTAATCGTGACGGGCCTACCAAGATATGATATCCTCGCTAGCGCCTCAAAGATATACTCAAAGCCCGAATTTTTATATAGATATAATATTAGTTCTTCTCATAAGATTATACATTGGTCCACTCAATGTCACGTGCTTAGTGATGAAGAAAATGCTGCGAATTTTGCTGAAATTTTTGGGGCAATGAGATATCTTAAAGATGTGACATTGGTGATCAAACAACATCCAGCAGAAAATGAGCGATACACCAATCTTATACAGAAATATGTGGCAGATTATGGTATATCTGCCATAATACCCCCCAAGGACTCTGATACATACGAGCAACTCTATGTCTGTGATCTTATGATAACAAAAAATTCTACTACCGCTATAGAGGCTGTAGCACTAGGAAAGCCAGTTATTATTCTGAATTTAAGCGGAAAGCCAGACATTGTGGAATATGTAAATGAAGGTGTTGCTCTAGGAGTCTATAAGCCGGGATGCCTTCTGCCAGCAATAGAAAACCTACTCAAAAATGATTCAGAGCTTGGAAATAAAAGAAAAAACTATATTGAGAACTATCTTTACAAGATAGATGGAAAAGCTACAGAACGAGTAGTAGATATAATAGTAAAATCGCTGGCAGATTTTAGTAATGGAGAGATTGTCTAACTTGCCGGAATGAATTCAGATGTAAAATCCCGAATTCTGTTTACACATAAAACCACGTCTTCACAAAAAACAGGATTCGTTCTGGAGGTAATCGATACCAGAATGCATGATAAGATTTAGCCCCCTTGTGGGATCAGCCCCAAAATAGCACCAAATCATTTCTCAATTGACATTTTGGATAAAATTCATGAATGCCGGATAAAAGTACACTTGGAACTACGTCTAAATTCTAAAATAACCTGGAATAAACCGCAAAATTGATCGTACTCGAAGGGGAATACATATTTAGTAACACAATGTACTCCCCATTGATAGTAGAGCGGAAGGACCCAAAATGGTTCCTCTTGGAACGGGTTCTGGCAGTCGTATCGACACGTCGTGCACAGCAGGAGTTCTCAAAATATGAGATAACTC
>Ga0208940_1002927_pt1 | contig 15152 bp, 12 predicted proteins | sample AD_JPNNA6_MetaG_FD_184445 | JGI IMG/M metagenome (GOLD analysis project Ga0208940, IMG submission 184445) | Active sludge microbial communities of municipal wastewater-treating anaerobic digesters from Japan - AD_JPNNA6_MetaG (SPAdes) (version 2) | ecosystem: Engineered > Bioreactor > Anaerobic... | reverse complement strand
TATCCTTATTTCGCTTTTTTACCATCTGGGCACCTCCTGTTGTTTGGGGTTCATTTGCATATTCCTTTATACAACAGGTTTCCCAGATGGTTCATTCAATATTTAATAAATGCGTGCAAGATTCAGGTTATAATTTGGTTCCTTTGCGAGCGAAGTGCACATTTTCAAGAAAATCCGAGTATCGTAACGGGGGTGAACAGAGGTGAGGTGGGCAATTTTATGAATAGGCATTGATGGTTTTCCCGGTCAACCTGGTTAGAATATTTTGCGTGGCCTTCAAGAGTTTGTATCGACTATCCCAGTTGGCCAGTTTGATATTGAATTTTTTTAATATTCTAAAAGTTAATTATTTCGTTGTCTGCATGGCTTGGCCTACAGGCATCCATCGCCAATTTTCTGTAATCCGACAGCATTTTTTTCTCCATAACTCCCCATGAATATCGTTCTCTCACGGCTTTCTGGCCATTTTCTCCCATGATCCTGATTTTCTCATAATCAGTCAAAAGCATCTCGATACCATCAATGATCGACTTCACAGTCTGCCCATCAATTAAAACACCGCAAGATTCATCCTCGATAATCTGCTTCATTTCTGGAAAATCAACGCTCAGCACAGCCAAGCCTGAGTTCATGTAGTTGAAAAGCTTATTGGGCGGTCCCGCCAAGCGGTTGTTAATACTATTCCTGAACATAATTAAACCGGCATGACAGTCATTGATTGATGCACTGACTTTCTCGTAAGAAAGCCAACCCGTTATTTCTATGACATCTTGCAGATTTTTGTTGAGAATTTCTTGGTCAAGCCACTCTTTTTCTTTGCCAAATACATCTCCAACAATACGTAGTCGCACCTTTTCCCGAAGAATGTTGACCGCTTCGATCATTTCTTTGAGGCCACGGTTAAATGGTATTGATCCTTCATGGCAAAGCAGAAGCTTTTCACCTTTTTTAGGCCATGATTTTCGCAAAGGTTGAGGAAAAAGTTTTAAACTTGGTCCATTATAAAGTACGCTGACAGGCATTTTGTAAGAAAGAACCAGCGCATAGCCTCTAACAATATTATTGGCAGTAAAAACATGATCAACCCATTTCATTGAAAGTCTATTCCACAAAACATGAGCTAAAAGAATAGGCATTTTAAGAAGATTATTACATTTATCCGCAGGTTCCCCAGGAGGATATTCATGCATATCATGAATGACCAAGACTTTAAATCCTCTTTTGCGGAGAACTTTTTTTGTCCGTGCGGCAATCGCCAGAGACAAATCAGGCTCATGTGCATGATATACGTCTGCTTTTAACTTCACAGCTAAACTGCTCAACTCCCAAAATGTTTTCCACTTTCCAGCAAGACCTTCCCGCTTTGGCAGCCCAAAAACTTTTATCCCTAGGTATTCGCAAGCGCCTGTTGGCGCTTTACCCCGCGCGATTATACTTCCATCATTGCGGACGTATTCGTAACGTGCATTACATGAAAGAATGATGAAAACATTGTGACCGGCACGTACAAGACTAACTGCTTCCTTGTGCACTACACGGGCGTCATCAAGACTGTGCCGCGTTGTAATCATACATATCTTCAAGTTCATTCCCCGCTTATATTTTATTTCGAACGCGTCAGAATCAAGCAATCCTTTTTGCTCTGTAAAGTGTGGAGTACATATGCCTTAACACGTAGTAAATTGATAGTCCCGTCAAAATAAAAATCATAAACACTATACTAAAGACCTGATCAATAGCTTGATTACTGTAGCCGAGCATCAATGGGACAACAAGCGTATATGCGGCCAGAAAAATAGGGGTTTTGGGAGACTTTTGAAAAATTATTTGTATTACGATAATCTGTAAAAACATAAGCACTAAGACCAAAACAAATCCGGCAATCCCAAAATTTGCATAACCTTGTGAAAAGGAAGGTGACGAATAATTCATCAGACCTCCAGACACGTAATAACCAAGAAATTGTGATAAATTAAAAGGTTCATAGGGAAGTATATGGCCAGGATTTCCGAAGCTTGTTCCGCCAAGAAAATCATGGAGGCTCGGAAAGATCATGACAATTTGTGCATGCGCCTCCGTATAGACTGCAAATATTCTATGGAAAAAGTAGTCCGGCAAGGCCATTAAAACTTCATAAAATTCTCTATTTAATCGATATATGCGAACGAACAGGGTTATTGAACCTATGGCGACGGCTATATATCCAAATAGTTTCTTCATATTGAGCGACCCTGGTGAGATAAGTGTATTGATTATTAACACGTATAAAACGAGGTATGCGAAAGGTGTCTTGTGCATCGTCAAAGATGAAAAGAAAAGCACCAAGGGCAGATTAAGATAAAATATAGTTTTTATTTTTGGCGAGGGCACAAGACGTTTCCATGCATAAGTAAAACAAAATATAAACGCTGGAATAGTATGGAAACCAAGTGAATACCAGTGCATGCCCTCCGGAAGGTTTGTTGATTTTTCTGATCTAACATCGTAGAGTTTAGTGTATTCAAAAAGGTCGACTTCAAAAACCGCCGGCATACCGTGTCTTGAATAATACAGGAAAAACATGGCAAAAGAGAATCCCCATAGAAGCACTAGTAATGGCACTATAGCCCGCATGTCTGCGGTGCTGTAATTCAAGTTTGTCCAGTTAATATAAAGTGAGCGTCCTGAAACAAAAATAAAAAAGTAAAAAAGATAGAAGGCGACGACAATAGCGATCAACGAGTAATAATACAAGTTGGTGAATAACTGCTCATCATTAATAACGCGCCATGATCCCACAATGTTAAATATGTATATCCCAATCAACGCAACAAAAGGCAACATGAAATTCTGATAATGCCTGTGACGGAAAATTAAAACGAAAAGTGGCAATGGAAGAAACAACAGTATAGTATATAACAGAATATTCAAGTTAACCTTCTTTATATTTGGCAGTCACATATTTGAAGTATTTATTAAAAACGTTCAACAAAATAAATGTCGACCCAGCCGAAATAACGAATGATGATATAGCATCTAACCACCTTTGCGACGAATAAATATTCCATGCTGATAAAGTCGGAACCAGGACAAGACCAAGTGAAATGACAAGCGCGATAACATGATAGCCAAGCATTAATTTGATCCTAAGATTTTTCTTCGCTCTGAACCACACGGCAACAAATAATACCGTAACACCGCATAAAACCGACGACACTGTCCCCAGCAATCCGATTCGTCCAGTCAAAAACACGGCGGCAGTAAAAGTCACTATTATCGAAAGAAAGAAAAACAGGCCCAATTCAAATGTGTTACGCTCCAAATAGTAATGTATAGATGTGAATCGATAGATACCAAGAAGGAAATTGGAAATGATGAGGATCGAAAAGCAGCCCGCAGGCAAACGATAATTTGCATTAGCAACCACGGAAAGCAGGATATCTTCAAACCTGATTGACAAACCACAGACGATAATCCCCACGATAATATACATATTTAAATATCTGGAAATGATTTGCCGGGTCTGCACTTTATTATTCTCTTCCCATGCCCGGAAGGCTGGCGGATGCAAAATTGTGTTCAAGGGTTCATATAGAGTCTGGAAACATAGCGCTGCGATCATGCAGCCGACAGCATATTTGGCAACGGCGCCGGTATCCAGCGCGCCAACAATAACATAACGGTTTAGATTGGGCAGGAGATCACCCATAAGCATTATACACACTATGGGGAAGCCGTAACTGACAATTTGAGAGATGCTTTTGGTGGAAGGTATTTGCGCTTTGAAGATGTCCTTCGTTCGCAGAAAAAGAAAAACCCCGAAGAATAAAATGGCGGAAGCCACAGCCGTGCCGAAAAGGTAGCCTTCAGTGGGCGATTCAGACCACCAGATGACACCCATTATAACTCCTGCAACAAGAAGCGCCTTTGCAACAATTGCCACGGAATTATATAAAATATGCCTTTCCATCACGCGCAGCAGCGCTTTAAGAAGAGCGACAACTTGCTCAGTTAATGCCGCTAATAAAAATAGCAGCAGCATGCGATAGCTTATTTTCAATTCTCCAAAAGTCGGTTTAAAAAAAATAAAAATTGTACCGATAATCATGCCGACCAAAAATATTGTTGCAACAGATATAAAAAATCCTTCTTTGTAAGCTACAATACCGTCCCTGCAGTAAAATCGTATAATATACTGCGGCGTGCCTAACCCGCCAATTAATATCGTCCAGGCTAGTACGGGCAATACAATCTGTATTTCACCAAATGTGCTCGGTAATAATATTGTTGTCAGTACCTTGGTCTGCAGCAGGCCAAGTAATGGCATCAGCGCAAAGCTGATATAATAATATATTGATGCAGGAATTTTTAGCATGAGCGAGCAACATCAATACTTTTGTGAACAATACGATCAATTATCTGCGCTACCCGTACACCGTCGTTAACCGTTGTGAATAAATTTGAATTTCCACGAACAGCTTCATAAAAATTATTCTGGTAGCCCTTAAATCCTTTATCTTGAACCGATGAAGGCAGTAAATCCTTTTTAAAACCGTAGCCGCGAAGCCCTTTGAAATCATCTATGACAAAGATTCTTCCCGCGTCAAAAACCTCGATAAGCTCCTTGCCGTATTTTGCGCTGCCTTGTCCCGAATATATGATTGTTCCCATATCCCCGTTGGAAAAACGCAAAATGATAGAAAAATTGTCTCTGGCCGGTGACAGAGGAGAATCGCTCCCCAAAAAGCAACCGGTTGCCTCCGTCACTTCGCTTTCAGCCAGGTAGCATATCAAATCGATAAAATGACAACCTTCTCCGATAAGCCTACCTCCGCCTATTTCCGGATCCAGCACCCAGTGATCCGGGGGCAGCACGCCCGCATTAATGCGATAGAGGTACTGCCGCGGGCCGGATGATAGCGACAATATTTTTTTTAGTTCAATAACCGCAGGCGCACACCGTCTGTTAAAACCAATTGTAAGAAGGCCGTTGCGCTCCCGTACAAGTTTGGCTAGCGCCTCAGCATCAGAAAGACTCATTGCTAGAGGCTTTTCAACATAAACCGGTTTCCCTTGCTCTAAAATCGCCTTTGCAAGGGGCGCATGGGTGTTGTGGTGTGTGGCCACTATAAATGCGTCGATATTGGGATCTCTTATCAATTGTTCGGCGTCGGTAGTGACAACTGTCGGGTTGTATATGGTTTTGATCCAGGAAAAATCTTTTGTCGATCGGTTTGCAACCCCATACAGTTTAACCCCAAGAACGCTGAAATGAGGCAAGACATTTTTTTGAACAAAGGCCCCACAACCGATAACTCCGATGGACAACTGACCTTTGGCCGATGGTTTTATGGCCATTCGCACAATTTCCGCCGGTGTGGCCGGGTTGGGCTTGTATCCTCCATATGTGATCAAAATCGCTAGCGTTTTGTCGCTTTCCTGGACAAGCACATCATAGGCTTCAGGGGCGCTCTCAACCGGATATTCGGAAGAAATCATCTCTTGCACGCGGACAGATTTATTTTGAATCAAGTCCAGGAAAAGCCGCAGATTGCGTTTTTCGGTCCATCTGACATAACCAATAGGGTAGTCAAGCCCTTTTCTTTCATATTGCGCATCGTATCGCCCCGGCCCATAAGAACGACTGACCTTAAAATTAAGCTCCTTTTGAAAAAGAGGACCACGTTCGAGATGCAGCCCCATATCGCCGATCATTATAACCCGGCCCCGATCCCGCAAGCAGGATAGAGCCTCATTAGTTACGGCGCTATCCTTGATGCCTGCACATAAATACATAATATCAACGCCCAAGCCGCCACTGAAAAAATGCAGTGTTCTTGCAAGATTTTCTTCTCTTGTCGGATCTATCAAATCTGTAAAGCTCAGACACCTGGCAATTTCTCTTCTATGCTCATTGATTTCAAGGCATACAACTTTAAGACCTGCCGATCTCGCTAGTTGCGCCGTCAGCAGGCCAACAAGCCCAAGCCCGAGGACAGCGCATGTTTCACCCAGAGTGGGGTCAGCCAGACGTACGCCATGCATTGCTATGCAACCCAGCGCGCCGAAAGCCGCTTCTGAAAAGCTGACACCTTCCGGAATCCTGGCCACCAGATTTTCATTGACGGCAACGCATTCCGCATGGGGCGCGCCGGCGTAGGCCACGCGGTCGCCAATGGAAAATCCTTGTACATTTTTCCCGACAGCAATAATCATCCCCGCCCCGCTGTAACCACGGGCAACGAGCTCATGTTTTTTTGCCAGAACCTTCCGATAGGTCGCGGCTATCCCCTGCTCTTTCACGGTATTGATAATTGTTTGGACTGCTGATGGATTTTTGATGCCCCGCGAAAACAGGCTACCGGAATCGTACCCGGCCGTTTCCGTACCTGTGCTGATCAGTGACGTTCTTACTGATACAAGCACTTCATTATCTTCGCAAAACGGTGTGGCGCTTTCATGCACCTCCGGTATCCCTGAGGAATTAAAAAATATCTGCTTCATAATTCGATTCTAAAAATCACCGTTCGTTCAACATTGCAATGATTTCTGAGAGGGCTCGAAACATCCAGGCCTGCCCCCACCGGATATACGGTATGTTGACATTTACATCAAAGCCAAGAACGTGACGTTTTTTTGATGCGAAATACCCTCTGTCGGAATCCTTTTGCATCCATAACATGTCACTTGCATTCAAGACTCCTGTGACATACTTCAAATATAACTCTTTGGAAAATATTTTTGAGTCCGCCATTTTTGAAGCACACAGCAAGGCCTCGGCACAACTGTGAACTTCAATAATATCAGTTTGCCCGCGGCCCAGACATGGCGACCCGTCTTCCGAAAAAAAATCTCTCAGCCAGGTCTTGAAGTAATGGTCGGCGGCATGACGGAATTTTGCTAACCCCGTGCTGTTCGCGATACCATCAAGCGCCCGAATCTCAAAACCGCTGTGATAGATGTCCTGTTGGACGCCAATGGCTTGCTCGTTAGACCAATAGTTTAATGTTCCGTCCTCACGAATCTCTGAAATTGAAAAATTCGCGGCAGCAATCCCCGTTTCTACCCAGTCATCACGACTGGACGCCGAGCCTACACGGACAAGAAATTCAGCGCCAAAAAGATTGGCGTTGTGCACCTGAAATGTGTCAACAGGGGTATATGAAAAGCAAAATGAACCATCTTTTTTGTAACCGCTTCTCTGGAGACCCTTCAGGATAAACTCACAAATGTTTTCACATTGTTTCAGCGCGGTTTCATCATGATGATACTTATATTTGAGCCAGTAGGCATCGCCAATGATTGCGGAATTCACAACCGTCGGGGTGTTTCTGGGTATTAAGATCCTGCTTTGCCAGTCAAATGGATAACCCCATACGCAGCCGCCGAATTTTTCGACCTTGTTTTCCTCCAGCCACCGAAAACATGGCACATAACCGGGTTCACCATTTATCTGGCGTGGCACCTTCTCACAAGTTTCCAATTGCAGAAAAGCAGCGGCAAACAAGCCCATGGCCTTGGCATTTATTCGTGGCTTAACTCTTAATATCTTACGCAGGGTCAGCGGGAAATAATCATTCACGCGTGAAGTTATACCATTGGCAACACGCTGGTAAATATTTTCACGCCTACCCATCCACATGCCCAGTCTGTTGTCAAAAACATCGTATGGATCCCAGCCTGCCCAACCATTACTCTCCAACCAGCCAAGAAGTTGGTTTAAATAGTGGCATGTTTGTTCTTTAGCATCGTTAACCGTGTGAAGATCGTCTTTATGATTCATTCATAGAATTCCTAATACGAAGGTTTATGGACATCTTTCAAAAATATATTAACAATCCTGCGCGCGGTTATCCCGTCCCATAGCTCCGGTCCGGGCTTACGCAGAATGTCTGATTTCAATACTTTTTCGGTAGTTTCAATAATGGCGTCGCGTCTGCTTTTTACTAACTGATTGGTGCCATGTGTTATTGTCACTGGCCTTTCCGTATTTGGCCTTGCCGTGAGACAGGGAATACCAAGATACGTTGTTTCTTCCTGAATGCCGCCGGAGTCAGTCAAGAGTGCGGCGGCTTTCATCTGCAGAGCAAGAAAATCGAGGTAGCCCAAAGGTTCGGTGAGAATCAGATTGTCTTTTCTGAATGACAGACCAAGAGATAGTATTTTGATGCGCGTACGGGGATGCACCGGAAATACAACAGGCACTTTTTTACTGATTTCAGCCAATGCCGCGATAATCTCTGCAAACACTTCAATATTATCGACGTTTGATGGCCGGTGAAAAGTCGCCAGTATATAGCGGTTAAGACAAAATTGCTCTTTTAGCGCAGGCCAACGGCCTTCAGCTTTCGGCAATAAGCGAACTAAAGTATCAATCATGATATTGCCGACGAAGTGTATTTTTTCAGCGGATAGCCCTTCTCGCAACAGGTTTTCATTCCCGTCGCGCGACGGGGTAAAAAGCAAATCGGAAAGTTGATCAGTCAACACCCGATTAATTTCTTCAGGCATGGTTCGGTCAAAGGAACGCAGTCCTGCTTCGACGTGCGCAATTTTTACGCCAAGTTTACTTGCAACAAGGGCACAAGCAATTGTGGAATTCACATCACCCGGAACAATAATCCAATCCGGTTTGTAGGTATTCAGAACCCCTTCAAAACGCAACATGATTTGCGCTGTCTGACCGGCGTGTGTCCCGGAACCGACTTCCAGGTTCACGTCCGGCTTTGGCAGCTCAAGTTCATCAAAGAAAACATCCGACATATTTGCATCATAATGCTGACCCGTATGAACAAGAATCTGTTCAAATTTATCGGGATAGTTTTCCATTTCACGCATAATCGGCGCTATCTTTATAAAATTAGGCCGTGCGCCGACTATGTGCATAATTTTCATGTATTATTGTCTCCTGAAATCAATGGGGATAGGTTATAGACGCCTCACAGCAGATGATGGGTTGTAGGAAAAAAGCTAAACGTTCGAAGTACTACGTTGATAACCCTTCAGGGGTTTTTATATATTTTAGCTTGCATACAGGGCATTGAAGGTCATCGTTCAGTTTTCCCCGCATTTGCACATACAGCCCCAAGAAAGTAAGGCGTTAGGAGTCAGGAATCAGGTGTGAACCAGTATCAGATTGTCTGTATTTTTTATTGCAGACGATGCACTGAAGATGATCGGTTAGTCTTTCCCCACACATGCAAACATTGCCAATCTTCTTTGCTGGGTTGCCGGCCATGAGGGCGTGGTCGGGGATGTCTTTGGTTACCACTGCGCCTGCGCCGATGAAGGCGTAGCGGCCGATGGTGTGGCCGCAAATGATTGTGCAGTTAGCGCCAAGGGTTGCTCCCTTTTTTATCAGTGTTGGTCGCACCTGGTCCATCTTGCCGATTTCTGCCCGGGGGTTGTAGATGTTGGTAAAAACCATCGAGGGGCCGCAAAAAACGCCGTCCTCGAGGGTGATGCCTTTATAAACGCTGACGTTGTTTTGGATTTTGCATTTGTTGCCTATTTTGGCATCGGGGCCGATGACGACGTTCTGGCCGATGTTGCAGTTTTCTCCGATTTGTGAACCGGAGAGGATGTGGGAAAAGTGCCAAATTTTTGTTTTTTCACCGATTTGCACATCATTATCTATTACAGCTGTTTCGTGGGCGAAAAAACCAACGTGAGGTGTTAGGGGTGCGGGGGAAAGAGAAGCGTTAGGAGTGAGGGGTGAGGAGTGAGGAGGAGTAACACCTCTTTCTTTTGCCTCTATGGATTGCTGGCTTTGTTCGAGGGCTTTTAATACGCGGAGGCCTTCTTCGCCGGAGGTCAGGGGTTTTGTATTGGTTTTGATGGCGGACAGGAAGGCTTTGCATTCGGCTTTGAGAGGTTCTTCCCAGATGTCGCTGATGTCAATTGGTATGCTTTCGGCCTTATTTGGCATGGGCAAACCGTTTTGCCAGTTGATAGTGCGGGGATAGTGTATAAGTTTTCTTTCGACTGGCTCGGTATCGTCAAAGACAAGCATGCCACTGCTGCCTACAATCACCAGTTTCTGTTCTTTATAAGGATTCAACCAGCTCACAAAGATGTGCGCGCCGATGCCTGAAGGGAATTTGAGATTGGTTACGGTGACGTCGGCAATGCGCGCATGGAGAAAGTTATGGCCGACGGAATCGACATAACAGGGTTCTTCGCCGGTTAAGCTCAAAATAATCGAAATATCATGAGGCGCAAAGGACCAGAGGATGTTTTCTTCCCGACGGATTTTTCCCAAACTCAGGCGACGGGAATAAATGTATTGAAGCCTTCCAATTTTGCCGTCTTTAATGATCTCTTTAAGCCTGACGACGGCGGCATGATAATTAAGAATATGGCCGACGAAAAGGGTTTTTTGTTTTTGAGCGGCAAGGCTCACCAACTTTTCGCCATCCGCCTGCGTGAGCGAGAGAGGTTTTTCAACAAAGACGTGTTTGCCTGCTTGCAGGGCTTTTTCAGCAAAATCATAATGAAGAGCGGCCGGCGCAGCAATGACAACACCTGTAATTTCTTCATCTTGCAAAACGTCACTAAGATTATTCGTGCTTCCGACATCAGGGTAGGCCTTGTGCATTTCCGCACGCACGAATTGTGTACCATCGCAGATGGTTTTGAGAACACCCAACTGGTGGAAATTACGGACCAGGTTTTTGCCCCAGTAGCCGCTTCCAATTGCAGCTATTCCGGGGTGCGGGGTGAGGAGTGAGGAGTCAGGGGCGGAAGAGTTAGGAGTTAGGCGTAAGGTGTCAGGTGTCATGAGTTTTTCCTTAGTGAGTTTATTAATCCGCCGAGGAGGCCGAATACTTTGTCTATTTGTTCCAGAATATGGTCTGGATTTTCGATGTATCCCAGATTTTTTGCAATTAGCAGTTGGGTTTCTACTTCACTTAAAGAACCACGGCTAATATTGAGATATTGAAGAAATTCTTTATAACCATTGCGTGCAGCACCTTCAGCTATATTACTGGGTATGGAAACGGCGGCTCGGCGAATTTGACTTTTAAGGCCATACGTTTCTTCTGCAGGAAATTTTTTTGAAATTTCATATATCATTTTCACCAGGGACATTGATTCCTGCCAGACCTTTAGATCATGGTGCGCTCTCTTCACGCCTAACTCCTGACGCCTAACGCTTCTATCACCTTTTCCGCTGCATGGCCGTCACCATATAATGGTTGATGTTCCACGGGAATTTTGAATGTATAAAAAGACTCAATTATACGGTCATAATTGGCACCAGCAAGGATATTCCAGCCAGACTCTAATGTTTCAAGCCACTCCGTCTCGTCACGCAAGGTAATGCATGGTACTTTTGACCAATAGGCTTCCTTCTGCATGCCGCCGGAATCAGTGAGAATCATTAATGCTGACTGTTGAAGTGCAACAATGTCAAAATAGCCCACCGGATCGATTATTCTTAATGCAGGGTTGAACATACTAATTTTGTCATTCAGGATTTTCTTTGTCCTGGGATGCAACGGCAAAACGACACTTGTTTTTTCGGAAATTTTCGATAAAGCATTCATAATACTGTAGAGGCGATCTGAATCATCCGTGTTTTCTGCTCTGTGGATTGTGGCAAGACAATAATGCTTCTCTTTAATATTCAGATGCCGCAGGACACTATTTTTATTCGGCAACTTAGCAATTGCAAACTTATGAGCATCAGCCATTACATCGCCTACGATAAGGACGTGAGGGGTGAGGGGTGAGGGGTGAGGGGTTAGCGAAGCGCAGGTCCGAGGTAATGGGTCAGAGGTTAGAGGTGAAGGGATGCCTTCAGCCCGGAGATTATCCACGGCGGTCTGACTGGGGCAGAAAAGCAGGGTGGAGAGTTGATCTGCGACAATCCGGTTGATTTCTTCCGGCATACGGCGGTTGAAGCTGCGCAAACCCGCCTCGACATGGGCGATGGGGATGTGCAGTTTGGACGCGGCCAGAGCGCCCGCCAGTGTGGAATTGGTATCGCCATAAATTAATACCCAATCAGGGTTTTCCTTAAGGAGAATGTCTTCAATGCCGCTTAACATTTGCCCCGTCTGGGCACCATGACCGCCTGAGCCAATGCCCAAATTGTATACCGGGTTTGGTATTTCTAACTCACGGAAAAATACTGCGGACATGTCATCGTCGTAATGTTGGCCGGTGTGGATAATAATCTCCGTGAGGAGTGAGGGGGTAGGCGTGAGTCGTGAGACATCACGGTTGTGGGCGGCAATGGCGCGGGATACGGCAGCGGCTTTAATAAACTGCGGCCTTGCTCCAATTATTGTGCATATTTTCATAGATAATAATAGGTAATGGGTAAGAGGTTGGGGGTTATGGGTAAGAGGGTGGGGGTAAGAGGGTTGAGCTGGCCATGCGGGCTTTGATTAGACTTCCAAGCATTTTCCCAAGTGACTGACATTGTTCATCCATATCTTTGATAACCTCTAAATCAATGTATCCTATTTCGTGTGAAATAATTAACTGAGTTTGTAACTCTGCTAAAGATGCTTTTGCTATGTAGAGAAATCGTACAGCATCTTTATTTGAACCGCGCTCATCACCTTTTTACCCTGCTAAATAAGATTTGAGCCTTTTATACAAAAACATCTTGCCGTGGTATGTTTTCAAATACTTCTCTCGTTTTATTGCATCAGACTGATTTAGGCATGCTTCATAATAAATCAATTTGAATGGCCTTCTATCTTTTGTTGACTCAACGAGACCTTTATTGTGTTGCTCAAATCTTAGCTTGAGGTCCTTCGTGTATCCAGTATAGAAATTCATATCATTCATACTTTGTAGAACATATGTATAATAACACAATCTAACCTCAAGCTATTTAACAGGGCGAGTATTACTGGGGATGGAAACAGCGGCTCTTCTGATTTGATCCCTTAAACCAAAATCTGACTTGAATGCCCCAGTGGATGTGATCTTATATATAAAAACTGCAAGCTCCTTGCTTAACTGCCAAACTTTCAACTCTTTAAATCCACTCATAAAAAACCACCTTAGCCATTACCGCTAACCCATTACCCATTACCCATAACCCATCACCCATCACCTATCACCCATCACCTGGCAGCCATTACTTCTGCAATTCTTTCTTGATCTGCCTGTGCCAGATACGGGTGCATCGGCAGGCTGAAGATTCGACTGGCGGTATCTTCGCTCACTGGGAAATCCCCAGGGGCGTATCCCAGGGGCGCATAAGCGGGCTGGAGATGCAGGGGCTTGGGATAATAGATAGCCGTGGGAATTTTATTGTCCTGAAGATGCTCCATCAGCACCGTGCGTGCGTCTTCGTTTTTGGCCAAAAGTGAATATTGCGCCCAGACTGACCGCGCTTCGCGCGGCAGGTAAGGGGCGATAGGCGATGGGCTATGGGATAATAAATCTGTGTAGCGTTGGGCTACGGACTGACGGAGTTCTACTTCTTCGGGGAATATTTCAAATTTGGCAAGAAGAATGGCAGCCTGAAGCGTGTCGAGCCTGCCGTTGATGCCGATGCGGACGTTGTCATATTTATGACCGCCTTTGCCGTGGACGCGGATGGATTCCATAATTTCTGCAAGCTTGTCATCATCGGTAAAGCACATCCCGCCGTCGCCGTAGCAGCCTAACGGTTTTGCCGGAAAAAATGATGTGCAGCCGATGTCGCCCAAAGAGCATGCCCGCTTTGCTTTATAGGTTGCGCCGAACGATTGGGCGGCGTCTTCGATGACAAACAAACCGTTCTGGCCGGCAATGGCGTTTATGGCATCGTAGTCGGCGCACAGGCCGAACAGATCGACGGGAATCACGCCGCGGGGAATCAAAGGCAATGGGCTATGGGTAATAGGCAATGGGTAGATAGAAGTATTATTTGATTTCAGGGCTTTGATGGCCAGGGCAAGTTTGGACGGGTCGATGTTGAAAGTTTGGGGATCAATGTCCACAAAGACTGGTGTTGCTCCAAGCAGGCTGATGACTTCGGCCGTAGCGATAAATGTAAAAGGGGTAGTAAATATGGCATCACCGGGTTTCACTCCATAGGCCATCAGCGCCATGAGCAGGGCATCCGTTCCCGAAGCGCAACTGATAGCATGCTTCATTCCTACATAGGATGAAAGCCTCGTTTCCAGTTCCTTAACTTCTGGTCCCATGATGTACATGCCATGGTCAAGCACTCTTTGGATGTTCTTCTCTATCTTTCCCTTAATTCGTTGCTGTTGTGCCGCAAGATCAATAAACTCCACTCTCACGCTCCCTATAATCCGCTCACTTCTCTTCAACTGCTGAGATGTGGCCATTTTTCAAGCAATACTCATTGCCACAATATGTGCATGTTACTTGGGTTTCACCTCTTGCCTCTTGCCCATCACCTATAGCCTGCCTTTTTGCCTCTTGCCCATCGCCTATAACTTGCCTCAATGTTGCTCCACACTTACACACCCATCCCACCTGGCGAGCGGGGACACCAGCGACGATTGCATAATCAGGAACATCGGATTTAACGACTGCGCCTGCAGCGATCAAGGCATATCTACCAATTGTTGCACCGCATACAATAGTTGCATTTGCTCCGATTGTGGCACCTTGCTTGACCAAGGTAGGGCGGAACTCCGTTTTTCGTTCTATGAATGCACGGGGATTATAGACATTGGTAAATACGCAGGATGGACCGCAAAAGACCTCATCCTCAAGTGTAACTCCTTTGTAAACCGATACATTATTTTGTATCTTGCATTTATTCCCTATTATAACATCTCGCTCAATGCAAACATTCTGGCCTATGATGCAGTTTTTACCGATCCTGGCTCCGGTGAGGATATGGCTGAAGTGCCATATTTTTGTGCCTTCACCAATTTCGACATCAGGGTCGATGAAGCTGCTTTCATGAACAAAGTAAGGTGATTTATGGGGGGAAGGGTTATTCATAGTGAAGAAGAGTTATTCATAGTTATTTGTAGATATTTGTAGATATTTATTGTGAAAAACGTAATTCATGGTAAGAAGAGTTATTCATGGTAATTCATGGAGTTAATGTCAATATTTGTGTTTAAGATTTTTTGGCCGTATCCTCTTTTCTCCATTTCTATGCCACCTGTATCTCTTCTTGTATCTCACCATCAACAAATCTGGTTCCGTTTATCAACTTGGGGATAAGCTTATATCCTTTT
>Ga0208940_1002920_pt1 | contig 15181 bp, 15 predicted proteins | sample AD_JPNNA6_MetaG_FD_184445 | JGI IMG/M metagenome (GOLD analysis project Ga0208940, IMG submission 184445) | Active sludge microbial communities of municipal wastewater-treating anaerobic digesters from Japan - AD_JPNNA6_MetaG (SPAdes) (version 2) | ecosystem: Engineered > Bioreactor > Anaerobic... | reverse complement strand
AGGCCCTGCCGCCTCCTGTCACGGGTCGATCCGGGATTGTCAGGCAGGAAAAGGGGAGCGAAGGAGACGCACGCATGCAGATGACGGACATTCCCTTCGGCACGACAGACTGGTCATCCGTGGAAGTCACGGAGCACAGGGGCGAGACGGGGGTCGCCACCTGGCGCACCCGGACCTTCGGCGGTATCCGCGTGCGTCTCGTCGAGTACTCGCCGGGCTACCGCGCCGATCACTGGTGCAGCAAGGGGCACATCCTGCTGTGCCTCGAGGGGGAGCTGCACACGGAGCTGGCCGACGGGCGCACGTTCGTCCTCAGACCCGGCATGAGCTACCAGGTGGCGGACAACGCCGAGCCGCACCGATCGTCCACCGTCACGGGCGCGAAGCTGTTCATCGTGGATTGAGGAGATCCCATGGCATATCGAATCCGCCCCTGTCTTTCCGGGTCTGCTTCATGCACCGCCCGCTGCGCGTGACCGGCGTCCCGGGAAAATAGTCAATCGAGGCCCCGGGGACGCTGGAAAAACGAGGCCCGTTGTGATAGATACCCGATGACACCCGGCAGCCGGTGCCCGGGGCCCCCTGGATCATTCCTCAGAGAGACGACCCCGACGCCCTGCCTCCCGGGCGTTTCAACCTTATTTCAGCGAAGGAGAAGATGCGATGAAGAGATTGATCGGCCTGTTCTGCATCCTGCTGCTCGTGTTTGCCCTTTCGACCCCGGCCCCGGCGGCCAAGGTCGTGCTGAAGCTCGGCCACATCGCCGAGCCTTCCAACCCCTACGGCCAGGGCGCCGACTACTTCGCGAAGCTCGTCGCCCAGAAGTCCAAGGGGGAGATCGAGGTCAAGGTGTTCCCATCGTCCCAGCTCGGGGCGCAGAAGGAACTCATCGAGGGCTGCATCTACGGCACCCTCGACATGACGCTGACCAGCACGGCCGAGCTGGGCACCTTCCAGCCGCAGATGGCCCTCTTCGACATGCCCTTCCTGTTCAAGGACCGCAAGCACGCCTTTGCGGCCCTGGACACGGTGGGCATGGACCTGGCCAAGGCGCTCGAGCCCAAGGGCCTCAAGATGCTGGGCTACATGGAAAACGGCATCCGCCACATGACCAACAACGTGCGCGAGGTCAAGACCCCCGCGGACATGAAGGGCCTCAAGATGCGCGTCATGAACAACAAGGTCTACATCGAGATGATGAAGGCCCTGGGCGCCTCCCCCACCCCGATGGCGTTCTCCGAGCTCTACTCCGCCCTGCAGCAGGGGACCATCGACGGGCAGGAGAACCCCAGCGCCCACATCTACACGAAGCGCTTCTTCGAGGTCCAGAAATACGCCTCCCTGACGGGGCACGCCTATGCGCCCGAGCCCATGCTGATCTCCATGATCACCTGGAAGAAGCTCACGCCCCAGCAGCAGGCCATCATCCAGCAGGCGGCCACCGAATCGATCGCCTGGCAGCGCAAGCTGGCCGAAAAGGAGGACGACGAGTTCTGGAAGAAGATCAAGGCCACGGGCAAGATGAAGGTCACCACGGTGGACCGCAAGCTCTTTATCGAAGCCACCAAGGACGTCTACAAGAAGCTCGCCCCCACCGTCGGCCAGGCCAACATCGACAGGGTGAGGGCCCTGGAGAAATAATCGCCAATCCATTCGGACAGGGCCCGGGCTTCGGCCCGGGCCTTCCCGCGGGGGGTCCCGCCATGCTGGACAGGCTTTTCAGGGTGCTGCGATCGGTCCTGTACTGGTTTTCGGTCGCGGCCATGTCGGTCATGCTCGTCGTCATCTTCGCGCAGGTGATCAGCCGCTACGCCTTCAACTGGACGCCCGAGTGGTCCGAGGAGCTGGCCCGCTACCTCTTCGTCTGGGTGACCTTCATCGGCTCGGCCCTCATCATGGGAGAGTCGGGCCACCTGGCCGTGCAGTTCGTCCCCAACCACTTCAAGGGAACGGCCTTCGGGAAGGTCCTGGAGGTCCTGATCAACCTCTGCGGCTACATCTTCATTCTCATCCTCTTCTTCCAGGGTGCCAAGATGACCCGGGTCATGACCTTTCAGATCTCGCCGGGCATGGAGATCCCCATGAGCTGGGTCTATGCCGTGATCCCGCTGAGCAGCGCGCTGATGCTGCTCTACCTCGTCAAGGACACGGTGCGGATCGTCAAGGGATTTTCGGACCCGGACGGGAAGGGGCGGTAGACCGGCATGGAATACGTCCTCATCGGCCTGTTTCTTCTTCTGACGGCGCTTGGCGTGCCCGTGGCCTTCTCCCTGTGCCTGTCGGCCGCGACGATCATCTTCTTCTACATGGACAGGCCCCTCGTCATGGTCTCCCAGATGATGTTCTCGGGCATCGACTCCTTCTCGTTCATGGCGGTGCCCTTTTTCATGCTCGCCGGCGCCTTCATGTCGGCCGGCGGTGTGACCTCGCGCCTCGTCAGCTTCTCCCAGGCGCTCGTCGGGGCGTTCACGGGGGGCCTCGCCCAGACCGTGTCCGTTGCCGGGATGTTCTTCGCCGCCATCTCGGGCTCCTCGGCCGCCACCACGGCGGCCCTGGGCAGCACCATGATCGGAGAGCTGGAGAAAAAGGGCTACGACCGTGAGTGGGCCACCGGCATCGTCGCATCGAGCGGCACCGTGGGCATCGTCATCCCGCCCTCGATCACCATGGTGGTCTACGGGGCCATCGCCGACACCTCCATCGGGGATCTGTTCGTCGGCGGCTTCATCCCCGGCATCATGATGGGGCTCTCCATGATGGCCGTGAGCTGGTACTACGCCCGGAAACGGGGCCTCGCGGGAGAGGGCACGTTCTCCGTTGCCGCCGTCCTGCGATCGTTCAAGGATTCCTTCTTCGCCCTCATGACCCCGGTCATCATCATCGGCGGCATCTACGGCGGCATCTTCACCCCCACGGAGGCGGCGGCCGTCGCCGCGGTCTACGGGATCTTCGTCGGACTGTTCGTCTACAAGGAACTCAAGCTCAGGGACTTCCCCCAGATCATTTTCCAGGCCGTGATCGGCACGACGGTCATCATGTTCCTCGTGGGGGCCGCCACGGTCTTCGGATGGCTCATCACGAACCTGCAGATCCCGCATCAGGTCGCGAAGTTCGTCGTCTCCGTGACGACCTCGCCCCTGCTGTTCCTCTTCGCGATGAACATCCTGCTGCTCATCGCCGGCACCATGGTCAACGCCTCGGCGGCGGTCGTGATCCTGACGCCGATCTTCCTGCCCGTGGCCCGGACGCTGGGCATCGACCCCCTGTTCTTCGGCGTTCTCATGGTCGTCAACCTGGCCATCGGCTGCATCACGCCGCCGGTGGGCCTCGATCTCTTCGTGGCGAGCGCCATTTCCAAGGTGTCCATCGAGCGGGTCATGAAGGCATGCCTTCCCTACCTGTACGCCCTGCTCGGGGTGCTGGTCGTCCTGACCGTCTTTCCGTGGTTCATCACCGTGCTGCCGAGCCTCCTTGCCCGTTGAGAGGCTGGCTTGCAATCGTGAGAAGGGTCGAAATCCTGTTATGCCCGTGAAGGCGGGAGCGGGAATCAAGAACGCATGGGACAATGTGGATTCCGCATCGCGCTTCGCTTGCGCGGAATGACAAAACGGGAATTGCGGCTGCGACACGGTTTCTGAGGGAAGTCTGACAGGAGAGGAAAGGGCCCCGGCCCATCCCGCAGAACCACTTGACAGCGGACCCCCCCGTCCGTTACAAATGCTCATCCTTCCTTGCACCGTCCATTGAAAGGAGATGACCATGGCCACAGCAGCCACTCCGGCGTTCGGCGCTGCCGCAAGACCGCTCTCGGTCAGGGAGGCCCGCTTCTATCTCTACACGGCGCTGTTCGTTGCGGGCAATGTCGCCTTTCCCGCCCTTTGCCACCTCGTGCCGGGCGGGGGGCCGATGTTTCTGCCCATCTACTTCTTCACCCTCATCGCCGCATGGCGGTTCGGGCTTGCGGCGGGGCTTGCCACGGCGGTGCTCTCCCCGCTGGCCAACCACCTGCTGACGGGGATGCCCCCCCAGGCCATGCTGCCGGTCATTTTCGCCAAGTCCGTGCTCCTCGCGGTCATCGCCTCTGCCGTTGCCCGCCGCTTGGGCTTGTCCCTTGTTGCCGTTACGGTGGCCGTCCTCGGATACCAGCTCGCGGGCGGCATGGTCGAGTGGCTCCTGACCGGATCCCTGTCGGCTGCGCTTGCCGACCTCCGTGTCGGACTGCCCGGCATCGTGCTGCAGATTGTCGGCGGCTACGCCGCCCTGCGGCTCATGGATCGTTCCGGGACACCCTAGTTTTTCATCGTGCAGACTGCCGGGCTGCAGGGAGACCTGTGCGGGAGAACGGGGTAAAGCCGGCGGGCATCCCGACGGAAAGGGAGGCGGGGGCCCGAGGCTGACCGGTGCGACCGGGGAAAAGGCCAGCCAGGGGCCCCCCGAAAGTTCAGCGGGGCAGATGGACGTGGAGGGTGCCGTAGAACCAGCCTGCGCGCTCCGTGCCGTCCTTGTCCATGTATGCAACCAGAAGGGTGAAGGGTTGGTCGTTGCGGGCTGCGCCGTTGATTTCCAGGACCGTGACCTGCTGGCCCGCCTTCACCTCGGCGATCTTCACGGTCATGTGCCTGTCGGCATAGACGGGGCTGTTGCGCTCGACCATGGCCTTGAACGGCAGCGAGGTGTTCGTGGCGGCGCCCGACAACGAAACGTTCCGCGGCTGAAAATCCTGTCCCCTGGCAGGCAGGGAGAATGCCCACATGTAGGCAAGCAGACAGAACAGCACGAAAAATATCTTGAACATCTTCATCGGTCGGCCCTCACTTTTTTGATTATTGCTTTTGCTTCCTTCTGCATTGACCTCGTTCTTTGTTGACTTTCGGGGTGAGCATCAGCCGTGCCGCCGGGTCGGCACGGGAAAAAGTCTTTTTATATCAAGTAATTGTCATGCATTTCTCCCCCGATGGGACTCTTCCCTGAAGGAGCCGTTCCTGTGCCATAACGGCCTGTCGATTCCAATAGTGTTTCTTTCCGAATGGTTACGTGAAATGTGCTGAACTGGGATAGTCCTCCGCGATGATGCCGAAAGGGGGCAGGCCATGCACACTCAGGCAAATGCGCGCCGCACGCTGGGTATCGCCGTCGTAATCCTGATCGCGGCGGCGTTCACGGGCACCGGCATCGCCCAGACAAGCAAGGGCGCTCGGGCCGCAGCGCCGGCCGTCGGAATGCAGAAGGTCGTCACGGAGAAGGCCTCCTTCGTCCTCTACGTGCCGAAAGGGTGGAAGGTGAAGGAATCCGCCGAGGGTCAGTCCCTCCTGGTCACCGCGTCGGACCCTCACCAGTTACATCCGGGGCCAACAGGACTGGATCTCCTCGATGGAGGGGGGCACCGTCTACCGCAGCGACAGCTGGGGCACGAAGAACACGACGACGGGAGAGACCTGGGAGGGCAGGCCCTACGACTACGTCCACTTCGAGGGGAAGAGACCCAAGTACAACGAGCAGATGCAGCCCGTCGACTCCCGGGCCCTCTGGGAGCGCCATATCCGCCGATGAAAGAACGCCCGCATCGTGTCCGGCCCGCGGCCTGCGTCATCGCCCATCGGGAAAAACAGGTTTCCTCTGTCTTCCGTGTGTGCTAAATTTTCACAATTCTATTCATTCTGGGAGGTGTCTCGGGAATGACTCGTTCGCTTCTGGGGTTCTTGTTCTGCATACTTCTCATCGTCGCGGGTTCAGGGTTTTCGGCGGCCCAGGTGGCCCAGCCGCCGGGGCCGCAGACTGCACAGCCGGCCCCGACCGTCACCGTGCCCAAGCCCGATGCCGGCCGGGGTCAGCAGCCGAAGCCGGTGGGGCCGGCGGAGCGCGCACAGGCGGCCAGCTGCTTCGACGAGGCGGCCTACGGGCGGGCAAAGAAACAGGAGAAGGCCCTCGCGGGGGCTCAGCTCTGCGGGGCCGACCTGAAGAACGTCTCCCTGGACGGGGCCGACCTGCGGGGGGCGAATCTTTCCGGCGCCGATCTCGGCGGCGCCAGGTTCTACAAGGCGAACCTGCGCGGCGCTGCGCTGTCGCGGGCAAAGCTCGCCGGCGCAACCCTCTCCGGCTCCGATCTGGAAGGCGCCAGGCTTGACGGGGCCAATCTCCGAAACGCCCGCCTGTCCGGCGCGAATCTGAGGGGCGCCGATCTTTCGAGAGCCGATCTCGAGGGGGCGTATCTCAACGAGTCGGACCTGACGGGCGCCAACCTGGAACGGGCCGTCCTCAGGAACGCCGAGGCCCTTGCGGTCAAATTCGTCTCGGCGAACCTGCGCTACGCGAATCTCGACGCCGTGAATTGCACGGACGACAGGGGAATAGCCCGAGCGGACTTTGCCGGAGCCGACCTGAGGGAAGCGACCCTCCGGAAGGCGCAGCTCGCGTCTGCGAGGCTGGAGGGGGCGGATCTGACCCGGACGGACTTTACCGGCGCGAGACTCGAAAAGGTTGCCGCGAGAAAGGTGAAGGCCTTGCGGGCCGGATTCCAACAGGCCCGGCTTGCCGGGGCCTACCTCAACGAGGCCGACCTGACCGAAGCCCGGTTTCAGGGCGCCGATCTTGCGGCCGCCGACCTGACCTTTGCGCAGCTCGGCCGTGCAAACCTCTCGGGTGCCAACCTTGCCGGGGCGATGCTCAACAAGGCCCACCTCGTCGAGGCGGATCTGGGCGGCGCGAGCCTCGCGGACGCGCATGCATACAGCACAAACTTCCGGGGCGCCCACCTCGCCGGGGCGAACTTCCGAAATGCATCGCCTTTTCGGGCCGTCATCGACCTTCGCTGGAAGGAGTACCTGAAAGGCCAGAAGCTCGGGTCGGACAAGATGTTCGACAGCATTCACTGGGTGCGCTGAACGGCCCTGTTGAGCGCCGCGGCCGGAAGGGGTCCGTCACGCGCGGGCGGTGCGTGGATCAGAGGGACTGCAGAAGGCGGTCGATCTCCCCGGACTTCCTCGGGTTTGCCTTCATGTAGAGATCGAGGAGGGTCCGGCTGATCTCCTTGGGGTTGAGCGGCTTGACGAGGTAGCCCTGCACGCCGTACCGGGTGCAGGTCGCCACGTCGTCCCGGTGCGAGGACAGCGAGGAGACGATGATGGTGGTCGCAAGGTCCTTCCGGACCTCGCGGATGTTCTGCAGGACCTCCTGGCCGCTCATGACGGGCATCATGAGGTCGAGCAGGAGGATGTCGGGCTTCCAGTTCGCGTAGATCTCGAGGGCCTCGAAGCCGTTGACGGCAAACTGCTTGACGAAGACCCTCTCCGAGATGTAGGTGTCGTAGAACTTCCGGCTGAAGCTGTTGTCTTCGGCGATCAGGATTTTGATCTTCTCCATGACAGCGGGCCGCCTGTCCGGGCATTCGATATCGATTTCTGAGCAAACATCGTGCCACGGCATGCGGGACGGGGGATTCGCACATAAGCGCACAATATCCGTTCCTTTTCTTTATTTTTCGTCTATAATGGGCCGCAAACGCACTCAAACCACTTCGTGAAGGAGGACAGATATGAAAGGTGACCCGAAACTGCTGGCGACGTTGAATGCCCTGCTCGCCGACGAACTGACCGCCATCAGCCAGTACATGGTCCACTCCGAGATGGCCGAGGCCTGGGGCTACAAGAAGCTCCACGAGGCCTTCGAGAAGCGCGCCATCGACGAGATGAAGCACGCCGAGACGCTCATCGGGCGCATCCTCTTCCTCGAGGGGAGCCCCACGGTGAGCAAGCTCAACAAGATGATGATCGGCGCCGACGTGCCCAAGCAGCTGGCCGGCGACCGGGGCCTTGAGATGGGCGCCGTCAAGGCCTACAACGAGGCCATCATCCTGGCCGGCGAGGTCAAGGACTTCGCCACGCGGCAGATCCTCGAGAAGATCCTTGCCGATGAGGACAGGCACATCGACCAGATCGAGGAGATGCAGGACCAGATCCAGCAGATGTCGCTGCAGATCTTCCTCTCCACCCAGGTGTGATGGCCCGCGCAGCACAGGCGCAGAACGACCGGCAATTCTGCAACCCTTGCCCCCGCGGGACGTGTCTCGTCCCCGGATGAGAGACCCCTGGCGCGACGACGGTCAAAGCCCCGCTTTCCGCAAGGGAGCGGGGTTTTGTGTTCATTGCGGGAGGCGCGATGAGCCCGAAAAGCAAGGAGCTGGAGGCAAAGAACCGGACCATCGCCGCCATCTTCCGGCTCTCGACCCTGCTGACGCAGCAGGTCGGCCTCGACGAGATCCTGCGCTCCATCCTCGAGAGCGCCGAGAAGGACCTTGGCTTCACGGCCTCCTGCCTGTTCCTCATCAACGAGGACCGGGAGCATCTCGACTGCCGCATGGTCCGCGGCTTCGGCGAGGAGAACGAGAAGAGGGCCTACCGCAAGCCCTTCCACCTGGAGCGGCACGACTGCATCGAGACGCGGGTCGTCAAGAGCGGTGAGGTCGTCCACTTCGAGGACTCCCACGGCGATCCCCGCGCGACCCCCATCGACCGCCGCATCACGGAGAAGCTCAAGCGGGGCAGCATCGTCTACGCACCGCTCACCGTGAAGGGGAAGATCATCGGCTGCATGGGCGTGAACCGCCCCCGCGACGGGGCCCCGATCTCGAAGTCGGAGATCGAGGCGTTCACGATCTTCGCCAACCAGGCGAGCATCATCATCGAGAACAGCCGCTCCCACGAGCAGCTCACGGCGGAGCGCAATCTCAACAAGAGCATCCTGGAAAGCTCGCCCAGCGGCATTCTCACGGTGGACCGCACGGGGACGATCACCGCCGTCAACGGCGAGGCGGCCCGCATCCTCGGGGCGGACCCGGGCGGGATCCTTTCCATCCGTCTCGAGGAAGCCCTGCGCGTCCACGCCGGCTTCCGCGCCTTCGAGGGGCTGTTCCACGACCCCGCAAGCGGGACGAAGGAGGTTTCCGTCGTCGGGCTCGACGGCCGGCAGCATTCCGTGGAGGTCACCGTGTCGCCGCTGAAGGACGACGGCGGCCGGGAAGCGGGGACCCTCTACTTTTTCAAGGACCAGACGGAGAAGAAGCGGATCGGCGAGCAGATCCAGCGGATGAGCCGGCTCGCGGCGGTGGGGCAGCTCGCGGCGGGCATCTCCCACGAGATCCGCAACCCCATGATGGGGATCGCCGCGACGATGGAGCTGGTGAGCGACGGCATGGAGCCCGATCACCCGCAGCGGCGGCTGCTCCAGAAATCCATGGAGGAGATCGGGCGGATCGACACCGTCATCGGCGAGCTGCTGAGCCTGGCCCAGCCCCGCGAGATGCACCCGGAGCCTGCGGACATCAACCGGCTGATCGGGGACGTGGCCGATTTCCTCTCCGGCCTGTGCCGCAAGAACCGCATCGAGCTTCGCCTGCAGTTGAGCCCGGTGCCCCCCGTGTCGATGGACTGCAAGGCGATGCGGGAGGTCGTCATCAATATCGCCCTGAACGCCATCCAGTCCATGAAGGGGGCGGGCATCCTCACGGTCCGCACGGCGTTGCCGGACCGCGGCGGCGTGCAGGTCACCGTCGAGGACACGGGGGAGGGGATCCCGCCGGAGATCCGCGACCGGATCTTCGACCCCTTCTTCACGACGCGTCCCGACGGCACGGGCCTGGGCCTCTCCAACTGCCACCGGATCGTCGAGGCCCACGGGGGCTCGATCCACGTCGAGGACGGCCCCGCGGGAGGCACGAGGGTGCACATCCTGCTGCCCGCCGTGCAGGGGAGGGATGGATGCATACCGTCCTGATCACCGACGACAACGAGCTGATCCGGGAGACCCTCCAGAAAGCGCTGGTCGGCGAGGGGTACCGCGTGCGCCTGGCGAAGGACGGCAGGGAGTGCCTGGAGGCCGCGCGGCTCGGGGACATCGACCTCATCCTGCTGGACATGCGGCTGCCCGACATGAACGGCCTCGACATCCTGCAGCGCCTGCGGCAGGTCCAGACCGACAGCATCGTGCTCATGATGACCGCTTACGGCGACGTGGAGTCCACGAAGAGGGCCCTCGAGCTCGGGGCCTTCGATTTCATCCGCAAGCCCGTGACGCCCAAGGCGCTCGCGTCCATCATCAAGATGGCCATGGAGATCCGCTCCCTGCGGCAGGAGATCCAGCAGACGATCTACCGCAACAAGGAGCGCTACGGCTACCACAACATCATCGGCCGCAGCACGGCCCTGCAGAAGGTCCTCGAGATGACGACGCGGGCCGCCAACAGCGACGCCTCGACCATCCTCATCGAGGGGGCCAGCGGGACGGGCAAGAGCCTCATCGCCAAGTGCCTGCACTACAACAGCCTGCGGGCCCACCAGCCCTTCGTCGAGATCAACTGCGCCTCGATCCCCGCCACCCTGTTGGAGAGCGAACTCTTCGGCCACGAGGCCGGAGCCTTTACCGACGCGAAGAAGCTCAAGAAGGGGCTCGTCGAGGTGGCCCAGGGGGGCACCCTCTTTCTCGACGAGATCGGCGAGATGCAGCCCGGCCTGCAGGCCAAGATGCTCCAGGTGATCGAGGAGAAGTGCTTCCGGCGCATCGGGGGGACGAAGAAGATCGTCACCGACATCCGCATCGTCGCGGCAACGAACAGGGACCTCAAGAAGGCCCTCGACGACGGCACCTTCAGACAGGATCTCTACTGGCGCCTCAACGTGATCAACATTTACCTGCCCCCCCTGAAGGATCGCCCGGAGGACATCCTTCCCCTGGTCGAGCACTTCATCGGGATCTACAGCCGGGAGTTCAACAAGCCCCCCAAGCGCGTCTCCGACGAGGCGCGCCTTGCCCTGGAGCGCTACGCCTGGCCGGGCAATGTCCGCGAACTGTCCAACACCGTGGAGCGGGTCATGATCCTCGAGGACGGGGAGTGGCTGCTGCCCGGGCATCTCCCCCCGGCAATGGTTCAGCCCTCTCCACCGGGGCAGGCCGTTCAGGCCCCCGACACGGCAGATTTCAACCTGCGGAAACTGACGGAAGCCTTCCAGGCCAAAACCATCATGGCCGTTCTCGAGAAAACCGGGGGCAACCGCACGGAGGCCGCGAAGCTTCTCGGCCTGTCGCGTGTGGGGCTCTATCACCAGATGAAGAAGCTGGGCCTCCTCCAGAGAGAAGAGTGTTAAGCAGGCCGAACGGGCTGTTAAGATTCTTTAACACGAACTCATCATTCCCCGTTCCCCCGCTCATTCACTTCAACGTGCGCCATCGCCGCGGAAAGCCGGGTGTCGATGGCCACACTCCGCTCCAAGGCTTTGATATCCAATAACATCCGCCTTGTGCGTCGAGTCGGGGGCCGCAACCGCCCCTCCAGGTTTCCATGCGGTTTTAAATGTCCGGCCCGCTGGCACCGCCCTTGCTCTTGATCGGGCCGTCACTGCGCGCAGCTGTTCGCTCGTGCGGGGAGAAACGCTGGGGCGACCCGCACGAGCGACGGAAAACCGGAGGCAGGCGGATCATGATAAAGGTCCTGGGAATCCACTCGAGCCCGATCAGGAACGGCAACACGGCCTGGCTTCTCGACTATGCCCTGCGGGAAGCCGAGAAAGCCGGGGAGGTCACGGCGGAATCGGTGGCGCTCGCCGGCCTGTCCATCGCCGACTGCAGGCACTGCAACTGGTGCATCACGAAGCAGACGCCGGAGAGGCTCTGCTCGATTTCGGATGACGCCTCGCCAATCCTGGCGAAGATCCGCGACTGCGACGTCCTCATTCTTGCCTCGCCGGTTTACTTTTCCAGGCTCTCCGGCACGATGGCCTGCCTCATCGACCGAACGCGATGCTTCACCTTCGGCAAGTGCGGGCACCTCGCCCTGAAGGGAAAGGTCGGTGCGGCCCTGGCCGTCGGCTGGTGCCGGAACCTCGGCATGGAAACGACGCTGGCGAGCCTCCACGGGGCGTTCCTCGTCCACGAGATGCAGGCGCCTTCCTGTCATGCCGCGGGGGCCATGTACGGCGTGGGCGTCGTCTCGGGGCAGAGGGACGAGAGCTTTGCCTACAGGAGGGAGAAGCTCGGTGTGAAGAACGATCGCGAGGGTCTCCACGCGGCGGGCCTGTACGTGCGCGAGGTGATCCGGGCGGCGGGGGGCCATCTGGGGGGATAGGCGCTGCGCACGCGACGGAAACCGTCGGTGCAGGCGTCACGGCTGCGCGGGCAGGAATCAACGAACGGGCTGGATTCCGGGTCAAGCCCGGACTGACAAATACTCTCCGGAGTCGGAGAGGGGGAATGTCACATGGATTTCAGGCTGACCGAGGAACAGGAACTCATCCGAAAGAACATCCGCGAGTTTGCCGAGAAACACATCGAGCCCATCGCCGCCGAGATCGACGAGAACAGCCGCCACCCGGCCGAGCTGTTCCGCAAGCTCGGGCAGGGGGGCTGGATGGGGATTCCCCTGCCCGCCGAGTACGGCGGCGCCGGCGCCGACTTCGTGACCCACACCCTCGTCGTGGAAGAGGTCGCCCGGGCCTGCTCCTCCACGGGGTTCACCGTGTCGTTCCACGCCGGCATCATCGGCACGACGCTGGCCCTCAACGCAACGCCGGGGCAGAAGGAAAGATACCTCGTCCCCCTGGCCAGGGGCGAGCACAAGGGGGCCTTCATGCTGACGGAGCCCCAGGCCGGCACCGACGTCATGGCCGTCACGACGACCGCCGTCCGCGACGGGGATGCCTACGTGATCGACGGCACGAAGACCTTCGTCTCCAACGGTCCTCTCGCCGACACGTACATCCTGTTCTGCTGGACCGACCGATCGGCGGGGCGCAGGGGCATGAGCGCCTTCATCGTCCCGAAAGGAACGCCGGGACTTGTGCCGGGCAGGCACTTCGACAAGATGGGGATGCGCTCGTCCCAGACCTCGGAGGTCGTGTTCAAACAGTGCCGCGTTCCCGCGGAGAACCTGCTGGGGAAAGAGGGCGCGGGACTCCCCATGGCCATGACGGGGTTCGACCACGGCCGCATCGGGATCGCCGCCCAGGCCGTCGGCATGCTCCAGGCGGCCCTGGACGAATCCATCCGGTACGCGAAGGAGAGGGTGCAGTTCGGAAACCCCATCGCGCGCCACCAGGCGGTGGCCTTCATGATCGCCGACATGGCAACGGATCTGGCCGCCGCGCGGCTCCTGGCCCGGCATGCCGCCTCGCTGAAGGACCGGGGGCTGCCCTTCGGCCGGGAAGCGGCGATGGCAAAGCTTTTCGCGACGGAGAAGGCCATGCACCACACCGTCAAGGCGGTGCAAATCCACGGCGGCTCCGGTTACATCAAGGGCGCGAAGGTGGAGCGGCTCATGCGCGACGCCAAGATCGCCGAGATCTACGAGGGCACCTCCGAGGCCCAGCGGATGGTCATCTCGGCAAGCGTGCTGCGCTAGGAGGCGAGGGGCTGAAGGCAAGAGGCAAATGGAAGGAATCAAGAGGCAGCCGGCGTAATAACGAGTCATCGCGAGCGCAGCGCGGCGATCATCGTTATTTCCCTCTCAATCGTAGATCGCCACGCCTCGCGAGGCCCGGCTCGCGATGACCGTTGCGGCATGGGGACCCTGTCCCCTGAACCCTGGACCCTGTGCTTCAAGGAGGTTGAGATGATCCGATCCTTTGCCGACATGGACAGGCTGGCGTCCGAGAAGGGGCCCAAGCGGCTCGTGGTGCTGGCGCCCGAGGACGAGGAGTTCATGCTGGCCGTCCGCGACAGCGCCGCGATGGGATACACCCGGCCGGTGCTCATCGGGGACCGCGAGAAGATGGAGCGGCTGGCCGACCAAGTGCAGTACGACATCAGCTCGGCGGAGAAGATCTACGAGAAGAGCCGCCAGACCATCGCCGACCTCGGCATCCGCATGCTCTTCTCCGGCGAGGTGGACATCGCCGGAAAGGGCCAGATCCCCACGGCCTATATCTACCGGGCCATCATCCGCGAGGAGTCGAAGGCGGGCAAGGGCAAGGTCGTCAGCGTCATCTCGATGTGGGACATCGAGGGCCTGGAGCACCTCACCTGCTTCACCGACACGGGCGTGAACATCACGCCCGACTACCGGGCCAAGGCCGAGATCGTCCGCAATGCCGTCTTTTTCTTCCACCTTCTCGGCTACCCGAAGCCGAAGATCTGCGTGCTCTCGGGCAAGCGGGAGGTCAACGGCGACATCCCCTCGTACCAGGATTTCCTGGCCCTCAAGAAGGCGGCCGCCGCGGGCGAGCTGGGCGCCTGCGAGGTGATGGAGGCCACGTCCTTCATCGACATCTTCTCGCCGGGCAAGACGGATTTCCGCCTGCGCGACATCCGGATCGGCAGGACGGACTTCCCGCACATCATGCTCGTCCCGAACCTCGCCACGGGCAACATCCTCGTGAAGCTCGACTTCGCCCTGAAGAACGTCCGGCGGCGCTCCCTCGTGATGAGCTCCCGGGGCCCCGTCATCATCCCCTCGCGGTCGGACTTCCGCGATTCCATCCTCGGCGAGATCGCCGCCGGGGTCACCGTGGCCGAACAGATCAAGGGAGGTGGGGCATCATGATGACGAGCTTCGAGCAGATCCGCAGGGAGGCAAAGGCAAAGGACAAGAAGCGGCTCGTCGTCGCGCCGGTCACGGCCGCGACGGACCTCTCCACCCTCACGGCCGCCATGGCGGACGGCCTGGTCTTTCCCGTTCTCGTCGGGGACGGCAAGGCCGCCGCGTCATGGCTCGGCCGGGAAAAAATCCCCGCGGCCCATCTCGAGATCATCGAGGAGCCCGACGAGGCGAAGGCCCTCACCCTGGCGATCGGCATGGTGAAAAACGGCGCGGCGGAGATCCTCCTGCGGGGAGGCATGGACCCGAAACGGTTCTTCGAGGCGATCCTGGACCGGGAGAAGGGACTGCTGAAGGAACGGGTGGCAAGCGTGGTCTCCGTCTTCGACCCCCCGGGGGTGGACCGCGTGACCATGGCGACGGACACCTACGTGAACAGCTTCCCCTCGATCGCCGAGAAGATCACCATCACGGAAAACGTCATCAAGCTGGCCGGCGTGCTGGGGCTTGCCTCGCCGAAGATCGCGGCGCTCTCCGCCATCGAGCAGGTCAACCCCGCCATCCCCTCCACGATGGACGCGGCGATCCTCTCGAAGATGGCCGAGCGCAGGCAGTTCGGCGACGTCACCCTCGAGGGGCCGCTGGACATCGACTGCGCCGTGA
>Ga0208940_1002919_pt1 | contig 15183 bp, 10 predicted proteins | sample AD_JPNNA6_MetaG_FD_184445 | JGI IMG/M metagenome (GOLD analysis project Ga0208940, IMG submission 184445) | Active sludge microbial communities of municipal wastewater-treating anaerobic digesters from Japan - AD_JPNNA6_MetaG (SPAdes) (version 2) | ecosystem: Engineered > Bioreactor > Anaerobic... | reverse complement strand
TTGATTGTGGCTCAGAGTGCGATGCTGGCCCGCTGGTTCAGGGACAAAGAGCTGGCTTTTTCTTTTGGTGCGACTCTAGCTATCAGCCGTCTTGGTTCTCTTTTTGCTTTTAATACGGGTGAGCTCACTGCCAGTTACTTCGGCAGCTTTCGTTATGCTTTGCTGGCTGCTGTTTTAGCCTGTGGCCTTTCGCTTGTGGGTAATATATTTTATGTGATTCTGGATAAGCGAGGCGAAAAAGTTTTAAAACTTAAAAACGAAAGTGTTGCCGAAAAAATTAATTTAAAAGAGATAAAAGAATTCAAACCAACCTTCTGGTATATAACTGCTCTCTGCTTTACCTTTTATTCAGCCATTTTCCCTTTTACCGCCCTGTCCACTGATTTCTTTGTGGATAAATGGGGAATTGCCAGAACGGCTGAATCTTCTGGCGGGTTTTTAGCTCAGGTTTTTAATAATTTTCTGCATATATTCAGTACGGCTGGTGGGATCAGCTCGATCATTATTTTCGCCTCGATGATTTTCGCTCCTCTGGCCGGAAGATTTATTGACCGGATTGGCCGTCGAGCCAGCCTGATGGTGATCGGTTCTTTAATTCTTATTCCCTGCCATTTATTGATGGGCTTGACTTATGTCTACCCGGCCTACCCGATGATTTTTCTGGGGCTGGCTTTCGTCCTGGTCCCAGCTGCTCTCTGGCCATCGGTGCCGCTGGTGGTCAAGGAAGAAAGGACAGGAACCGCTTTTGGCCTGATGACCGCTATTCAGAATATTGGCCTGGGGCTGTTTCCCCTGCTCAATGGTTGGCTGCGGGATCTGACTCATTCTTATATGGCTTCTTCTTTGATGTTTGCCAGCCTGGGTTTAGTTGGTCTTCTGTTCTCCTTGCTTTTAAAGAGAGCTGACTCACGGGAGGGAGGAAGGCTGGAGGCAGCTCGGTTCAGGGCCTGAACCCGATGACCGTTTTAATCGGCCTCCACGTCCAGAGCTGGGCTGGATTGACTCATAAGAGGCTGCCCTGAATGAACTGCAACCAGACCTGCCTTTTTCTTGGCCCATCGAATTCCGCTAGAAAAATTCCCTGCCAGCGCCCGAGCTGAAGCTCACCATCTTCAACCATAAGCTGCAGCGAACTGCCTGTAATTGAGGCCTTAACGTGAGCGGTGGAATTTCCTTCAAGATGAGCATAAGGCAAATTATCAGGCACGGCTTTTCTCAGGGCCAGCAGAATATCAGTGGCTACATCTGGATCAGCATTTTCGTTGATAGTCAGACCGCAGGTAGTATGTGGAGCATAAATCAGAGCAATTCCCTTCTTGAGATTAACGTCCCTGATAGCCTGAGCTACCCGGTCGGTTATGTCAACCAATTCTTCTTTCCTGACAGTTTGGATCTCCAGTTTAAGCATTTTTCCCCCCTAAAAAAATTTTTTAAAAATTTTAAAAAATAAGCTTGACAGCAGACTTTGTCTGGAATTATATTGAGGCATGTAAGCACTACATTTAGTATTTAAGGGCTCATCGTGACGCAAGATATTGTTTTTCAATACTTTCCTGTTTCTACTTTATATAATAGCATAAAACTTGAATTCGGAATGAACAAGCCAGACTGAGTCAAAGAAAAATTAAAAGGAGCCAAAAATGGTTAAAACCAGCAAAATTTCCAGGATCAAAAAACGGGATGGTTCGATCGTCGATTTTACTCAGGAGAAAATAACCAAGGCGATTTATAAGGCCATGTGCTCTCAAGGGCTGGACGATTGGCTGGAGGCCCAGCATGTCTCCGATATTGTCGTCTTTATGCTGGAAGAAAAACTTGGTGGCTACACCATTCCCTCCGTTGAGCAAATTCAGGACATCGTCGAAATGGTCCTGATGAAACAGGGTTATCATGAAGTGGCCAAATCCTATATTCTTTACCGGGAAAAACATAAAGCCATCAGAGAAGCCAGAGAGACGGGACTTAATCTCGAGCGCCTGATTAAAGACTATATCAATGACCAGGATTGGAAAGTCCGGGAGAACAGCAATGAGGGGCAGGTTAGCTTCTCCGGGCTCAACGCCAGGATTTCAGGCGAGGTGCTGGCCAATTTTGCCCTGAATAATTTATATTCAGAACGGATAAAAAAAGCTCATCAATCAGGAGAATTTCATATTCATGATCTTTCTTATCCGATTGTCGGTTACTGTGCCGGCTGGTCAATGGAAAATTTGCTGAGAAAGGGCTTCGGCCATGTGCCCAATCAGGTTCATTCCCATCCAGCCAAACACCTGGAGACGGCCACCCTGCATATGGTCAATTATATCGGCACGATGCAGGCTGAATTTGCCGGAGCACAAGCTTTTTCCAGTGTTGATACTTTTCTGGCACCTTTTGTCAGGGCCGATCATTTGAGTTATCAGCAGGTCAAACAGGACATCCAGAAGCTGGTTTTTGGCTTGAATGTCCCCTCGCGCTGGGGCTGGCAAACCCCCTTTTCCAATCTGACTTTCGACTGGACGGTACCGGAGGATCTCAAGAATAAAAAAGCAATTGTCGGAGGAAAAGAACTTGACTCCTGCTATGGCGATTACCAGGCTGAGATGGATCTCATTAACCGGGCCTTCCTTGAGTTGATGATTGAGGGCGACCAGAAAGGTCGGGTTTTTACTTTTCCCATCCCGACCTACAATCTCACCAGAGACTTTGACTGGGACAGTCCGAATGCCCGCCTGCTGTTTGAAGCTACGGCCAAATACGGTATCCCTTATTTTCAGAATTATATCGGGACCAATCTCAACCCGGGCGACATCAGGGCGATGTGCTGCCGCCTGAATCTTGATATGAGGGAACTCAAAAGACGCCCAGGTAATATGTGGGGGGCTGGTGACCAGACCGGCTCGATCGGGGTGGTTACTATCAATTTGAACCGCCTCGGCTATGAGGCCAAATCAAAAGAGGAGTTTTTCTCAAGGCTCAGGGAAATGATGACTCTGGCCAAAGAAGCCCTCGAAACCAAAAGGGAAGTGGTTAATAACATGCTCGAACGGGGTTTGATGCCCTATACTAAGGTCTATCTTGGTCATTTTGAAAACCACTTCTCAACTATCGGTATCTGCGGGATGCACGAAGCCTGTCTGAATTTCTTAGGCCAGGGAATTGGCACACCGGAAGGCAAAGAATTTACCATCGAAACGATGAACTTTATGAGGGAAGTGCTCAAAGATTTTCAGGAAGAAACGGGTCATCTTTATAATCTGGAGGCTTCTCCGGCCGAATCAACTTCTTACCGTTTGGCCCGGCTGGATCGGGAAAAATATAAAAACATATATACTTCCGGCACCGATCAGCATCCTTATCTGACCAATTCGACTCAGCTTAATGTTGATGCGACCAGAGATATTTTTGAAGCCCTGAAGCACCAGACAGATATCCAGCCCCTTTATACCGGCGGGACAATTTTCCACGCCTTTTTACCTGAAGCCATTGACTGGCAGACCTGCCGGCGTCTGGTCCAGAAAATAGCTGAAACCAGATTGCCTTATTTCAGTATTACCCCGACCTTTAGTGTTTGTGAGAATCATGGCTATATCCGTGGCGAGCAGCGCACCTGCCCTGAATGCGGCAGCGAAACTGAGGTTTATTCCAGGATTGTTGGTTACCTGCGGCCCATAGCTACCTGGAACGACGGCAAGAAGCAAGAATTTGAAGAACGGGCCACTTTTACCAAGATAGGCTGACATTAAAAGTTTAAGATCAAGTCTGAGTGCCCGGTAGACTTAAAAAGGAGAAGAAAGAATGGATTTTCTTATTTTCACCCTTCCTGGTTGCTCTAAATGTGACCGGCTGAAGGAGTTCATGCAGGCCAGCAGGCTGACCTACAAAGAATATGATGTCAGCAGCAAAGACGGACGGTCCAAAATCAGAGATTATATTAAGATCATGCGGCGGGATGAAGCGGGGGCTATCATCCTTCCGACGCTGATTGTCGAAGAAAATGGAGTAGCGGTGGGAGTGTTCAATTCAGCGGAGGAGCTGGGGGAGTGGTTGAAATCAAGGCCTTAGAGAAGTTTGCCTCGAAAGATTTTCCGGGGCATATCTCTTCTACTGTTTTTCTGGGCGGCTGTAACTTTCGCTGCCCTTTCTGCCATAATTCTGATCTGGTTTTATCTCCATCGAATCTGACCTCGATTGACCCCAGTTTTTTCCTGAGCTATCTTGATTCGAGGCGGGGCTGGCTGGATGGCCTTTGTCTGAGCGGTGGCGAGCCGTTTCTTCATGATGACCTGGAAGTTCTGGCCAGAATCATTAAAGATCGTGGCTATAAATTAAAAATTGATACCAATGGTAGTTTTCCCGACCAGCTCGAACAGTTTATAAAAGAAGGGCTGGTGGATGCTATCGCCATGGACATAAAGGCGCCTCTGAAGCGGTATCCAGAAGTGGTCAGAGCGACTGTCGATGTGGAAAAAATCAACCAGAGCGTAATGATCATCAAAAATTCGCATCTTGACTATATTTTTAGAACGACGGTAGTACCGGGAATTCATCAGGAAAGGGATTTTCTGGCTATAGGGGAGTGGTTACAGGGAGCCAGGGTCTTTCAGCTACAGCAATTTTTCCCGCAGAAGACAATTGATCCTGAATTTATGAAAATAAAACCCTTTCCTCCAGAAAAGATCTTATCCTGGGCTGAGCTCCTTAAGCCCTTTTTTGCCGAAGTCAGGGTCGAAGGTATTTAAGCTCAAGGAGAGGAGAAAAAATGAAAATTCCAGTTAAAAAGATAAAGCCAGAGGCGAAAATACCTGTGCTTAATCATCCGGGTGATGCCGGCCTTGATCTTTTTTCCTGCCAGGCGATAACCATCGGCCCGGGAGAAACAGCAGCTGTGCCCACCGGTCTGCAGATGGCCATTCCATTTGGTTATGCTGGCCTTATCTGGGATAAGAGTGGACTGGCCCTCCAGGGAATTCATCATCTGGCTGGGGTGGTCGACGCCGGTTACCGGGGAGAAGTCAAAGTGGTGCTAACCAATCTGGGCAAAAAGCCCTTGGCCATCAGTTGCGGGATGAAAATTGCCCAGCTGCTCATTCAACCGGTGGAAAAGCCGGAGCTGGTTGAAGTTACCAGCCTGGATGAAACAGAGCGGGGTGAAGGGGGCTTTGGCTCAACCGGTCTTTTTTAAAGGCATTCGAGCGAAGCAGCCTGAAGCCTGAGCCTGACCGGCAGCTTATTGATATTTGCCCATAATGTAGTTCTGGAGGTGCTCAATCGTCACTTTCTGGGTAGAAATGATTGACTTGACCACGTCGCCAATAGAAATGATACCAATCAGCTTGCCGTCTTCGATGACGGGTAGGTGCCTGATTCTCTTTTCTGTCATGAGAGCCATACATTCATCGGCTGAGACCTCCGGTCCAACATAATAAATTTCAGTTGACATGATGTCTTTAACCGGTGTTTCGAGCGAGGACTTACCTTTGAGCATGACCTTGCGGGCATAATCTCTTTCGGAAATAATTCCCACTACCTGCCCGTTTTTGACTACAATCAGCGCTCCGATGTCCTTATCTGCCATAATTTTAAGCGCCTCAAAAACTGTGGCTTCAGGCGAAATTGTCCAGACCTGGTGACCTTTTTCCTCCAGCATTTGTTTAACAGTAATCATTCTCCCTCCTCAAAAAAACAGCCTGGCCTTAAATAATATATTTTCATCTAACCTCGGCTGCTGTCCTGGCCCTGGCCACCACTCTTTCCAACTTAATTTTTATAAATTAATTTTAGCTGCCTGTCAAATCAGGGTGGGCTCCTTATCGAAAAGGCAGTGGAAAAGACATAAAAAGCTGGCAGAAACTGCTTAAAGACGATGGTTCAGAAAAAGAGTTGGCCTGCTCCCTCTGTTGGCCAGCTTTGAAAATTAGTCAGTCGAAATAGCCGGTCAGGTCGTCACGGTTAAGTCCCTGCTCGAGAGCAACTTTCGCCACGGCTCTGGCCACACTGCGATGCAGACCTTTATCCAGTGGATCTGGCACAATATCTCTGGCAGGAGCATAATCGGCAATAGCTCTGGCTGCCGCCAGCAGCATCTCGGTGGTTATTCTGGGAACGTTAGCATCAACCGCTCCCCTGAAAATTCCCGGGAAGCCCAGAACATTATTGATGGTTCTGCCGTCAGCGGCAAAAATCGCGCCTGCTTCCAGAGCTACTTCTGGCTCTATTTCTGGATTGGGGTTAGACAGGGCAAGAATTATCTGGCCTTTTCGGACCAGCTCCTTTTTTATTAATCCTGGGGCGCCGGTGGTGGCAATGACCACATGGCAGCTGGCCATTATTTCCTTTAAGTCTGAAACCAGCCCACCGGACTCTTCCAGCCTTTTGCTGGCTTCAGGATTTATATCGGCACCACGAACCGGCTTGTTGAGATAATTCATCAGCATTTTAGAGATAGCCAGTCCAGCTGCCCCCAGACCGATAACCCCGATTTCACTCCTGACCAGATCATGACCGGTCTGGCGAGCAATATTCAAAAGAGCGGCAGTAACAACACAGGCTGTACCATGCTGATCATCATGCATGACTGGAATATCAATTTTCTCCTGTATCTTTTCTTCTATGTAAAAACAACGCGGGGCGGAGATATCTTCTAGCTGGATGGCGCTAAAAGTTGGTGCAAAATTGACCACACTTTCCACAATTTTATCAGGGTCTTTGGTATTCAGCAGAACTGGCATGGCAGACAGTCCGGTCAGAGTTTCCATCAGGCAGGCCTTACCTTCCATGACCGGCATAGCCGCCAGCGGTCCGACATCTCCCAGGCCGAGAACAGCGCTGCCATCAGTCACAATAGCCACCAGGTGCCTGATAGCGGTATAACGTCTGGCCAGGGTCGGGTTATTTTTTATCAGCAGGCTGACCTCAGCTACACCGGGGGTGTAAACTTTTCTGAGCACACTGATATTGTTGATTTCATAGCGACTGCGAACGGCAATTTTGCCTCCCTGATGCATCTCCAGCACTTCATCTCTGACCTCGAGAAGCTCTGCCTGAGGATAGGACTTGACTGCTCTGATTATTTTCTGGAGATGAGCTTCATCATCAACAAAGATGGTAATATCCCTGATCATAAAATTGGTTCCCATGTGAATGGTTTTAATTTCACCCACATAGGCATTCTCTGCACCCAGCGCGGTTAACAGGCCACCAAGGACTCCTGGTTTTTGCCGCAACCGGCATCTTAAAGTGCGAACTAATTTGTCTTCCCACCACATAGCTTATGCTCCTTTTTCTCTGTCCTTCTAAATTTAGCTCTTGAATTATATAACTTAAAGCGGCTGGAGGTAAGAAGGCTGGCTAAGTTTTTAGTTTTGCTTGGTCTTTATTCCGGCTGAACTCATAGTAAAAAATAGGCGTGACCAGAAAAATAAAAAAGGCAGAGGTGGTCAAGCCACCAAGAGTAGCCAGAGCCAGGCTTGACCAGATTTGCTTCTGACCGGTATCAAGTTGAATTAAAATCATGGGCAAAAGGCTGAAAACAGTAGTGGAGGTGGTCATAAAGACGGGCCGTATCCTTTCCCGGCTGCCCTTTATGATTGAATCAACCAGTCCCAGACCGGAGGTTTTCCTGGTGAGATTGATATGATCAACTAAAATTATTGAGTTATTCACCACGATTCCAGCCAGAAGAATGACACCTATATAAGCTGAAGAATCGAAAGGATAGCCAGCAATGACAAAGGCCAGAAAAACACCGACCAGGGACAGCGGGACGGAAAGCATAATGATGAATGGCTGGATAAATGATTCATAGAGAGAGGCCAGAATGATAAAAATGATAACGAGGGCAGCTATGATTCCGAACTTCAGCTGGGCTTTTTCACTGCTGGTCATCATGTAGCCATAGTCCATGGTGGCTGAAAAACCGGGCGGAAGGCTGAGCGAGGAAAAAATAGCTTTCCGGTAATTTTCAGCGGCCTTATATGGCCCCTTAAATTCCCACATGACCATCATTTGAAATTGCTGGTTTTCCCGGTAAATTGAACCTGGTATCTCTTTTTCCTCGATTGTAATCAGGTCCTTGAGCCTGAGGTGCTGGCCGGAAATGGTAATGAGTTCTGATTCTTGCAGGCTTATTAAATCCATATTTTCTGACTCAGGGAATTTCAGGTCAATTGCTCTCTCTTTGTTATCAATAATTGCCTGCAAAGGCACACCAAATGTGCCGGCCAGCAAACTCTGCAGCTGATAAAAAAGATAGTTTGGATCAAGGTCATAGCGGGCCAGAGCCTGCTGATTCAGTTTCAGGACATACTCAGTTGAGGAAATATCTCCCCAGTAATTCTTTCCGGTGATTGATTTTATGTCACCGATCCTGGGATTCTTGCGCAGTCTGGTTTCCAGATCGGCCGCAATATCCTGCAGTTTTTTTAAATTATAGCCATAAAAATTTATCATAGAATCATAATAGCGTCCGGCACTCATGGAGGAGTAGTAGCCTTGAGGATCAAAACCAGAGACGCCAACGCTGACCCCGGCAAAGTTGGTGGCCAGCCGGATCAGCTCATCTTTGAGAATATAGGGATGAGCAGAATATTCGATTTCCGTTGGAAAAGTTATGCTGATATAAGCTGCTTCCTGGCTGACCCAGGTGTCGATAGTTTTTTCGCAGGGATAGGTCAAGGCCTTGTCTTCAAATTTTTTAATCAGGTCGTCAGTCGCTTCGAGGCGCGTGCCAGAGGGCATATGGACTTGAGCAATCAGTCGGTCTTTTGAATACCAGCGGAAGAACTCGCCGATAACCACGTTTTTTTTGAACAGGCGGTAACTACCGTAAGTTATCAGACAGACAATTAAGATGATTTCTACTGGATGTTTAAGGCAGAAACGCAGGACTTTGTCCACACTTAATTTGCCTGGCCTGGCTGGCTTTTTCTTCCTGACGAACAGAAGCCTGGGGCTGAGAGCCGGGATAAGAGAAAAAGAGACCAGAAGGGAGGTCATCAAGGCTATAGCCATCACCAGGCCCAGTGGAAGGTAGTAGATGCGCAGACGACCCTGGAAAAATGGAAAGCAGAAGAAAACTCCAATCGTGGTTAAGGTAGAAGCCAGCACCGGAGTGAAGACTTCTCTGGCGCCACGGGTGGCAGCTTCGACCGGTTCCAGACCTGACTCCCGTAGCCTCAGAATATTTTCAAAGACGACGATCGAGTTATCAACAAACATGCCAAAGCCCAGAGCCAGTGCTCCCAGGGTCAGCATGTTCATAGAAATGTTGAAAAGATAAATGAAATTAAAGGAGATGATGGCTGAAAAGGCAACTGAAGACAGAATCAAAAGAGAAGGGAGCAGGCGGCGGATGACTATAAATATCATCAGAAAAATTAGAGCGGTAATGGTTACAATTAAAAGATAAAGGTTATTTAGATTCTTTTTAATTTCCTGGCTCTCATCATCCACCACTCTGAAAATGAGATCAGAAGGCAGATTCTTTTTGACGGCTTCCAGCCTGGTTTTTACTTCTCTGGCTACCTTAAGTGTATTTTTACCTTTTTCCTTGAGAACCTGGAGCTTGATGGTCGGCTGCCCGTTAATGCGGTTTAGATAATAAATATCAGCATATTCCAGTCGAACCTCTGCTATATCTTTGATATGAATCGGAACTCCACCCAGAGAGGTGATAACTATCTCTTCAATTCCCTTAATATCTCGGGGTGCAATTGCTACGCGTAAGAGATATTCTTCCTGACCCATCTTAATCCGGGCTGAAGGGTAAACAGCTAGAACGCGACTCAGAGCAGAGGCTATCTGGTAAGGATGAAGCCCGAGCTCCTTCAGCTTTTTCTGGTCGAGAGTCAGCCTGACATTAAGATCAGAGCCGCCGCTGACTTCAACCTTAGAAACACCGTTAATTGAGCCCAGGCCATTTTCCAGCTTGTCTTTAACCAGTTCTCTTAAAGTCTGGAGAGGGTAACTGCCCGAGATGGTATAAGTCAGGAAAGGCCGAACTCTGAAATCCTCTGGAACATAAGGCACTATCTCCGGCCTGACCCCGTAGGGTAGCTCGGGCAACGTCCGGCTCAGCGCTTCTCTTAAAGCCAGGTTGGCCATTTCCAGGTCGGTTTTCGGCTGAAATTCAATCGTCAGTCTGGCCGTGCCTATCTCAGAGGTCGAGGTCAATTTTCGCACGCCTTTTACTGATAGCACCGCTTCTTCCAGCAGAGAGGTAACTTGAGTCTGGATGACTTCGGGTGAAGTGCCTGGCCAGCTGGCCACGATGTCCACCTGAGGAAAATCTTCCTGTGGAGCCAGCTCTAATTGAATATGGAACAAAGAATAAAGGCCAAGAGCCAGAAGAGCTAGATAGATCATCAGGGTGGCTATCGGGCGTTCAATGAAGAATTTCATGGTCTCTAATTATCAGCCAAAATCAGGCCTGATTCAGGCCCGAGCGCTTTTTCTCCGTAAAATGGTGTCCTCCACATACTCATATAGAGCCGGGATTAAAACCAGGGTCAGAAAGAGTGAGGAAGTTAAACCGCCAGCCACGGCGATAGCCAGCGGTTGGAGCAGCTCTGCTCCCCGGCCCAGGCCTAAGGCCATCGGGAGCAGGCCAGCAATGGTGCTTAAGGAGGACATCATGATTGGTCTCAATCGAACCTGGCTACCTTCAACCACCGCCGAACGCAGGTCCTTTCCCTGGCGGCGAAGCTGGTTAATATAGTCAATCTCAACGATAGCGTTGTCGACGACAATTCCGATGAGAACGATCGCCCCGATAATGGAGATAGCATTGATACTCTGACCGGTTAAGAAAAGAAGAATTATTGTTCCGACCAGACCCATCGGAATAGTAGTCATTATCAGAAAAGGATGAAGAAGAGACTCAAATTGTGCAGCCATAATCATATAGATAAGAACCATGGACATAATGAAAGCCAGAAGAAGCGATCGGAAGCTGGTCTGCATTTCTTCTCTTTCACCGCCGAACACCAGGCGGTAGTCAGCCGGTAAATTCATCTCGGTTATAGTTCGCTGAATGGCTGGAACAACCTGGCTCAATTTTTTACCACGAAGATTAGCGGTGATGATAACTTCCCTCTCCTGGTTTTCCCGTCTGATCTCGTTCGGGCCGGCCACTGGCTGATAGCTGACCAGCTCTCTGATGGGGATCAGGGAATTCTTATAAGGGAAAAATGAATTCAATATTTGCTCGATATTCTGTCGGGAGTTGCTTTCCAGCACAACCCGGACGTCATATTTTTTTTCCAGCTCGCGGTACTGAGTGGAGACATCGCCCCTGATAGCTTCCACCAGATAACTGGCGATATCGCCAGGCGACAGCTCAGGATATTTTTCCAGATTTTCCTTATTTATTCTGACCAACAGCTGCGGCTTACCCTGCTGCAGATTAGGATTGACATCTACTACTCCGGGTAGTTGTTCGAGCTTGCCGGCAAACTCCAGGGCTATCCTTCTCAGTTCTTCCAGATCCTTTCCCTTAACTTTTAGATTGAGTTCATTGGAGCTCAGGGCCAGAAATTCACCCAGAGTTGTCTGCTCACGGCTGACAGAATATTTAACATCAGTTAACCTGGTCAGATAGCCTCTGGCTTCAGCCATCATTTTATTCATGAGTTTAGAGTCTTTTAATTCGACAGAGACTTCAGCTGAGTTGACTGATAAATCGGGTCGAGAAGCCTCCCCGGCTGAAACCAGTCCGACCTGCGAAAAAACCCGATTAATACCCGGCTTATCTTTCAGCCAGTCTTCCAGGCCGGAGACGATCGCTTCAGTTTGTTCAAAGGAATACTCAACCGGTGCCTGGAGGCTGAGATGAAAGGTAGAAGTCTTAAGCGGAGGCATTAGCTCCCGCGGCAGGAACCAGCCCAGGCCAAAAATCAGAATAAAGACAAAGATGGCTAAATAAAAGGTCTGACTTTTATGGTTTAGTGCCCAGAGCAGAGTCTGTAAATGCCCCTTGGTAAACCGGCTGTAAACCCGGTTAAACCAGCGGAAAACAATAGCCAGCAGAGGTTTAAAGGGAAGAGCAATCAACTTGCCCAGGCCGGCGATGGCTTTAGATAGCAGGCTGAAAATAAGTTTGAAAACAAAAATCAGCAAATTGGTTAAATTATAGACGATGAATTTAAAACCAGCCCAGATCAAGAAGAAAACATTTGGCCGGCCAAGTTCTTCCTTGAATTTTTTAAAAGACATAAACTGCCAGCGTGGTAGTTTCTTTCCTGTTTCCGGTCGCTTATAGGTTCTTGAAGCCAGCATGGGCAGAAGGGTAACCGAGACGAGGAGAGCCGAGAGCAAAGTATAAGTAACGGTCAGGGCGGTATCTCTAAAAAGCTGACCAGCCACCCCCTGAACATAAATAACGGGCAGAAAAACTACAATGGTGGTCAGAGCCGAAGCGGTGATGGCATTAATGACTTCGGTTGTTCCCCGGTCGGCCGCCACTTTTAGGGGATTGCCCAATTGATGGTGGCGGTAGATATTTTCTGAGACGACGACGGCCGTGTCATCGAGCATGCCCACCCCCAGGGCCAGCCCGCCAAGAGACATCAGGTTCAGGTTGATATTCTCGAGAAAAAGAAGATTAAAAGTCCCGATAACCGAGATGGGAATAACCGTATCAATGATCAGAGGCGATTTCCATTCCTGCAGAAAGAGGAGCAGAGTCAGGAAAGCCAGAATAGCTCCTCCGATAATCTCTTCAATCGTGGTATTAATTGCTTCCCGGATATAGCCCGCCTGTTCCGAAATTATGGCTAAATTGATGTCCGGATTTTCCTGTTTGATCTGATCAATGACTTCTCTGGCCTTAGCGCTGACTTTAACCGTATTTGCCCCATATTCTTTGCGGACAAGCAGACCAATACTTTCCCGGCCATTTAACCTGGTCACACCTTCCCGATCTTTGATAGTGTCTATTACTTTCCCCACGTGTTTCAACAGGATGACGCCACCTTCGGCCGTAAATTTAACTGGAATATTTTCTATTTCTTTAACCTGTTCAAACTCTCCCGCTACTCGCAAAGAATAAACAAATTTGCCCTTTCTGATATTTCCGCCGTGAAGACTGCGGTTAAAAGCAGCAATCTTGCTTCCTACCTCTTCAATTTTCAGTCCGAAGCTGGCCAGTTTTTCTGGATCGACTTCGACCTGAATTTCTCTTTCCACCCCACCGGTAATTTCGACTTCGGCCAGCCCTTCTACCTGTTCCAGCCTCGGTTTGATCAATTCTTCGGCCAGCTCCTTTAAATCCAGCAATTTCTGGTCCCCGGTTAAAGCCAGGGTCATAATGGGCTGGCTCTGTGGGTCAAGAGCAATAATAAACGGTTTATCGCATCCTTCAGGTAGAGAATCTCTAACCGAGTCCAGTCTTTCCCGGGTATGGAGCAGAGCAAAATCCATATTTGTTCCCCAGGAAAATTCAATGGAGATGAAAGAATAGCCTTCCTTCGAAATAGACTCGACCCGGCGCAGGCCAGGAACCCGGCTGACTGAAGTCTCCAGCGGCATGGTGACCAGAGCTTCCACTTCCTCCGGGGCAACACCTGCATACTGAGTGACGACCGATAACCGCGGATAGCTGATGGAAGGCAAGAGGTCTACACTTAACTGGCTGAAAGAGACCAGGCCCAGAAGGACAATAGCCAGGTAAAACATTAAGACAAAAACTGGCCGGTCAATCGAAAACTTAGCCAGACTCATCAGCTGCCCTCCAGGCCCTTCTCTTATTCAACAATTCTGACGGCAGAATCGTGGGCCAGAGTCATATGACCTTCAACAATAACCGGCTCGCCCTCTTTGACGCCATCGAGGACTTCCACCAATTGTTCATTTTCCTGACCGGTCTGAATATATCGCCATTTAGCCAGGCCATTTTCTACGACAAACACCAGTGGACGTCCGCCGCGAACAAGGACTGCTGCCTGCGGGACAAGCAAACGCCCGGGAAAGATTTCGGTTACTATTTCTATTTCGGCATGCATACCAGGCTTAATCTCCTCGGCCAGATTCTCAAGGCCAATGAAAACGCTGCAGGTCTTATCTTCTTTATTTATAACCGGGCTGACGGCTACCACTGTTCCCTTAAAAACTCTACCTGGAAAAGCACTAAAACGAATATCAGCTTCCCGGCCGACTTTAACTTTGCTGACTTCTGTTTCCAGAACCTTAGCTGTGATTTTTAGCTGGCTGACATCAACCAGTGTAAATAGCTCTCGACCGGCCTCGATCGTCTCGCCTGGGGCAACCTTAATAGCTGTGATTATTCCAGAGAAAGGTGCTATTATTCTGGTCTTTTCCAGATCGAGACGGGCGATTTTGGCATTGACCTCGGCCTGAGTCAGACCCTTGGAAGAGGCAATGATTTCATCCCGCTTGAGTCCACTGCCAATTTGAGCCAGTTCATAGTCCAGGCGGGCCCTTTCCAGCTCGGCCTGAGAAATTAGGCCATCTCTATAAGCCTTTTCTGCCTTTTGGTAGGCCTCCTGTGCTTTTTTAAGATCGGTATTATCTTCCATCTTGGGCGCGGTCAGATCTGGTTCCTGAAATAACCTGTCAAGCAGAAGTTCAGAAAGGGCTTTCAGCCTTGTCGCCTCAGCCTCTTCAAGCTTTAGCCGGTAGGGAGTGTCGTCCAGCTCAACCAGTAGTTCCCCCTGACGAACGTGTTTTCCCTCCTGGACATAGAGTTTTTTCAAAATTCCGCCAACCTCCGCTTTAAGAACTACATTTTTTTCTGTATAAACTTCCCCCGGTGATTTAATCCTTTTTTCCAGGTCTTTAATTTCGGCTACAGCCACCTTGACAGAGATTGGAGCAACTGACTGAGTCTCAGCTGGTGGAGAAGCGGACTGCTTCTCAGCGGCTGGTGATTCTTCAGTTGCTTTTCTTTTGCTCAACCAGAAACCACCCGCGGCGAGAATAATAATGATAATGACCAGAGCTGTTATGAAGAGAGTTTTTCGACGTTGGGCCATCATACCCGCCTCACTTTTATATCTAATAAATATCATTTATATTAAAACGACGGACAAAGTCAAAATATTTATCAAACAGACTGAAAAAAAGTAAATTTATTAACAGACTGGTTTTTGCTATTTTTGATTTTCTAAAGACTTTTTGACTGACAAAAGTTATAATTAAAACCGCCGTCAGGCTTTTAAAAATTGAGAGGTCAGGCTTCAGGTCATA
>Ga0208940_1002904_pt1 | contig 15249 bp, 12 predicted proteins | sample AD_JPNNA6_MetaG_FD_184445 | JGI IMG/M metagenome (GOLD analysis project Ga0208940, IMG submission 184445) | Active sludge microbial communities of municipal wastewater-treating anaerobic digesters from Japan - AD_JPNNA6_MetaG (SPAdes) (version 2) | ecosystem: Engineered > Bioreactor > Anaerobic... | reverse complement strand
TAGAACAGGCCAATCATATGAACTACCTATTACAGATGGAACTATTCGCGCTTCAGATTTTCGGTCCATAAAGACCGATGAAAATGACTTTGGCCTCATGTCCTATGATCCAGGATTTACAAATACCGCGACTGCTCGCAGCGCAATTACGTATACTGATGGAGAAAAAGGTATCCTCCGTTATCGAGGCTATCCAATAGAGCAGCTTGCTGAGCGATCCACCTATCTCGAGACAGCCTATCTCATCATCTTTGGTGAGCTACCAACTAAAAAACAACTCGATGAATGGACTACCACCATCAACGACCATGTCATGATTCATACCAACATTCAAAACCTCATCGAAACATTTCGATATGACGCTCATCCAATGAGCATCTTTATTAGCGCTGTTGCAGCTCTCGCTACTCTCTATCCAGAATCTCGAAATGTCACCGATCCAGAAATTCGACGAATGCAAGCGGCATGCCTTATTGCAAAAACACCATCAATTGCTGCATTCATCTATCGCCATAACATGGGATGGCCGATTCGCTATCCAGATGAGGAGCTTTCATTCATCGGCAATTTTCTCAAGATGATGTTTCAAATGAAAGGCACGCACTATAAACCACATCCAGTGCTCGAAAAAGCGCTCAATGTGCTGTTTATTCTTCATGCCGATCATGAACAGAATTGTGGGACTACTGCAATGCGTACCATTGGTTCCTCCCATGCCGATCCCTATACAGCACTTGCAGGAGCTGCAGCAGCGCTCTATGGCCCATTGCATGGTGCAGCAAACGAAATGGTAATGCGACAACTTGAAGAAATTGGCGACCCCAACCGAGTCAAGGATTATGTAGAAAAAGTAAAACGTGGCGAGATTCGACTCATGGGGTTCGGGCATCGAGTCTATAAGAATTATGATCCGCGCTGTCGTATCATCAAAAAAAACAGCGGAAGAGGTACTTTCGGTGACCGGCACTAATAAGCTCTTTGATGTTGCGTTGGAGCTCGAGCGAATTGCTCTACAAGATGAATATTTTATATCGCGCAAGCTTTATCCGAATGTTCATTTTTATTCTGGACTTGTCTATAGCGCGATGGGCCTTCATTCCCCGCTTTTTTCAGTGATGTTCGCAGTACCGCGGACCTCCGGCTGGGTTGCTCATTGGATGGAACTTTTCGATGACCAGGAACAAAAACTTGCTCGACCTCGACAAATCTATGTAGGCGAGCAGAAAAGGGAGTATCTTTCGCTGGAAGATCGAAGTGTACAGTAGAGAATAGAGAAGCGCGCTCTATAGTGGGCCAATTGTAAAAGTCCAAGCATATTTTGGAATGGCTTACAAGAATGGGAAAATAGGGACGTAATTTCGCAGGATAAACCATGGAGCCAGTATCACCACGTATATAAGGCTAAGGCAAAAAAGATGACTTTGAGGCGTTTCCAGGAGGCACAAGCGCATCGCTCTCTCCGATACGTCTGGAGGGGGTATGATAAAATGGACATGAAGTTAAGAGAAAAAAGGAAGGGTTCATGTCCAGAAGGAAGTTCAACAAGGAGTTTAAGGTCGCAGCCGTGAAGCTCGTGCTCGATGATGAGTTGCCGGTATCTCAAGTAGCACAACAGCTTTCAGTGCATCCGAACAGTCTGTATCGTTGGGTGAACGAGTATGAGAAGTATGGGGAGAGTGCATTTCCTGGCAATGGAAGCACAATCTATGACTACCAGGCAACGATACATCGTCTTGAACGACGAAAGTAAGGAACTTGAAGAAGAGGTTGAGCTCTTAAAAAAATTCAAGGTCTTGCGGCGCACCAAAAGAGCGTGAGATTTCAGTATTTGGTGGAACAGCACCACCGACCGATACTCAATCAGGAAGGCCTGTAAAACATTGGGAATCTCACGCAGTGGGTTCTATGCATACCGTGAACGGAAACCATCTGACCGGCAGCTCGAGAATGAAGTCCTCTCACAAAAGATACGCGAGGTATTCGAACAGCATTCCGGACGATATGGCGCGAAACGGATTGCACACTCCTTACAGGATGAAGGGTTCCAGGTCAATAGAAAACGAATCGTAAAGCTCATGCGTACGATGGGTTTGTATGCGAAAGGTGCACGAAGAGCCTATAAAAATTACCACAAGAAACATTCGAATCGAGCCTGGGCGAACGTGCTACAGCAGGATTTCACTCAAGACCATTGGAATAAAGTATGGCTTGGAGATATCACCTACATTCCCACGCACGAAGGCTATCTGTATCTTGCTGCGTTTCTGGACCTGTCTACACGCAAGATTGTTGGGTGGTCGATATCGTCCACGATGAATGAACGACTCGTCATGGATGCATTCCTCCAGGGCTTCGGCAAGGAACAGCCGGCACCGGGGCTTATCGTTCATACGGACCAAGGCTCCCAGTTTACTGGTGGAAACTTTACGACACTAGTGAGAAGTAAGGGAGCAATTCTGTCAAACAGTAGTAAAGGCAATCCGTACGACAATGCACTCATGGAATCGTTTTACAAGACGCTGAAACGAGAGCTGGTGAATGATGCCGGATTCAAGACAAAGGATCAGGCGCGAAAGGCACTGGTCAGCTACATAGAATTAATTGTACTACAACAGTGTAAGAAAGCATTCTGCGCGAGGGTATATGGCTCCTCGGGAATATGAGGAGCTGAATTCATAGATTTCTCTTATCTTTGTGTCCAAAATATCTGGACCCTCCCAGATTACTAACATTATGCGTGTCCAGTTCTTGGGGAGCAGATCATATTTCCGGAAGTTTATAACCGACTGTGACAACATAAATTCCTTGAAAACTACAAATTCAGATGACCATCACTGTACATTGAGCTGGCTTACCATCTTATCCAGGGTCAAGAGAATATACATCAAATATATAAGAGCACATCCATTGGCAAAAAGTACCACACCGATGACCAGCCCCGGAAGCAGATGGGCAACCAGCATGGAGGTCCCAAACATGATCGGATAAAAGTTCATAACCAGTTGAGTAATAAAAAGTTTTTGTAAAATTGGCGCAACCTGACCGCCCGGGCTTTCCGCTTTTTTCAGCCGGGGAGAAATTACTTTCACCAGGGTTATAAAACCTCCCAGGATATTCAGCACCCCGATGAGGATGGTCAATGGTTTTACCAGGATATCAGGAATAATGCTGGATATTATTCCCAACGCTGCAAATAAAAGTCCGAAACCCACCAGCAGCCAGTTCCGGGGAAAAGGGCCGATCGGAGTGCTGCCGGATGCCAGCATTTGGATGGCGAAGATGAGCATCAGAAGTCCGAGCTGAGCGCTTCCTGAAAAGGGAAGCTGCCCTAAATTGACCGGAATAAGCAGCGCTCCCAGGAGCAACATGAAAATCCCGACTACCAGAAGCATCATCTTGTCGATGGGTAGATTGACAGTTCCCGAATTGGTATTCTCCGCCTCCGGATAAGCGACATAGATTTTCCGGAGCACCAGAGCTAAATAGATAACTGCCACTCCATCGATAATTCCCACCACTCCGGTCATGGTAGTGCTGAGCAGGCTGTGGATTAAAACAAGCAGTCCAATCAATATCGACAGCACATACACAGCACCGCATCCGAAGATTAGATGATAGAAAATGCCCCCATACCGCATCCAGGCCTGTAGCTTCTCCCGGGAAAAAATCATCCTGAGCAGAAGGATAAGACCTCCCGGGGCAAAACAGATAAACAGCAGGATGCGGGGAATCTGGCTGAAGATGTCGGGAACAAAACAGGTCACAATGCCAACGGCAGCGATGATCATACCAATGACGATCAAAGGTATTGACCTGCTCATGTCGCCGAAAGGTGTTTTCCCCAGGGTGATCATCTGCAGAGCAAAAATGAACAGGAGCAGACCGTACAGTCCGTTTTCATAGTAGGGAAGCGCACCGGTAGAGACGGGGAAAAGCAAAATACCGGTGATGAGCATCATTAAGCCGAAAATGAGCAGAAGCGCCACTTCCAACGGAAGATACACTTCACGGGTAATTTGGTTTCTCGTCATATCCGCTAAACCTTTCCTGCTAATTCCTAATAATACGTTCCTTTTGTCCGATAATTCTCACGGCGTTCGGCAGCCATCTGACGGGCTATCTTATCGAATTCCGGCCGATTTTCTCTATAAAGCCTATCGAAATTTCGCATTGTTTCAGGGAAGATTATAAGCAGCGATTTTTTTTCTAACTCTTGAAAAATATAGTCAACTGCCTCATCAACGCTGATGGAATCAGGCGGGGGTGTCAAATCTCCAAAAATTGCCGTCCTGACATTACCGGGGCAGAATACGCTGAAGCTCAATCCTTCCACCTCTAACTCATACTGCAAGCTCTCAGTCATGGCTATCACCGCGCTCTTGCTGGCGGCGTAGACTGCCTGGTAGGGGGCAGGGACACGCCCGACAATAGAAGCGGTGTTGACGATGTGTCCAGATCCTTGTTCTCTCATAATGGGTATGGCGGAATAGGTGCCGTAAACTACGCCCATAAAATTTAAGTCCATGATAAATTTCCATATCTCAAAGGTGATCTTCTCGGTGGGATATGTCATGCCCATGCCGGCGTTGTTGAACACAAAATCAAGATGGCCGTCAAACGCTTTAGCGGCGTGGATGAGTTTTTCAACCTGCTCAAGCTTAGTAACATCGGTGAGCAGGGGAACAACCCTTCCAGGAAATTCTTCGTTTAATCGCTCAGATTCTTTGCTGAGGTTTTCCTCTTTTACATCACCCATAAATACCGCCTTCGCTCCCCTCGAAAGCAGATGTTCGGTAAGCCCCAAACCGATGCCTGATGCCGCTCCGGTTACCACTGCGACCTTGTTCTCAAAATACCCACTCATATTTATACCTCCTTTTTATGGAAGATCAGGGCAAGATTTTTGAGTCGCCGACGTTGAGTCGCGCCATACCCTTCATCATCATGGCGTCTGTGTACTTAACCAGAGGCAGCTCTGCCAGTGCTTTAATGATGTTGCTCTGCAAAGGATGCTGCTCCTGGGTGAGCTGCGTCCACCGGACGCTCCCCTCTCCAACCCACGACTGTTTGGCAGCCATTTCCTGCGGATAAAGGGTGGCATGGCTCAAAGTGGCTCCACCCTTTCCTAGGTTGGGCATATAGCGCCAGCCAAATAAGTTGACCTTGGGGTGCTCATTGATTTTGCCTATATCTTTTTGAGAGAGCTCACCCTTTTTCTGAAAGTCAATCGTAAGAAAAGTATAGTTCTCGTAGCTTGCAGCCGTGAACCAGTGGTCCCCAACATGACGTTCGGAGGCGATATCGGCAAAAAGCTTGGGAACACCATCCTCCTCACGACCCCCGATGATGGGACAGGTTTTGTTTTCCCATATCACCAGGGCATAATCGCCGCAAAGCCCCTCGGAATTCCCCAGATATTTTACCGGTGCGGTAATTTGTATGATCCGATATTCTCCGCCTGACATCCAGTCCACATCTCGGCTGTTGCTAAACTGAATGGTTACTACCGGCTCCTGGAGCTCAAAATCCTCGGGGATGTATTGCAGGAGCGCCTCCGGTTTGGTCTCATATTTTATGGCAATAATCAGCATATCCCGATACTCTGTCCTCACCGGGTAAAAGGGATAACCTCCAAAATGGACCGGCATTTTGTAAACGTAATCGTCCCTGAGCTTAAATCTTCCTCGCATAGCTCATCTCCTGTAAAAGTTCTTAAGACATTTAACCAAAGACATTTAACTAAAGACCCGGGATGAATAGTATTCTTCACTTAAAAAACCTGCCGCCTCCTGCAAAATAGCTTTATTATGCAGTTTAAAAGAAGCATGCTCCATATATGAGACTTACTTAACCTAAATTGTACATTATTCAAACTAATTCCGCTACGGCCATATCAAAAATTCGTACTTATACACATAATCTGGCACACGTTGCTGTTTAGTGAGGTAGATATTTCGAGGTGAAAATGTTTGCCATGTCCCCTTAGTTGTACCATCCTTTTCAAGTTCAGATGAGGATCGATTCTCTAGAAGTCGAGTTTGAGGCCGCGGGCTTGGTTGCATTCTGATTATCGTTGTCACTGATTCCAGGTTCGTCCGTTGTCTCTGCTGTGCGAGAAAGCTGCCTCCGTGCCGCTGGTGCCGGCAAAGGCCATCCGGCCGTTTGCCGACCATGAATGAATGATAGGAAAATTAATCAGGGGGGAGCGTAAGGCAAAAACTGGGGAAATCGGGAAATTTGGCTCAAAAATCGGCAAAATGCCGTTCAAAGACCTCATGGAGGGTGTTTTTCCCCGCGCGAGGTACCCTGGCTCTTGTTTTTCAGTACGGAAGTATTTTGTATACCCACATAGAGTATTCCTGCGAAAATGGTACTGATGCTTCAGAAAAGATAAAATAAATTGAAAATTCAACATAACGAGGCGCATGCACCAGACGCCTTCTCGTCGCTACACTCCTGTGAGATCGCAGGTGATGCGCCTCGTTATACGGGAGGTTTTTGGCAGAGCTTCGTTGTAGGCGCCGATTTTGTTCTTTCTTTGCATCCTATCTTCTTCTCTGATAACTTTGCTATAGAACGGCAAAGAAAAAACAGCAGAAACACCATATTGAAACCCAAAAACCCAGAAACCCATATTCATGAGGACGATCTTCCTTGCCTCTTCATGGCTCTCTTTCCCTTTGGCCGCCCTCCTCTCTCTTGGTTTCTCCCTACTAATATCTTAGAGACCTTCGTCGTCAGAAAGCCTGGATAGTCTTCTTGCTCCGCTTCGCATGGTTTTACTATTCCTGATGTGATAAAGGAACACCAAAGAGCAAAGAAGTCAACAACACCAAAAGCACGAGAAAGAGACCTCTCGCAAACCCCATTGGAATGAAACCGTTCTTCCTCGCGTGCGCGCTTCTCCTACCTTTTCGTCCCATTCATTTTGAAAGGCTTCTTCATATAAGGAAAAGACGCCGGATATTGAGAAACTCTATACGGACGGCGGTTATGGTAGCGAAAAGAACGACGAGAAGATGGGAATTCAGGTTACAAAAGCAATAAGCTTTTTCATGATTTTCTCTATTTTATAGTCTATATCTTTGTATTGTAACTATTTGAAACGCTTGACAAATAAAAAACGCCTAAAAGCATTAGGCCACGAGAGCCTTCTGCCGCCCTGCTGTCATTCCTGCTTGCTCGCCTGCCCTCGTTTTAGAATGTCGTGAATACTCTGTGCTCTCCATTGCCCGCTGTCGCTGATAGAATCTCTTATTGAAATCGTTGTAGGCTTGTGGCGCTTTTCAATCCTTGGCGCTTCATGGCTCTTTTCCTAAAGCAAAAAATCACTCCTTGCTCTCTAGACTTCCGCCATGCTTTATTTGAAAAATGCTTATAAGGCTATTAGTCCCATCAAGATTCAGCAGCGATATTTATGAATGTCGATTCATAATCCTTCTTGCTTAAGACTGTGTCATACAGTCCGATGTCTTCGCCTTCATGCTTGTCGATACCGATATATCGCAGACTGGCATCTTCATACCGCTTAAACTTATAGACCGCATCGTTCATAAGCGCGCTGTTGAATACGCCGAGGCTTACCAAGAGCTCAAAATCCTTCACAGTGAGTCCTGTCACCTTTTTGAAGAGCCCTGGCTCCAGCTGAGTGATGACATCCTTGAGGGTGCGTTCACGGTAGTCGGTCAGGTACATGAACGCAGGGATTCGTGTCGCAAATTTGATGAGCTTTTCCTGAATCTGCTTGCGTTTGCTCTTGTATTCTTTTTCTTCTTCCGTGAGCTGTTCCTTCTCGTTCTTGGAAAGCTGGCGATCATTGGCCTCGCGTTTGAGCTTCTTTACCGCCTCGGACTTATTGATGATCGTCTCAATGTCCTGGTTAAGATTGCGGAAGCCTTCAATGCCCATCAGCGCCCGCATGGCTTCGTCATTGCCCATGATCCTGCGCAGCGTGTCGTTGTCCACATTCACAAGGAGCGCACTTTCCCACCTGCGGGCTAGCAAAGTCGCGGTGGTGCCACTCATCGCCATGTCGAGAATGCCTGCCGCATCGATTCGCTTCATCGAACTGCCGTCATAGGCCAACACCGGCAGGAAGCTGATGAACTCTTCAACTTTTTTCTCTGGATTGGTTTCGTTTACATCCAGGCGGCAGGCATAATCGGCGATCTGCCTGAGGGCACGGTCAGGCGCAAAGTCGAAAACGTAGCATTCCTCCTTGAGAATCAGCTCTTCGTTCGGAGATCGCCCGTCTGGATTCTTGAGTGTCCACGGCGACTGTACACGGAACGCAGCCTGAAAATAGGTCTCCGGGCTGGAGGAGTTGCGCAGCATAAAAATGCCGGTCCATGGCCGAACCGTTACACCGGTCGTGAGTTTCCCACACGTAAGCGTAATGGTCTTAGTCTTGAGAGGGTCATCCATCGCCTTCAGCGCTGGTTCCAATGCCGCGACACCGATTCCTGCAGCATTGCCTGCGGCCACAACGACAGTATAGTCGTGATAGAACTTGTTCTGCCGTTGCGCCATCAGGTTGCGCATGGCATAGCAGGATGCCACGCTTGGAAGGAACCATAAGGTGTGGGTCAGCACATTGAGAAGCCGTGCATCGGAGAAGGGGAACGGCGGTTTTCTGGCCCCCATCTTAAGATTATCCACCGTGGTTTCCAAAAATGATCCGCGAATAAGGTCAAGCCACTTCTGCACTTCGCTTTCGTACTTGAATCGCGCTTCCTTACCGATTCCCTCGGCGCGGAAAAACTCGTTTAGATCAAACTCGTTGAACTCGCCTTTCAGAGCGAGCTCGCGGATCGAGTCCGGCAGCTGATAGGTCATGAGCACCATGCGTGGCAGGGCAGCATAAGGACTATTCGGTGCATTCCAGCTTTCTTTCGCCCGCTGCTCATCGGAATAGGTCCAGTTGTAGATCTGCTCCTCGATGAACTCGCCCGACGCAATGGCACGAAACGGTGTTCCGGAAAGGTAGAGGTAGTGGTCAGTAGTGATGGGCAGGATGTCCTCATCAAAGTCTTCCATCTCTTTGCCTTCCCAATATTCGGCTTCTTTCTCCTCAGCTTCGAACAGATCCTTCGCACTTTCCCGCCAGGCACCATAGTGGTATTCATCGAAAATCACACAGTCCCAGTTGGTGGCATGGACCCACTCGTTTTTGGTCTTGATGCCACCTGTAGAAGGGTTGCGGCCCAGGTAGTCCTGGAACGAACCAAAACAGACGATGGGCTTGGTCTTGTCAGCTTCTTCGTAGGTCAAGCCGCCTGGCTTGATGAATTGCCAGCCTTCAAAATCCACATGAGAAAGCAAATCTTCTTCCCATGCGCTCTGTACCGCCGGCTTGAACGTCATGATGAGCACTTTCTGCCATCCCATCTTTTTGGCCAGCTGGTACGCCGCAAAAGTTTTGCCGAAGCGCATCTTGCAGTTCCAGAGGAAATGCGCAGGTTTGTTGTGATTGTTTCTGTCCTTCCGCCAGCTCACAAAATACTCTGCGGTCTTTTCTACTGCCGCATGCTGTTCAGGACGCATCTTGAAATCAAACGAGCGATTTTCGATTTTAAGCTGACCGTTTTTAACAGCCCGAATTGCTGACAACACATCGCTGACCGTACAGCGGAACCATTCCCCCTGTTCATTCCGTATACCATCGATGCGCAGCATGTGGTGCACTTCGTGGTCGGTGAAAACCGTGCCATCATGGCGCATAGCTGGTTCTTCGAGGACGATTCGGTATTGCACCGCAGAAGTACCAACTTGCTCACGAATACGGTCGCGGGCATCGCGGGTGGTATAGCCCACCTTAAGGAGTCCTCTATGGGTGGGCACGTTCACGAGCTCGTAGGCGTATACGGTGGGCTGTACGGTAATGCGCTGGGGAAAAAAGTCTTTACTCATCGCTTAATAACCTCTCCAGTTCACTCTGCAATTGCTGTCTATCCGGAAGATAGAGTTGGTATTTGCTTACAAAAAGGTTGTTGGTAATGTTGGCAGTAGCGTATTCCACCATGACTCGATCTTTATATGCTCCCAGCACAATACCGATGGGCGAATTATCGCCTTCTGTATTTTCTTCTTTAGCAAAGTAATTGAGGTACATATTCATCTGGCCGATATCGTTGTGCTCAATTTCGCCCCGTTTGAGGTCAATCAGGACAAAGCATTTCAGGATACGGTGGTAAAACACCAGATCCACATAAAAATGCCGGTTAGCGAGCGTAATTTTGTATTGTCTGCCCACAAAGGCAAATCCCTTACCCAACTCCAGCAGAAACAGCTCCAAATTCTGAATCAGTCTTTGCTCCAGCTCCCCTTCTAAAACCCGCTCCTGCGACGACAAACCTAAAAATTCAAACACGTATGGATCCTTAATCAGATCTTCCGGCTGTTGGATTTCAGTTCCCTTTTGTGCGATTTCCAACACCCCCGTCTTGTCTTTACTGAGTGCGAGGCGATGAAAAAGCATACTTTTCATCTGGCGTTTAAGCTCCCGGACGCTCCAGTTTTCCTTTTCACATTGTTTGACATAAAAACTGATTTCCAGGTCATTGTCGGACTTGATGATTTCGACATAGTGACTCCAACTTAATTGTCCAGACAGCGTCTGGATTTTTGGAAATCTGAGGTAGAACTGCCTAATCTGGAAAAGATTGGACCGGCTGAACCCCTTGCCAAACTCCGCAGAGAGGTCTCGGGAAAGCCGGTCTAACAGCTCGCTGCCGTATTCCGCCTTGACGTTGCCTTTCTGTTCGAATTCCACGATATGACGGCCAATATGCCAGTAGGTCTGCACCAGAATGCTATTGACCGCCCGGCCTGCCTGTTGCCTTCCCTGGCGAAGTAGCATGCCGATTTGGTCTTTGAGCTGACTGTAGGTGTCGGCGGGGAGTTCGTCAGTCATCGTCTGGCTCCGTGGTAATATCCATCGGGCGAACCATGGATTCAATGAAGGCGATTTCATCTGAGGTGAGGCCGTATTTCGCGTAAAGCTTTTCGTCGGTCCACTCGATATCCATGTCAAGGATGGGAACCAGTGAATAAGCTTCTTTGGTGATATGGTGAGAATACATAAACTGTGCTACAAGAAATCGAAATAATCTTGTTTTCATATATGTGACAAGATTTTCTGCTGAACGTTTATCATCATAGCAACCAACAACGAGATAGGTTTCTGTGCAGATTGTTCCTGGTGGAAGTATTTCAATCTTTGAAAAAACGCGACGTCGTCCATCTGGTCCGGGATTTCCTGCATGGTCATAACCAACATACGATGTAATAACTTTCCATTTATCGATCATATCTGTTCCAACGGTAATTTCTTTCCGTTCGTAAGGACCCTCTCCCTTTTGCCAGCGCAATATGAGGTCACCATGGTTCATCGGTCGGACATTTGTAGCTAAGCCAAAAGGTTTTCTGCTAGTAACCTGTTCACTCATGCATCTTTCTTTTTTTGCCAGTACCTTATGAATAATCGAAACAGCCTTACTATGGCGGATGAATGTTGGAAACTCGTTGAGCGCACGGACTGACATATTTTTTTCACCATTCCGCACATTTGTTACTTCGCACAACCCGTGGGAGTCGCGTTCCCAAAGGAAGTAGCAGACACCGCCCGCAATATCTACACCCGGGAAAACTTCAGATGCGTTCTCGAAATCTACTAGTTTACGAATGCGATCGTCGTTGAGCATTTCTTGACGGAATGAATCCAGGCCCTTACCCCCGGCAAACCATCGCGAAGGAATAATCATAACCAGATACCGGGGTTTTAGCTTTTTCGCCTGCTGTACAAACTTATCATAAATTGGCGAGGCACTGCGGCCAAAGCCCCCATCGCTTAGCTGATACGGCGGGTTGCCGATAATGACATCGAATTTCATATTGAAAATCTCCTCGGGCTTTCTTGTGTGGATGAATTCATAGGCATGGGTCTCTAGTTCCGGGCCACGGTCGTAACCTTCCTGATTGGCGGCACAAAAAACACAGCGGCCATCCTGCCAAGCATGTTCGATGCGCCGAAAACGGATGTTGCCATGCTCTTCGTTGAAAGCGCTGCACACGGAATACTTGCCATGGGCAATTTTTGAGCAATACACCGTGCGACGCGACATAAGACCAGTCAGTTCAGTAATCGCAATCCCGAAGATCTGGTTTTTCATGATGTGATTGATGCGAGTCTGTCTGTCGGGAATACCGCGTTCCAAGCCCTTGTCGAGGCGTTTTGCAATCTCCCGCAAAAACACCCCGGACTTGCATGCCGGATCGAGAAACCGCGCCCCAGGGTTACTCCAGAGTGTCTGTGGCAGCAGGTCGAGCATCTTATTGGCAAGCGCCGGCGGGGTAAAAACTTCATCGCTCGAAAGATTGGCCAGGCACGTGAGGATATCGGGGTTATAGCTCGTTGCAAAAGGCATCAGCTACCTCCAAAAAATGTACCGGCGGATATTCCCGCTGTGGTTCGGGGATAAAGACATCTTCTCCAAGGTCGGAAAAGAGCGGCATCTCCTTTGTTGCGGCATGATCGAGCAGATCCCGAAACGTAAAATCCCGCCGTTTGAGCAAACTGCCATTGACAGGCGACCACTCGGCAAAGGTGATAGGCTCTGGATTGTCGCCTACAGTTTTCAGCGAAAGCGCATCACCGTGAATGATGTTGCACGAAAGAATGCATCTGACCGAAGCCAGGCACTTTTCTTTTATGGCTGCCTTGAAAAGGCGGCGGTATTCAGCATCGAAAATGCCAAACAGGCGCTCGCGGCATTCATGAACATTGTCTTTCAAAATATCTATGCCGTAAAGAGATGACACGGCATGAATTGCGTATCGTTCATACTCGATCTGGCTTTTTGCATAGCGGGATTCCACGACACGAAGTTTTCGTCTGAGGATTTCAGCAAGAAAGTTGCCCGTACCACAGGCAGGTTCAAGAAAGCGTGAATCGATCCGCTCGGTCTCTGGCTTTACCAAATCAAGCATTGCGTTGACTTCGCGCTCGCCTGTCAGCACCTCGCCATGATCAGCAACCCTTTGTTTGGACTTGATCTGCCTAACCATTTGTTATAATCCCGCTTTTCTTTATAAATATTAACGTATTCTTTAACTGAATCACAGCAACCGAGTAAGCTCAAAGGAATTGTTAGCTGATTTTCTTCATTATTTTCTTAATATATTCTACTGGATTACTGATAATCTCATCATATTCTGATTTGTGAATCCTTTTAGAATCAAAATCAATTTTCACATCTTGTATAAACTTCCTAAAATCTTTGTTGATATCGCTTAATTTGTTCATTGTTTCCCAGTCTAGCTCTTTTTTTCTGTGCGCCTGAAATATAACTCTTGATGAATCAATATCTTCAAGATCTAATTCTATTATGCCTATGCCAAACGAGGTTGATAATCTTTCCAGTTCATTCAGCAGCTCATCATCATCCTTAATATTTGCAGCTACTAAGTACCCTTCATTTGCCCATGATGAATTCGATACAGCCTGGAAAAAATATTCTCGATAATTGCTTCTATCAATACTCTTTTTTAATTCAAAGGAATATAAGGTAATCGCATTTGAATTGCTGATATTATTCAATTCTATTATTTCACTATTCCAGTCATCAATAGGAATATACACTCCAACCATGTCTGGATGAATCCATTCGCTTAGTCCGTTCTTTTTTGATACTTCATGGTATATTGTTTTTGTTAATATTGCTTTGCCTCTACTGAACTGTAAGTTTGTGTAGGCAAAATAAGCAAGTAATGGATGCAAATCTTTTTCAGTAAATCCTTCTTTTTCTTTTATCTTTGGGATTGCTACCTCAGAATCCAAATCTTCTAGTACTTCACCAGTTAAAGTATTAGCCTTGGATTTTAAGAAAAATCTTGCAGGTCTTTTCGCGACTTTGATAAAAAGCGAATTGGGGTTATCCCTTACATCGACAAAGAGCTGAGCACCCAATGTCTGCCATGGTGTCTTCCCCTTTGTAGCAATATCTTTATCATACCCAAGATCTTTTCCCTTTTCCCAGATTTCCTGGTAAAGTAATGGTTTTTCTGCACTTTCAAGGACTTTCCTTGCATACTCTAAAAATTGGTTCATTTTGTCCTCTTTCGCGCTGAACGTCTGGCTAATCATTACCTTTAGCTGTGAGGCAGAATTGGCACGGTTTGTGCGAGAAGGAACTACACGACAACGCACAAACCGTGAAAAAGCGCCGAATCTGTCTGAACGCCTTGTTAGATCCTTTTCATATGCATTCTAGTATGCTGCGCCCAAAAATCAAGACTACGCATTGCCTCATCGAAAATCTAACTGAAAGTCCCCCAATTTGTGGACATTTTTCAAGTTAGAAAATCAGCCTGACAGTCTGGTGGGACCACATGCCAGGGACGCAAATTCCTTAGGTGTTCTGTACCCAAGCGAGCTATGCGGCCGGAATTCGTTGTAATCCTTTCGCCACGTCTCGATCTTAATCTTCGCATCTTCTAGGGACAGAAACCAGTGCGTCTGCAAGCATTCCTCCCGGAAACTACCATTGAATGATTCAATAGGCGGATTATCCGTTGGCTTCCCAGGACGTGAAAAACATAGCTTAATCCCACTACGATATGCCCAAAGATCAAGTTCCTTCGACACGAATTCGGGACCATTATCGGCATGAATGGATTCTTCGATATCCATACTTCACCCGCGCTGTAACATAATCGCGAATCTTCATTCGCAAGACTTCCTGATCATCAGCATGAGGCTTGTAGTAAGAGGTTGCACGGTTGAGCATTAGGATCTTACAGGCGACCCTAATGCGTACCCGGTAGGTGGCAACAAGGTTGTCGACCAATTCATGATTTCGGGTAAGCGTCAGGCTTTTTTTGACAGCACCTCCTGCAGCATGTGCTTGTCCAAGTTGAGCTCGGCAACCATCTGCTTCAAGGGCTTGTTTTCATCTTCGAGCTGCCACAACCATTTCAGTTCACTCGGCAGTAGTCCTGCATACTTCTTCTTCCACCAGTAGAAGGTCTGTTCGCTGATTTCCATCTTTCGGATGATATCGGCAACGGGTGTGCCGGTTTCAACTTGCTTCAGGGCAAACGCAATTTGCTCATCGGTGAATCCCGATTTCTTCATTGGACTGCTCCTTCCTGTAGTATCGCATTAAAATGCGATTGGAGGGGGTATGATAAAATGGACATGAAGTTAAGAGAAAAAAGGAAGGGTTCATGTCCAGAAGGAAGTTCAACAAG
>Ga0208940_1002903_pt1 | contig 15252 bp, 16 predicted proteins | sample AD_JPNNA6_MetaG_FD_184445 | JGI IMG/M metagenome (GOLD analysis project Ga0208940, IMG submission 184445) | Active sludge microbial communities of municipal wastewater-treating anaerobic digesters from Japan - AD_JPNNA6_MetaG (SPAdes) (version 2) | ecosystem: Engineered > Bioreactor > Anaerobic... | reverse complement strand
CGCTCAGGCCTCAGTCTCGCGGGTCAGTTTTTCCAGGCGTTGCAGGAGCACGGCGTCGGCGTCCATTGAGCCCTCTTTCCTTGAACGGTCTGCACGGAGGTCGGGCTCCAGATTGGCAGAGAGCAAGAGCGCGAGGTCTACATCTGAGCCGGGACGGGCCCGGCCTTGCGCCACCGAACCAAAAAGGTAGGCCGCGACCACTTCGTCTTGCATCGCCAGGAAGGCACATAGAGGTTGGAAGTCTATCGCTAGCGGCGAGGGCATCATGGTGACAGCTCCGGCTAACAGGTAAAGCCTTGTTCGGCGAAGTGCGGGTCGAAGGTGAAGACGCTGCGCAGCCCCAGGGCGCGCATCAGGGTGAAACTGGTGCAGTCCACGAGGCTGAGCTGGCGGCGGTTAGCAACCAGGAATTGCTGAAAAGCTTGTTCGTGTAGAGTTTCGTCAATCCACGTAATGTAAACCAGGGGCAGGAGCTCGTCGTGCAGAGCGCGAACCGCAGTCATCCCATAACGACGTTGAATGACGGCGAGCGTTTCGACGACGACGTAGTTGCTGGTAACAAAAGGTGTCGCCTGCAATACCCACGATGTCCAGGTCTCACGCGCGGCGGGAAACTCATCGGCGTCTGCATCTAATACTGCGAGGATACCAGAAATATCAAGGAAGATTGTCTGAGGGTTCATAATCGTTTATGGATTCGGCAACGTAATTAGTACGACAATGGCACATTAAGAACAAATCCGTGCATTCTGGTGTGATTCTACAAATATGGTATACTTGAACGAATGACGATATTACAATTACGCAACAACTGGCAGATTTGACGCGCTGGGGCTTGCCCCGCGACGCGGTGGACGCCTTGCCGGAGCGCTTGCGCGCCTTTTGGCAACGCTATCGACAGCACTTTTGGACCAAGACGCGGAATGTGGCGGAATATGCGTACCATTACTTGAGCGGCTTGCTGCGCATGAAAACCGACCGCAACTTCGCGGAGATAGGACGCCAGACCGGCGTCGCGGGCGAAAACCTCCACCATTTCATGTCGAATTCGCCGTGGTCGGCGCAAGGCCCGCTGCGCCAAGTGCGGCAAGAAATCAAGGCCCTGCCAGAATGGCAACATGGCAGCGTCTTGATCTTGGACGAGAGCGCCGTGGCTAAGGCAGGTGACCATCCAGCCGGGAGTGCGCGCCAACACAATGGTCGGTTGGGCAAGACGGATATGTGTCAGGTGGGGGTGTTCCTGGCGGTGGGACAGGGGCCGAATTGGACCTGGATGGATGGGGAATTGTTCTTGCCGGAAGTGTGGTTCAGTGAAGCTTATGCCGAACGGCGGGCCCAAGCGGGGATTCCAACAGAGCGCCCGTTCAAGACTAAAGTGGAGTTGGGGTGGGAGATGATCGCCCGCGCGCTGGACGAAGGAGTGCCGTTTGACTTCGTGGCGTGTGACGACCTGTACGGGCGTGCCAACTGGTTTCGAGCGCAGTTGGCGGCACGGGGCGTGGTATACATGGCCGATGTCCCCAGCACCACGCGCGTTTACCTCCAGCGCCCCGAGTGGGGCGTACCCCCGGCCCCCAAAAGAGGTAAAGCGCCCACCCAACCGCGAGTCTTGTCGCCGGAGAAGCCGCTGTCGGTGGCGGAGATTGCCGTGCGTCCGGAAACGCAGTGGCAAACGCTGGCGGTCCGGAGTACGGCGCGTGGCGAACTGCAGGGCACCTACGCCGCTTGTCACGTCTGGACCCTGCGGGACGGCGTGCCCACGGAAGAGTGGCTGGTGATGCGGCGCGCAGCCGACGGCAAGGTGACCTACGCCTTCAGCAATGCGCCGGCGGACACGTCCTTGGAAACCTTGGCCTACATGGAAGCCCAGCGCTACTTCGTGGAACGCGCGATCCAGGATGCCAAGTCGGAGTTGGGGTGGGATGAGTGTCAGGCGTGCAAGTATCGGGCTTGGGAGCACCACCTGGCACTCACGATCATGGCGGCGTGGTTCATCACCCAAACACGCCTCGAGTGGCAAGCCCATTATGCCGCCGACCCACAGGTGCCAGAGCTGCTCGAGGTGGATGAATTGCCTGTGTTGTCTGTGGCGAACGTTCGTGAGTTGTTGCGTGCAACCATGCCCTTGCGGCAGCTGAGCATCGCACAGGCACAGGAACTGATAGCCCAGCATTTGCTGAACCGCGCCCGTTCGCGCAAAAGTCGTCTCAAAAAACAGCGTGGTCAACGGCAAAGCTCCTCAAGTGAACATGAATAATGTGCCATTGTCGTATTAGATTTTTCAAGCTTGATTTTAAGGCGTATGGACAGGCTGCAAACGATAGTTATTTTGGGAACACCGACGACATTTCTGGAACTTCTGACCCGCTAACACCTCCTGAAATCGCGTTGCACGACAAATGCCTTACCCCATCCACACCGTAATGTGATGGAGTTGCCCGTCCCCGAAAATGGGGACGACATTCCCACTGATGACGTGGCCATCCACGCTCATGGAGTGAACTCCCTGGTTGACGTGCGCCGGATTGTGCACCGTGATCTCGTAGATGGCGTTGCGGAAGCGACGGGTGACTTTGTAGCCGTCCCACGCGGCTGGAATGGCCGGCTCAATGTGCAGGCCGTCTTCGTCCGGCCGAATGCCCAGGAGCCACTGCGTCGCGGCGCGATGCAACCATTGCGCCGAGCCAGTGTACCAGGTCCAGCCGCCGCGCCCGTAGAACTCGGAGAGCGGCCCATCAATGTTACCGGGCGTGACGTAGGGTTCGGCCTTGTACCTCTCGATGTCGGCGCTGCGATGGGGCGGGCAGATTTTGCGGTAGGCCTCGTAGGCACGCTCCGCCTGTCCTGCCAGCGCATAGGCCCAGACGGACCAGACCGCCGCGTGGGTGTAGACGCCGCCATTCTCGCGCAGGCCGGGCGCGTAGCGGGTGACGTAGCCGATGTCAGGGCGGGGATGGGTGAACGCCGGGAAGTTGAGCAGCGTGCCGTAATCCCGCAGCAGATGCCGGGTGACCGCCTCCAGCGCCTGCTGGGCCCGGTCCGCCGGCGCAATCTCGCTGATGATGGCCCAGATGTTGGGCATCAGGAAGATCTGTCCCTCCGCGTTCTCATGGGAACCGAGGGGCAGGCCGGCGTCGGTGGTGGCTTGCAAATACCACTCGCCGTCCCAGCCGTGACGGTTCACCGCCTCGCCCAGGCTCTCGCGCACCGAGGCGCATTTTTCGGCAAAGCGCGCATCCCCGCGTTGCCGGGCCAGCGGGATCATGTCCTTCAAAATCAGGTAGAGGAACTCCCCCACCCAGAAGCTCTCGCCTTTGAGCAGCGTGCCGACGGCGTTCAAGCCGTCGTTCCAGTCGTGATCGCCCATCAAGGGGACGCCACGCGGGGAGAAACGGGAGAAGGCGCGCTCGATGGCGCGTTTGCAATGATCGTAGAGCGGTTCGGACGCGCCGTTCAGATACGGGACGGGTTCATCCAGGATGGCCGTGTCGCCGGTCTCCTTGAGGTAGGCCTGGAGGACGAACGGCAGCCAGAGCAAATCGTCCGAGCAATTCGTGCGCGGCCCGCCGCCGCGGATGGAGAACCACCAGTGCAGCACGTCCCCTTCCACGAACTGCTGGGCGGCGTGCAGCAACAGCTGCTTGCGCGTGTATTCCGGCACGCTGGGGAGGAAGATCAGGCTATCCTGCAGCTGGTCGCGGAATCCGTAGCCGGCGGACACCTGATAGAGGGCCGACTTACCCCACAGCCGGCAAGAAATCGCCTGATATTTCAGCCAGGTGTTGGTCATGAAGTTGAGCGCTTCATCGGGGGTCTCTACTTTCTCGCGCTCCATGAAGGGCGCCCAGAACGCATGGACGGCCTCCAGGGCTTCGGCGCTCTTTTGTGGGTCGGTGTAGCGGGCGACGAGGGCGTCAGCGTCCTCCCGGCCCTCTTCCGCCGCACCGAGGGTGAACACCAGGTCATGAGACTCGCCGGGGAGCAGGCGCACCTGCACCTGCAGGGCAGCGATCGCGTCGCCAAATCGGCCGGTGCGCCCGGCGAGCTGCGGCTCCTCCATGGCTCGCGGGCGATCGTCGTTGCGGTACAGCCCGAGGAAAGTCTCCTTGTCGCAATCAAAGGATTTGAGCGGCTCACTCACCGCCATGAACGCCGTGTAGGGCCAGCTGCTGTTGTTGTGCCGTCCCTGCTCATCGGGGAAGCCCCACAGGTACTTGCGCGCGTAGAGCGTGTGTTTTTCCCGGTCAGCACGGGTCTCGATGAACAGCTTGTGGAATTCGCGGTGCTCGTCGGGCGCAAACCCCAGCAGCCATTCCACATACGAGGTCACGTCCAGCTCCCGCGGGCGCTCGCTGAGGTTGGTGAGCCGGAGATGGAGCACTTCCACGGGATCCGCGGGGGTGACGAAAACGGTCAGCTCGCTGCGGATGTCCGCCACCCGCTGCGTGAAGCGGGAATAGCCGATGCCATGCGTCACCGCGAACTCCTCGGCGGGCCGCATCACCGGCTTGAAGGTCGCCGACCAATACGTTTGCGTTTCCAGGTCGCGGATGTAGAGATACTGACCCCAGTTGTCGCGCACCAAATCCTGGAACGAGCGCGTGAGGCGGTTCTGCCCGGCATTCCCGCGCCAGCTGTAGCCGGAGCCGGTCTGCGAAATCACCAGCCCATAATCGCCGTTGCTGATGACGTTGCCCCACGGTCGCGGCGTGTACGGCGTTTTGATGACGTACTCGGCGCCATCGGGCGAAAAATAGCCATAAACGTTTTCAAATTTACGGTCCATTGAGAGCTCCGGGTGAGTAATCGAGTCCTGGCGGAAAAGTGAAACGTTTCACTAAGTACAGAATAACATAAGTCGCTATGTTTGTCAAGAGGGAAATTGAACTGAGTGGATTTTTGTGGGGCTTTGCAGGCGGGCGCGGCCTGCAAAGCCCCTTTTTTCCTCCCCCCTTCCACCGGTGGAGGAAGAGGGGCCAGGGGGAAAATCCCGTTTATTACCGGATTATTTGTTGAACTTCATCCATCCCCAGCTGAATCGGTGGGCCGTCGCGTCACGGTTCATGGCTCACGACCCACATTTTAGCGCTCTTTGTGGTAGCCTGGTTCCAGCCGACCTTTGAGCAGCGTCAGGATTTCCTGGCCGACTTGTTGGCCCGCAGGAAGGCCCACAGGCCGCTGAAGAAGTGCCCGTTGATCATCGCCAGCAGCGCTTCCAGTTTCTCACGATTGAACGTGCCGCCCATCATCAACATGCTGCGGAGGGGCATTTCCTGCACCATGGACATCATCATCGCTCCGGTCGGGGTATCTTCCTGGCCCACCATCATTTTGCGAATTTGATCTTGCATCATGTGGAACAGTTGCCGTCCGACGAATGAGCCTTGCATTTCGCTGATGGGGGTGTTGAGGGTGTACTGGCCCTTTTGCGGCGGCGTGTTTTCGGGCAGGGGACGGCCGTAGAGCGCGGCAAAGGCGTCCCGGCTGAAGGGCGCGCGAATCGGCGAGAAGTACGGCGCAAGGGCGGCGCTGTCGGCGTAGGGCGCGGGCCGCTGGTCAGAGGTGAGGGACACGGTTGCGGCGAGGCGAACATCGCGCGAGGAAGCGCCCACCAGGATCTCGAAATCGCCCGTCTCCAGCACCCACTCCTTCCGTCCGGCGTCGTAAAAGGCAAAGGCCCGCCGATCAAGTTCAAGGGTGACGGTCTTTTCCTCGCCGGGTTGGAGGGCGATTTTGTCGAAGCCCTGGAGCCCTTTATCCGGACGGAAGTGGCTGGCGGCGACATCCCGGACATACACCTGCGCGATTTCCTGCCCCGCGCGGTCGCCGGTGTTCCGCACCCGGAACGTGACCGTGACGGAATCCGCGCCCGCCTCCACGGTGAGATCGCGATAGGCAAAGGTGGTGTAACTCAGCCCGTGCCCAAAGGGGAACAGGACGGGTTGCTGAGCGGCGTCGTAGTAGCGATAGCCGACGTAGAGGCTCTCGCAGTATTCGACGGTGACGGGGCCGCCGGGATACGGCTGTGCGGGGACGTCGGAGAGACTGCGGGGGAAGGTCTCCGCCAGTTTCCCGCTGGGATTGACCCGCCCGGTGAGGATGTCCGCCAGGGCGCCCGCACCGGCCTGGCCGCCGAGGTAGCCTTCCAGAATGGCCGGGACGGCGTCACACCACGGCATTTCGACGGGCGCGCCGTTGCTCAACACCACGACCACCTTTTCGTGCGCGGCGGCCACCCGCTGGATGAGCGCGTCATGGCCGGGCGGCAAGTGCATGTGATCACGGTCGAGGCCTTCGACTTCATACATGTCGGTCAGACCGGCGCAGATGACCACCACGTCGGCCTGACGAGCGGCGGCGAGGGCTTCCTGGATCAGCGCCTCATCGGCCGCCTCGCCTTTTTCGGTGTAACCGGCGGCATAGGTGACCCGCTCCGCGCCGACAAGGCGAATCAGTTCATCGTGGAGGTTATCCAGCCGGGTGGGGTTGATCAGCGAACTCCCCGCGCCCTGATAGCGCGGCGTCCGCGCAAAACGTCCGATCAGGGCGATCCGGGCGTCTGCCGGCAGCGGTAACAGCCGGCCCTCATTCTTGAGCAAGACCGCGCCTTCCCCGGCGACGCGGCGCGCTAATTCGTGATGCGCCTGGCGATCGTAAGTGAAGTCCTGCGCCAGAGTGTCCGCCGCCTTGAAGATGAGGGTGAGGATGCGGGCCACGGCGCGATCCAGGACCGCTTCGTCCAGGACGCCGGCCTTCACCGCGGCCACGATCTTGGCGTCGTTCCCGTTGGGCGCGCCGGGCATTTCGAGCTCCACACCAGCCTGGAGGGCGTCCACCCGCTCATCCATCGCGCCCCAATCGGTGACGACCAGGCCTTGATGGCCCCATTCCTCTTTGAGGATGTCCGTCATCAAATAGCGGTTCTCGCAGGCATACACGCCGTTGACCTTGTTGTAAGCGCACATCACCGTCCAGGGCTGAGCACCTTTGACGGCGATCTCATAGCCAGTGAGGTAGATTTCGCGCAGGGCGCGTTCATCCACGATGGAATCGGTGGTCATCCGGCGGGTTTCCTGATTGTTGGTCGCATAGTGTTTCAGGGAGGTGCCGATGCCCTGGCTTTGCACGCCGGCGATGTGGCTCTTGGCGATCTCGCCAGTGAGATAGGGGTCTTCGGAGAAGTACTCGAAGTTGCGCCCGCAGAGGGGCGAGCGCTTGATGTTAGCGCCCGGCCCCAAAATTACGCCGACTTTCTCCTGCCGGCATTCCTCGCCGAGCGCGATCCCCACCTGGCGGATCAGGTCGCGGTTCCACGTCGCCGCCAGCGCGGACGCGGTGGGGAAGCATGTGGCCGGCACGCTCTCGTTCAGCCCGACGTGATCGGCAGCCCCCGCCTGTTTCCGCAGCCCATGGGGGCCGTCCGTCACCATGATGGAGGGGACGCCGAGCCGTGCGATCCCCTTTAGATGCCAGAAATCCGCCCCGGAACACAGCCCGGCCTTCTCTTCAAGCGTCATTTGCGAAATCAAGTTCTGGATGTTGTTCATGCGATTCTCCTTCGAAGCGTCATTGCGGAAATCGCGGCCTGACCGGAGTGTACTCCCAGCGTACCTGATTGAGCCGGTCATCATTGTTGGGATTGAACGAGGCGTCGTCGGTGTAAAACTCAGTGTTGTCGGCAGTGACCCAGCGGTGCTGCCACTCGTTCGACCCGAGGTCAACGCGGTTGGTGATGGGATTGACGTACTCTTCCTGCCCGGTAAGCAGCAGGTAGCCGTCGTTGCGGATCTCGGCGTGCGTCATGCGGTGATGCTCGACGATTTCCTGATCCATGCGCTGGAGCTCGCGCTGGATTTCGAGGGCGCGCCGGGCGCGCGCCTGTTCGGCCTGCTGAGCGTTCATGAAGGCGTGGGTGAGCAGCTCCTGGCTGGCCTGTTCGTAGGCCGCCCATTGCAGATTGAGCACCCCGGAGGTCCAGATGTGTTTGAGCACCGACTCCCAGCGCTCGAACTCGCCCGCCGGGGCGCGGAGCAGCACCGTGTTCTTGTTGCTCCACATCCCACCCGTCAGTGGTCCCATGAATTCAATGCAAGTGAAGGCGTGCTCCTCGTAGCGGACGCCGCCTTCCGTGTAGCGGAACACGGCCTCACCGCCGTCGTATTGGAAGGGGGCGGTCCCGCCCAGTTTGGCGGCCTCGCGCTTGAAGTGTTCGACCATCGCGGGTTGGGCCTGCTGGCGTAGTACTTCCGCCTGCTGCGCCTGGGTATGCGCCCAGGGGAAGACCATCCGCACGAGAAAATCCGCCCCCGACATGAGAGGCCAGACCACCATGCCGTTGTAGCTGCTCCCTTGGGGGAAGAACATCGCGGCGGGCGACATGCGGGTATCGCAATACTTGATCTCGGGGACCCAGCGGATCATGACCGTCCCGGCGGCGTCACGTTTGACGGCGAAATCAACCTTGGCGGCGATGGTTTGAACGTTCACGACCTGCTGCATGTGATTGGCGCGGATGACGCCGCCTTCGAGCAACCAGCCTTTGGGCACGGCGAGGGTAAACGCTTGCTCGTTCGGCTCGGCCCGCCGCTCGAAGGTGAAACCCTGGAAGTCAGCGTTCGGCGCGGCGGATGGTGCGCCCTCCTGCCTGAAGTAGCTTTGACAATACGGGCACTGCGTCGCCTCGGGCGGAACCGGCGCGCCGCAGGCCGGACAACGTAAAAGTTGCATAAAGGCCTCCTTGTGCGTAAGATATTTTTACGCCATACGCTATGGTCTTGCTCCTTGAGGGGTCACGTCCTTGCTTGCTGCACGCCGCACCCGGCGATCTCTCCGGCTGCGGACAGCTTGAGTATACCTTCGTCGAGCAACCTGGCAAACTGATTGACCAAAAGCAGAAACAGGCGTACAATGAAGAAGTCCTCCCTCAAGCCAGAAAGAGCAGGCGTTAATGGGCCGCGTTTGCCCGGTCTGAGCTTGCTGCCGAGGTTTGTCATGGCCGCTGAATCCCTCAGCCGTTAAGCCGTAACCGTCCAATCTCATGGCCCGTCTCTGTTCATGCTTTTGAAAGGAGCGCCGAAGATGTTGCAAAAATATGCTGCCGTACACTTCCAGTTCGCCACATTAGTCCTTTTGATCATGCTGGCCCTGATAGTATCGCTGACAACCAGCACTGCCACCGAGGTCAACGCCTCGCCTGACGCTCAGGTGGAGGTGGCCTTCGCCACTTTCCAGTGCACCCCTGCCCGCGTTGCAGCTTTTACGAACCGTGTGCATATTCGGTGTTCTACTGCCGCGCCAGGAGCGATCTCCTATTTCGCTGTTTCGTCGTCTGATTCTGGCACGGCCTCGCGCTTTCTCAGCATCTTTACGACCGCGAAAGTCACCGGCAAGGACGTCCTGATCTATTACGTTGCCAGTGACACCAGCGGAAGCGCCTGGGGCTGCAATGCCAGTGATTGTCGTGTGGCCCTTGGCGCGGAGCTCCTGCCATGAGTACGACCCGGAGCGCCAGATGGTTCGTGGGAGTGGGCTTGTTACTGTGCGCCGCTCTCTTTCTCGCCCTGCGTGGGGGAGATCAGCCGCCATCTGTCAGCGCCTCAAATCAATATGCGACCCTGGCTACCGTGTCGGCGGATGCTGATTTGAGTGTGTCTCCGGCGAGCCCGCCGGCGGCGCTCGCTTATGACCCGGCGGCTCTCCTGGCGGCTCAAATTCCGCTGTTTCCAGACTCGTTTATGGTGGACTTGCCGCTCGTGATGAAATAACATCACGCGCCTTATTCGCCAGAAACAGCCTCTGGATTGAACCGCGGAGCCTGAAGCAGCGGCCTGACGGCATGTCGGGCCGAAATATTCACGCGCGCCGCGTTCAGGGGAGAGGGAGAGCGCCAGGGGGACATCTCCCATCGGGGAGGCTTCGGGCAGAGGCGGCGGCGCGGGCGGACAGTTTAGAGGTGAAAATTGGAGCATCGAGACAATCAAGTGAATCCGACATCATCGTTCCTCGTTCCGTTGAGGCTTCCCACGCCGTTTGCGGTGGGACCGGTCAACGTTTATCTTTTGGAGGGGCCGGAACTCACGTTAGTGGATGTCGGACCCGATACGGCGGAAGCGTTGGCGGCGCTGGAAGCCGGATTGGCGGCGCACGGTCATGCGTTGACGGAGCTGCGCCACATCGTCATCACCCATGCCCACCCCGACCACTATGGCCTGGCGGCGCGACTCGCGGCCCTCTCCGGCGCCCAAATCTACTGTCACCCGCTCAGCCGACGGGTGATTGCCGCCGCACCTGCCGAACTGGCTCAACGGTACGCCTGGTACGGTGAATGGCTGCGCCAGGCCGGCTTGCCGGAGCCGATACAGGCGCAGCTGCTCAAACTGTTCCGCAGCCTCGAGGGCCAGCGCGGGGTGCCGGCCGACCGTCTGGTGGAGCTCAACGACGGGGATCGGTTGCCATGGGGAGACCGCGAGTGGCAGGCGCTGCACACGCCGGGGCACGCTCAGGGCCATCTCTGCTTCTACCATCGGCCCAGCGGGGCGCTGCTGGCCGGCGATCACCTGTTGCGCGGCATCACGCCGAATCCCGGCGTGGAGCCGCCCTGGCCCGGCAGCTCTGAACGGCCCCGCAGCCTGATCCAATATTTTCAATCCCTGGAGCGGCTGACGGCCCTGAACATCACGACGGTCTGGCCGGGGCACGGCGAGCCGCTCTACGACTATCAGGCCCACCGTGAGGAGCTGTCCGCCTTCCATCATCGGCGGGCGGATGAGATCGCGGCGTTGCTGGATGGTGAGTCGCAGACCGTCTATCAGCTGACGCGGTGTTTCTTCCCCCAGCTGCAACGGCTGGATCTCTTCCTGGGGCTGTCCGAGGTGATTGCCCATCTGGATTTGTTGGAAGCGGCCGGGCGAGTGTCCGTGTCCACCGCCGATGGAGTGCTGCGGTACCAGCTGACGGACGAGCCGCATTCTGCCACGTAAAGTTCAAAGGATACGGCGTGCGGCTGTAACTTTGAGCGCTTTGCGTTGGCGCTCACCTCAGGATAGCTCAAGGAGCATCCCGCGCGTTGAATACAGAGGCGCAGAGAACATAAAATCTCTGCGCCTCCGTATGGATTCCTTGCCTATCCTAAACCGTATCCGCGCGCCAGGCAGTTGACGTGCAATTCCTCTCTCAAAAATCGAGGTGCTCGCGCCCGATATGCCCGAAGAACTCGGCGCGCGTGGTAGGATTTTCCCTGAACGTGCCGAGCATGGCGCTGGTGACCATACGGGCGTTGGCTTTCTTCACGCCGCGCATCGCCGCGCACATGTGTAGCCCTTCAGCGACGACGGCGACGCCCTGCGGGTGCAGCGTCTCGTTGAGGAACTCGGCGATTTGCTGCGTCATCCGCTCCTGCACCTGCAGGCGACGGGCGAACATCTCCACGATGCGCGGGATCTTGCTCAGGCCGATGACCTTGCCCTGGGGAATGTAGGCCACGTGCACCTGTCCCAGGAAGGGCAACAGGTGATGCTCGCACAGGCTGTAGAAGTCAATGTCGCGCACGATGACCATCTGATCGTACTGGACATCGAAGATGGCGTCGTTGATGAGCCGCACGGGATCCACGTGGTAGCCGGCGGTGAGTTCGGCGTAAGCGCGTGCGACGCGGGCCGGCGTGTCGAGCAGCCCTTCGCGCTCCACATCCTCGCCGATGGCCGTGAGGATGTCGCGCACGGCGCATTCAATCTCACTGCTGCAGGCCCGAGCGGGCGTGTCGGTCAGATCGTTGCGGAAGACGTCGTAATCCGCGGGATGAATTTCCAATGGTTGATGCATCAAGGTTTCCTCCTCGAAAAATAGAGATCAGCGGGTCAGCAGTCAGCGAAAAAGCGAATCAGCGAAAAAATCACTTGCGTGACAAAGGTACCGCCACTGACTAAAAAACGCAAGATTTCATGGTGATCGCCGAAGATTGAGAATCAACTTTTGCCCTCTATCCCCTATCCTCTTTCCCCCGCGCACGCGGGGGAAAGAGGAACTTTTTTTTGTGGGGCTTTGCAGGCGGGCGTAGCCCGCCTGCAAAGCCCCTATTTTTTTCTCCCCCTCCCCGACGGCACGCCGTTGGGGAGGGGGCAGGGGGTGGGGCAAAAGCTACAATTCACACAAGTTCATCCATCGCCGGCTAGCCATCTGGCGCCAGGCTGAACAGCTACCACACATTTTCATTCTTGGATGAGGTACGCCAGCACATGGCATCCCCTCGGAAAATAGACGAATCAGCGAATAAGGCTTCCTTACTTCCTACTCCCTTACTTCCTACTCTCGTACCCCAACTTCACGTCCTCTCGCACCCGCAGACCGACGTCCGGCAAGCTGCGCGCGATTTCGGCCAGCGTCTGCCCCGTCTCCGGATGACGCAGGTCGGGTGCGAGGTCGGCCAGCGGCGCGGCGATGTGCGAATAGCGCAGCAAATCGGGATCGGGGATGTGACGCGCCCCCAGGTCGAACACCGCCTCGTTGTACAGCGCGATGTCCAGGTCAATCGTGCGCGGCGCGTTCTTGTCCGTCGTGCGGACGCGGCCCAGCTCGCGCTCGATGACCTGTAACTGCGCCTTCAAGTCCGCCGCCGGGAGATCGGTCTCGATGAGTGCCGCGGCATTGAGGAAATTCGGCTGATCCGTCTTGCCCACCGGCGCAGTTTCATAGACGGGCGAGACGGCCAGCACACGGCAAACCTTCGCCAGGCGCCGCACCGCCTCCGGCAAGGCCCGCTCCGGGGCGATGTTGGAGCCTAATGCGATGAAGGCGCGTGCCATTCAGGCCGCCTCGCGCTCGCGGTGAATCTCCACGCCCACGGAGCGGGCGAAGCGCAGCGCCCCCGGCTTTTCCACGCGCACGTCCACCGCCGCCACGCGCGAGCCCTCCAGGCAGAGGGCCGCGATGTCGGCCGCCAGCTTCTCCACCAGGAAGAAACGCGACGCCTCGACCCTCTCGATGACGCGCTTAGTGAGCGTGCGATAGTTCACCGCGTCCTCGACGGCGTCCGACGCGCCGGCAGCGCGGGTGTCGGCGTACAGCACGATGTTGATGAGCACGTCCTGCCGGTTGCGTCGCTCCTCATCGTTGATGCCGACGATCGTCCTGAGTAGCAGATCTTTGATGAGAATTTGATCATACATGGCGTCTCCTCTAAAAATTAAGAGCCGTGAGTAGAGAATCGTCGCAGCTTTCGATCACGACTCACCACTCACGACTCACATTTTTGTAATCGGTGGTATGCCAGGGGAACGTGTTAATTCATCGGAACATAGCGAATCGGCGAATCAAAAAATCCATTACCCCTTACCCTCCCCCGTTTGACAGGTGCTCGCCGCCGGTCACGTGCACCACCTCACCGGTCACGAAATCCGAGCGCAACAGGAAGCGCAGCGCTTGGACGATGTCTTCCGGCGATCCCCACCGCCGGGCGGGCACCTGCGCGGCCTTGCGTTCCAGATAGGCCTGGTCACGCCCCGGCGGCGGCAGAATCAGCCCCGGCGCGATGGCGTTGACCTGAATCTGCGGAGCCAGCGCCAACGCCAGGCTTTGGGTCAGCGCGATGATCCCCGCCTTGGTCAGCGTGTAGGCGATGTGATCGGCGCCGGGTCGCTCGCCGCGCCAATCGGCGAGGTTGACGATATGGGCGCGGCGCTCGCGGCCCACCTGTGCGGCAAACGCCTGACTCAAGAAGAACGGCGCTTTCAGGTTGATCGCGAAGTGACGGTCCCAGTTCTCCTCGGTGGTGTCGTCCCAGTTGCCGTGCTCAAAGATCGCGGCGTTGTTGACGAGGATGTCCAGCGGCCCAAAAGGCGCTGCCGCGCGCTCGATGAGCGAACGCGCGGCAGCGGTCTGACTGAGGTCGGCCTGCAGAGCGCACGCCGACCCGCCCTGTGCGGCGATTTCCGCGATCACATCCTCGGCGGAGCCGGCCGAATGCCCGTAATGGACGATCACCCGCACGCCCTCCGCCGCCAGCGCCAACGCCAGCGTCCGCCCCAGGCGCACAGCCCCGCCGGTGACCAGCGCGACTTTGCCCTGGAGTTCCACGGTCAGGCCGCCTGCCCCTTGAGCAGCCACCCGGCCACTTGCACGAGGCGCCGGGTCATCACACGCACCGCTTCCAGTGTGGCCTCGGCGACTTCCGGCTGTTGGGGATCGGCGGTCGCGCTCACCCCATAAGGATTGCCGCCCGCAGCGTAGAACGCCGGGTCGGTGTAGCCCGGCGGGACGATGATGCTGCCCCAGTGATAGAAGGTGTGGTACAGCGCCAGCAGCGTGCTCTCCTGTCCGCCGTGCACATTCATCGCGCTGGTGAAGGCCGCCACCGGCTTGTTGGACAGGCTACCCTGGAGCCACAAGCCGCCGAGCGTGTCAATGAACTGCTTCATCTGCGAGGCGACGTTGCCGTAGCGAGTGGGGGTCCCGAAGAGGTAAGCGTTGGCCCATTCCATATCGGCGGGGGAGACGACCGGCACGTCGCGCGTGGCATTGACGTGCGCCCGCCAGGCGGGGTTGCTGTCAATAGCCGCATCGGGGGCGAGTTCCGCGACCTTGCGCAGTCGCACCTCGGCACCGGCCGCTTCCGCCGCCGCTTTAGCCGCCAGCGCCATTTGGTAGTTGGTGCCGGTAGAGCTGTAGTAGACAATCGTGAGTTTCACCTGTGACATTCCAAAACCTCCCGGATTAAGATATATCCAATATTATAATCTATCTTATTGAGTTTTGCAAGCTCCTGCCTCCTCAAATAGGGCTCATCCATGCTTTGACTAGAACCGCACGAAGGGGTGTAAAATGGTAAGCAACAGTCATTGGAGGTGTACCGAGGGGAGTTTCAACCGTGACCACCATCGATCTTTTAACCAAATTGCAGGAAGTACCCGATGTCCGGCGGCGCGAGGGGCGGCTTCATCCTCTGGCCAGGTGAAGGGGTGAGGGGGTGAGAGGGTGAGAGGGAGAGTGACATCCGTGATCGCCTACTGGTTGGACGTGCAACTGGGCACGGCTCCGCCGGATTATGTCGAAATGGACAAACGCCATAGGCGAGTGGAAAAACGGGAGTATTGGTGGACGGCCAGTGCGGAACTGGAAGCCTATCTGGCACAAGAGTATGGCTGGGAAGGTGTCCGGCTTGGTGGGCGTGTCCGCCGGCAACGCCGCCCCTTGACGGCGAACGAGTGGACCGCAAGCGAAGAGTAGTGGGTGGTCTATGGCAGTCGGCGCTCACAACTC
>Ga0208940_1002895_pt1 | contig 15286 bp, 10 predicted proteins | sample AD_JPNNA6_MetaG_FD_184445 | JGI IMG/M metagenome (GOLD analysis project Ga0208940, IMG submission 184445) | Active sludge microbial communities of municipal wastewater-treating anaerobic digesters from Japan - AD_JPNNA6_MetaG (SPAdes) (version 2) | ecosystem: Engineered > Bioreactor > Anaerobic... | reverse complement strand
CTAGTAGAGTGTCAAACATGCTTTGATGGGTGACTTGGTATGATCTGTCTCAACCAGGAGACAGAGATGGCCAAGAAATATATCGTCACGTTGAACCAAGCCGAGCAAGAAATGTTGACAAGCCTTGTTACATCTGGAACCCAGCGAGTGCGAAAAATTGCACATGCGAATATCCTTTTGAATGCAAATGCTGGTCGGAGTGATCACGAGATTAGTCAGGCGCTGAGCGTGAGTGTACCAACCATTGAGCGAGTCCGGCAGCGCTACGTGGAAGAAGGGTTGCCAGGTGCATTGACACCACATCGCACTACTCGCAAATATCAAACCTTGTTGGATGGAGCGCAAGAAGCGCATCTGATTGCCCTGGCGTGTGGGCGACCACCCCAAGGGCATGGGCGCTGGAGCTTGCGTTTGTTGGCTCGTGAGATGGTGAAGATGGAATACGTGGAAGAGATTTCTCACGAAACCATACGCTGTGTGATGGATAGCAATGAGCTGAAGCCCTGGCTCAAAGAAGAATGGTGTATTCCACCCGAACAGAGTGCCGAGTTTGTGTATCACATGGAAGACGTGTTGGATGTCTATCATCGTCCTTTTGACCCGCTTCGGCCTCTGATTTGTTTTGATGAGACGCCCGTGCAACTGATCAGTGAAACGCGGCAATCGCTCCCAATGCAAACCAGCCAGCCCGTGCGTTATGATTACGAATATCGGCGACAAGGAACGGCCAATATATTCATGTTCTGTGCTCCGCTCCAGAACTGGCGGCATGTCAAAGTCACGGAGCGCCGGACCAAAAGGGATTGGGCCTGGTGTATGCATGATTTGGTCTATGAACATTTTCCACATGCTGAACGGTGTGTCCTGGTTGAAGATAATTTAAATACGCACTCACCTGCCGCTCTGTATGAGGTCTTCGAGCCTGCCAAAGCGAAAAGTATTTTGGATCGCTTAGAGTTCCATTTCTCTCCGAAACATGGCAGCTGGCTCAACATGGCTGAAATCGAATTAAGTGTCCTTAGCCGCCAGTGCTTGAGTGGATACACCCCGGATGCCGAAACGCTGGTCAGCGAAACATCAGCCTGGGAGATGGACCGCAATACGCAAGAAGCTACCGTTGAGTGGCGCTTCACAACAGAGGATGCTCGCATAAAACTCAAGAGGCTTTATCCAGTCCTCCATCCCGTAGAGAATGTTAAAGAACCGCTACCCATCAAAGTATGATTGACAAACTACTAGTTTGAAACACGATAAATGGAAAATTGCCTTAATTGTTATCGGGTGTTTGTTGGTGAACATGCTGCTTCATTTGGTGGTTTTCCCCCTAACCTTACCATCCGATTTTGTTCCGAGCATTTTTGTGGAAAGAGGCCTTGTTCCGCCAGTTGCTGGTATCGGGATGCTGGTCACCCTGGGAGCCTTGTCCATTGTTTTTGCACTCATTCAGGACCGACTGGTTGGCAAGCGGTTCGTAAAGGGTTTGTGGTTTGGGATTGCCTTCACGGGTCTCTGGGTTCTAGGGTTTACCGAAGTCAGTGCTTTATCCGATACGACCCTCCTAACAGAAGTGATTAATGGATTACCAGACAGCCTGACGATATTACTGATGTCGCTCCTGCTGGGATTTTTTATTGCTCGCGATACTCATGTGACAGACAAGAAAAAGCCCGGAAACCAACTGGGAGGGGCCGCTGTGGTGGCTGCAGCATTTTTTATGGGGCGATACTTGTCCTACTGGGTTTTCAAAACCAACAGCATCTTTCATCCAGAGCCCAATGCTGTTTTTATCTGGACACTTGCCATGGCAGCCTGGATCGGATTGGTTTACGGAATTCTTGGGAATGCGTCTTTGGGACATTCGCCGATGAAACGGGGGCTATTCTTTATTGGAGTGGTTTTTGGGATTGACTGGTTGCTTTTTAACCTATTCCTCCCGATTTTTTTGGATATACCAATTTGGAATATGGTATTGCGCGCACTGCTCGATTTGGCGTTTATCGGATTAGGTGTGTTCGTCAATGTGCGCATTTTCGGATTCATTGATCGCCAGGCTTCAGCGTAGTCGTCCAATTTTGCTTGCACTCGGATGCTGGCGGGCATGCCTCTCCTTTAGTTTGGTTCCCGTTCACCTTCACTGAGCCATTGGCACATGGCATCCAGCGTGTCCGTTGTGTATGTCAGGACATTTGAGCGACGTTCAGATTGAAGGCTGTGCAGCCATTCATCTACCTGATCTGGCATACAGCCAGGCTTGAGGGTAAAGGTTATTGACCGGGCATTCAGGTTGTGAGCACATTGGATCAACGTCGTTAACCGGCGAATTGCCCTGACAGATGCATCGGAATTTTCCAGCCGATGTTCCCGTAGAACCACCCTGGCAATCGGATTCGTGAAAATCTGGTCTGCATCCAGCAACGGCTCCCCGGGTGGGCGGGTTAGTGGTTTGATCAGCATCCCAATGGATTTGGAGGCTGGACGTTTGAGCGGTGGCAGAATACCGTTCAAGAAAGTTGGCAAATCCATTTGAGCAGGCAGCCGAGACTTCAACCGCCGCTCACGTACGCCCTGGTACCAGTATGTAACGCCAACAAAAACAGCTACCAGAGCCAACAGGATGATGATGGGGATATCCCAACCACCCAAAGTGAAGTTCGAATTTCCCGAACCCGCGGATGGCAGCCAATCCATGACGATATAATCGGTGGCCCGGAAAGAAAAGTACACAATCATAAATATTGCCAGGGTAAAACTACCAACGTACAAAAGCGTAATTCCCGGCTTCTTAATTGCTGCATGCAGAATCACCTTGCGGCGGCTGAATAAATCTTTCACCTTCTGGCGAAAAGTCTGGTAATTCTGCCGGGTCCGCTGGATTGAGCGTAAAGCATCCTGTGCAATATTCATTGGAATAAAAACAATCCAAAGAATTGGGGCCAATAACCATAAAAACGGAGAAAGCAGTCGCCCGCGTTCAGCGGAGATAAAGTAGATACAGGGCACAATCAGTGGAGACCAGATGGGGAATAGAAGCAGGCCATAAATCATCAGGAACCCAGCTCCAATCCTAATCCAGGACGTATCGGGAGGAAATTCCGAGATAACCCGGTCTAACAGTACCAGTGCAACCAGAATGGAAGAGATACCGAACAAAAATATCCGTATGGAATAAAGGATGCCCTTAAGTCCACCCTTGAAATTGTTTCGCAGCCAGCGATTTGAGCCTGGAATGAGCAAAACACCTGCGGTTGCCAAAAGTCCCAGATAAACCAGGATCATTTCCGGTTCACGAGGGGGATTGGACGGGTATAACGCGAGCAGATAATAAGCCAGCGAAACCAGCAGCAAGGCAATGTCCACCACCGGCAGCCAGAACAAAGCTCGCAAGTTGAAGCGGGCAGACGTTGAAAGGGGAAGTCTCTGCGCATATTTTCGGGCGGCTGTCCGGTTGCGCCACAGTTGATCTTCGTAAGTATCTTCCATGGCCTTCTGCACAATCGTGCGCCGAATTTGTGCCGGCAAGTGAGTCAGACGCGAGGCGTTCCGGATGACTGCTGCAACCACAGCATCATTTTTGTGTAGGGGATCATCTTTGGTGATGCTGTCCAAATAGATCTGGCGGCGTTCAACTTCCGGTAACAAACCAGAAAATTCCAATGCAGCCATTTTTTCTTTCGGGCTGTTTTGCCAGTAGGCGGTGGTGATGATTTCCTGGCACAGAGTCGCAATCTGTCCCGGTCTTTCGGGGAGCCGTTCACCGACCCCATCCCGCAGAATGCCAAGCACATGCTGTAACCGGTAAGCAAGCGATAATTGAGCAACGCGTACCTGTTCTGGTCCGGCTTCTCGCTTCAGATCATAAAGCACATCAAGATCATTTGCGGCATACGCCACTTCATAATGCTCAGATAAATCCACGTAAGCAGCCTGCCACTCAGTGGTCAGAACTGCCTGCAGTTCTGCAAACAACGCCCCCAACTGCCGCCAATTCTCCATTTGAAGCAACGTTACTACAACCTCGCGCCAACGCCCGTCGGTTACAAGTTGGTGCACCGATACGGTAGGCTGACCGAGGGGTTCGACAAATTGCCGGATAACAGCTCCCGCTGCGTAATATTCTTGAAAACGGCGGTGTCCGAAGCTGATCCCCGGGTCAGGTGAATCCGGGTCAATTTTGTGCAGGATTTGAAGCTGAAGCAGGGCTTCCAGATATTCTTCAATCTTGGCCGATGAATACAACCCCCGGGTAACAACCCGGTCAATCAAAGCTGATCGGGCCGGATTCAAGCCGAGGTTTTGCTCAATCATCACCAAGGCAATCGCTTCACAGGCCCGGCGAACATCGGCTGCAGCCAGATTGAATTTGGTCTGAAGTTGCTGCTGCCCTTTCTGGAAGGCATGGCTGGTGAAGTCATCATAAACCTTATGAGTAAAGGTTGGAAATGCGCTCCCCTGTTGGATGTTGTTGCACAGGATGCTCAAGAACAGAGGCGTTGTGGCCAGCTGCTGTAATTCTGATCCGGCATCCTCAATCCCCTGGATAATCTTTCCAACCAGCCCCGGTTCTACTCCGGATTTGCGAATCAGCTCGCGCTGCTGCTGCCGATCTAAAGGCTGGATGTGCAGGACTGGCCAGGTCAATCGTCCCGGCCCCTGATAATGCCGTGAAGCAATAATCCCCCGACAGCGATAAATGCCGTGCAGGAACTGGTCCAGAGCAGCAACATATTTTTGAACCACCCCATCGGCATGGGTGGACTTCAAGATTTCCGGGATTTCATCAAACGAATCAAAAATAAACAGCCAGGAGCCTTCTCTCAAGCCCCGTTCATATTGCCGGTTCAGAAAATCCAAAATTTCAGGACGGCGGCTCGGATTCAAGGCCCGGTAGATCAGACTTTTGATGGCAACCGGAAACTGCTCGGCCAAATCCTGTTCAGGATCAAGTTTCAGATCCCGCAGATTGATATAAACTGGGAGCGTACTGCGAGGGTTAATCGAACCTCGGGCCTGACTGGCCAGATGATAGACAAACTGCTGGAGCGCCGCACTTTTTCCTGAACCAGGCAGGCCTTCCAGCAAAATCAACCGTTCCCGCCTTTGACGCAGCGCTCGAGAGAGCGGTTTGGGTGTAGGTCGTCCCACACTGCGGACATACAGCTCAACATAATGGGTTGGCGTCACAAAAGCGCTCTGGTCCGTTTCAGGGGCCAGGTGATGGATTAAGCTGTTGGCCAGATAATCGGCAAAGGCCTGGCGTTCCGTGACCCGCTGGCGCAGATTCTGCCGCTCTGGAATCGGCAGTTCGTGAATATGTTGTTCCTGGATGATAACCTGGGTGCCAGAACCAATATTGAGATTGCTGTTCTCAAGGTTTGAGATATCCCCAACCTGGATGGAGAGGGCTGGTTGCCCGCCCGGCCGCACCGAATCCTGTCCCAAGGTCTGCTGTAACCAGCGATAATCTGCCTCGGACAACGTCTGTGCAGCGATGGCAGCAACATCCAGGGCCGCCATGAGCTGGTTTGCCGCACTGGCGTATTCGGCGTCTGTCTGTACCAGTACAGCCAGCCCGGCGGTGCGGTCATTGCCGGTCAGCTCACCCCAGTCGGTCATCAGCTTTTCCAACTGTTGGGCCTTAGACTGCCCAACAACCTGGATAAGCACGTTGTGCCTGGATTCGGCGCCACACCCTGCCAATGGGGACAGGATACCGCTCAGTACTGCGCCCGGGACCTCTCTGGCACGCAACTGCTTGATCTGCGGAATCTGAACCGCCAGATAGGCGGCGATTTGAGCTTTCCAGGCTTCGGGGGTAAATGTCATGCGGCTATCCCTGTGGCGGCGGTGATCCTGTCAGATAATACTTGATTATAGTGCATACAATGGAGGGAGATAAATCTTTGTGGGCATTGAATCCCAAAAAACTAAAAGCCACCAAAGCAAAGACCGAATCCCAGCCGCTTTTGTTCACTTCCCCGACCGTTATCCACCACCCCCAGCACCTGCTCCACGGCGCGCTCAAGCAGTTCGGTATAGCGAGCCACATCCACCGTGCGCGGGTCAAGCTCGCCGGGCAGGTCCCAGGCCCGGACGCCTGGCTCGCCGCGGGTGTAGATGAACTGACCTGCCCCAATTCATTGTACCACTTTTTATGTTAGTGTTTTCTGGAGTGCGCGAGGATAGGATCCGCCAGGGTAGGCATCAGTCATGCCTCTAGGGTTGAGGGCTTGTAGCCGAATATGCCTAATCTGTTGCGAAAGGAGAAATCGGCTAAAAATGGCCTTCAGGCTAAACACTTGCTGCGTGGTTGGGATGAAAATTACTTCTTCAATATTCTCTCAATTTAGTGCGATTGCCCTGGATTGGGGATGAAACTGCCCTTCTATTTGATTTTGCTTTTCCTTCCCTGATGCTATAATCATTGGAGCAACTGTGATAATCTCAATTTTAACAGCGAGGTGAGTAATGGCCGAAACGGATGAGTTCTGGACGGCAGAAGAAGTCTCAAATTACCTACGCATTCCGCAATCGACCATTTACAAGCTCGCCCAAGATAAAGTGTTACCCGGTTTTAAGGTGGGAAAGCACTGGCGGTTTCGCCGGGAAACAATCCTAGAATGGATCAAGACGAGAGAAGGTAAGGTTTCATCCTTAATCAAAGAAAATGAACAACAAGCCCAAAAAAGTAAATAGGTTTTTATGTACCCCTTCGCGCATTTCGCAGCCAACTATTTCCAACAATATATTCCTGAAAACAACCGGGATTTGGTGATCACCTTCTTCATCGCTTTTTCAAGATTTGAATATGCATTAAAGGAAGAAGGTTTTAGTAATGGCAATCTAGATAATGTTTCTGCAAACTGGGATCGATTTGCCACATCGATTAGAGGGAGTTTTCAACCTGATAGAACACCTGAATTGATGGCTGCTGTCAATTATTTGCATGATTCGCCGCCACGAAAGCAGATTGTTCAGGGTGGTACAAGGTTGGGATGGTCGCCATCGCGATACCCTGAGAATACTCCACTGATTCATGAGTTGTTATTATCCATTCGAACTGTTCGAAACAACCTTTTCCATGGAGCAAAATTTCAAGAAGTGTTTCATGAAGATCATTCCCTTGATCGCAATCAGCTGTTGCTCCAATCATCATTAATAATTCTTGGAGAATGCCTGCGGCTTTCAACAACTGTGCGGCGAACCTTTTTCGCAGAAATTCCACCCAGCTTTGATACGAATAATGAAGAGGAAATTCATGACCAAGTCTACAATGCAGAACCTTGAGGCGGATCTCTGGGAAGCCGCGGACCAGTTACGTGCCAATTCAAAACTCACAGCGAACGAATACAGCCAGCCTGTATTGGGGCTAATCTTTTTGCGCCATGCCTATAACCGTTTCTTGGTGATCAAGGCCGAGATCGAGCCGACCCTTCCCCTGCGCGGGGGCGTGCGTGCACCCTTACAGGCTTCTCATTTTCAGGGTAAGGCAGCCATTTTTCTTCCGGAGAAGGCCCAGTACAGCTACCTGGTGAACCTGCCCGAAGACCAGGATATCGGTAAGGCGCTGGTGGAAGCGATGGAATTGATCGAAGCCCAGGTGCCCATGCTTTCCGGAGCGTTGCCCAAAGAGTACACGCGCTTTGAGCCCAAGTTGCTGCGCGATTTGCTGCGCATTTTCAACCGCGACGCGCTGCAAAATGCCAATGGCGATGTGTTTGGGCGCATCTACGAATATTTCCTCAACAAGTTTGCCATGAGCGGCGCGCAGGAAGGCGGCGAGTTCCTCACCCCGCCCTCGTTGGTACGCCTGATCGTGAATGTAATCGAACCAGATCACGGTATTGTTTTTGATCCGGCCTGCGGTTCAGGCGGCATGTTCGTCTGGACCGGTTATTTTCTCAACGAGCAGGGTACCGAGCCTTCGAAAGCCGTGACGATTTACGGACAGGAAAAAGCCGAAACCAACACCCGCCTCAGCCGGATGAACCTGGCGGTGCACGGCCTGGAAGGGCAGATCGTGGAAGGCAATACCTTCTACGACCGCCGCCTGGACCTGGTGGGTAAGTGCGATTATGTGATGGCGAATCCACCCTTCAACGTGGATGGTGTGGACCCGGCGCGTCTGAAGAATGACCCGCGTTTGCCCTTTGGCCTGCCGGGGCTGGCGCAAAAGACCGGCGCGATCAGCAACGCCAATTACCTGTGGATCCAGTATTTCTACTCCTACCTCAACGAGCGCGGGCGGGCGGGGTTTGTCATGGCGTCTTCCGCCACCGACGCCGGCCACAGCGAGAAGACCCTGCGCCAGAAATTGCTGCAAACCGGGCACGTGGACGTGATCATTGCCATCGGCACGAACTTCTTTTACACCCTCACCCTGCCCTGTACCCTGTGGTTTTTCGATAAGCGCAAGCCGGCGGAACGGCGCGACAAGGTCCTGATGCTGGACGCGCGCAGCGTGTACCACGTGGTGACGCGCAAGCTGCGCGATTTCACCGACGAACAGCTCGCCAACCTGACCGCCATCGTCTGGCTGTACCGCGGCGAGGGCGAGCGGTTTCTCAAGCTGGTACGCGACTACCTGGAGAAAGCGCAGGCTGCCGCCGACCGGCTGCCCGAATGCCTGGCTGCGCTGGATGAGCCAGCTGCCAACGCGCTTAAAGTGCTGCAGCCCTTTGCTGCTTCTTTGCACGCCAACGGCGAATTGAGCGCCGAGGATATCCAAGCCTTCCAGGCGCGGGTGGAAGAAGCCCGCGCCGCCTGGCAGAATAGCCGGGAAATTTGCACCGGTCTTGTCAGAGATTGGCAGGAATACCGCGCCTCCACCCGGACGCAGACGCTGGAGAGCAACGCCGACCAGCACGCCTGCCGGCAGCAGCTGGCAGAATTTGAGCCGCGCTTCAAAGACGCCCAGCGCCTGTTGAACGAGAGCTACAAACAGATGCAGCGCGCCCAGGAAGCTGCCGAGAAAGGCCTGGCGGCGCGGCGCAGTGCCAGATGGGATGGACCCGCCCTGCGTAAAGCCATGGAAGCCTGGAACGCCGCCCGTGAAGAAGTGGTGGAAGCCTTGCGCGAATCGCTGTACTTTGCCCACCAGGCAACACTGCTGCAGGAGCGCTTCCCAGAGGCGCAGTACGCCGACGTGCCTGGGCTGTGCAAGGTGGTGACGCTGGAAGAGATTGAAGTCAAAGACGCCAGCCTGATGCCGGGACGGTATGTAGGAGTTGCACCTCAGAACTTAGATGGTGAAGTGGATTTTTATCAAAAGATCCAAAATATTAGGGAAGAGTTAAATGCATTAAATTCAGAAGCGTTTGAAATTTCTAAACGTATCGACTCCAATTTGGCGGAAATAATCGAATGAAGTGGCAATTACTACCCTTTGAGGAACTATATTTAATCCCTTCTCGTAATGGTATTAACCGTCCGAGCAGAATGCGCGGAAATGGTTATAAGATGATCAATATGGGAGAATTATTTGCTTACGGAAGAATTCGAAACCCAGATATGGAACTGGTTCCTCTTAATTCTCGAGAGATAGAAGAGTTTGGAGTTGAAACAGGCGATCTTCTTTTTGCAAGGCAATCCTTAATTGCATCTGGAGCGGGCAAATGTTCAATAGTTGTCGAGGTTCCTGAAATTACTGTTTTTGAAGGGCACTTAATTAGGGTAAGGCTTGATCAAACAAAAGCAGACCCTTTGTTTTATTATTACTTTTTTAGTTCTCATGAAGGGAATGGTTCAATCCAGTCTTTAGTAATGCAAGTGGCAGCAGCAGGGATACGTGGAAGTGAACTTGCGAAGTTGCCTGTTCCTTTACCTCCCATTGATATCCAGCGCCGTATTGCCTCAATTCTCTCCGCCTATGACGACTTAATTGAGAACAACAATCGGCGCATTGCCTTGCAGGAAGAATCGATGCGGCTGCTGTACCGCGAGTGGTTTGTGCGCCTGCGCTTCCCCGGGCACGAGCACGTCCGTGTGGTCGACGGCCTGCCGGAGGGGTGGGAGATGAAACCACTCGAAGAGATATGCGATTTAACGATGGGACAAAGCCCGCCATCAGATACATACAACATAAATGGGGATGGGTTACCCTTTCATCAAGGTGTTACTCGATTTGGGGACAGGTTTATTTCACATGAAATATATTGCACTAGTCCAAATCGGGTTGCAGAGCCAGGCGATATTCTCTTTAGTGTTCGTGCGCCCGTAGGACGCATAAATATTACACTAGATAAGATAATTATTGGCAGAGGTTTGTCTGCCATCCGAAGTAAAACCGGAAACCAATCGTTTCTATATTACCAATTAAAAGAGCACTTTTTTAAAGAGGATCTTTTAGGAAGCGGTGCGATATTTGCCTCAGTCACTAAGAAAGAATTGTCTAATGAGTTATTACTCAATCCCAAGAACGAAATAATTGCAGCTTTTGAAGAAATATCAAAACCGATAGATCAACAGATTACGAATTTGAACATGCAAAATATAAGATTATCCGAAGCCCGCGATCTGCTCCTGCCGCGCCTGATGAGCGGGCAGATCGATGTATAAACCTTTAGGATTATCTTTATGAGGCAAGATTACGTATCCTGGCTCCTTGATCTGCGAAAAAAGAAACGCCTGCACCCCACTGTAGAAGGAAAATTGATTGAGGTGCTTAAGCAAGTTGCGCCAGATTTGTACCCTGTGCAAGAACCACTTGGCCTGGCAGGAGGGCGAAACGATTTGTTGATATTTGATTTTACGGGACGCAAGGTTTTATTTGAGATTTTTGCCAGCGCCAGTCAGGTCTCCCGTGACTTGCGTATCTTGGATAAAACCAAAGCCGATTATAAAATTGCCGTCTTGATTGACCGAGATGCAGATCCCAAAGTCGCTGATCACTACTTCAAGGAAAATCCAGAGGATAATTACCCGTACATATTTATTGGCGAGTTGTTTGAAGAACCTCCTGTTGAATGTATTCTCAAGTTGCGGCAGCTTATTTTCAAGGAGGAAGAGGCGCTGTTTCAACGCATCCTGCGGGCTAAGTTAGGCGTGCCCGATTTCCTGACCAGATGCCGGGAATACGGGGTAGATATCCTTTCGCCGGAGGATGTGAAGGTCGATAATATTACGTTCGTCAAGGTTTTCTTAACTGTTCTGGCTACCAAGTTGCGTAACCTGGGGGTAAAAGAAGATCCCCTCCTGGCTTTGATGGTTTGGATCTCTGATCCAAAGGCTTTTGAATTTGTGATTCGAAAAATTAGTTGGGGGTTCAATATTTTTCTCTACACTGATATGGGAGAAACGAAGGCTGTTTATAGTGATCGTGAATTACTGGATTGGCTTTACATCGGTTATCAGATTTCTAAGCCACATATTCTGTTATCTCTGAATGCTCTGGTTTACGAGGTGTTGGATAAATACTTTGTCGATACAGCAGGAAGTGATTTAGACCGTTCAATTCACTTTACAATAGGCATATCCCAGATGTACCAAGATGACCAAGGTCGCCAGATTGAAATTTCACTACCGCGAAACACGAAGAGAATACATATTTTCCGCCCTCGACCACCTATGGATACAGAGCAGGAAGAAATATTACCAAAACGATATCTGGATATGATCGAATTTTCCTGAAGGCAATATTATGTCTCATGATTATTCCGAAGATAAACTGGTTCAGCAAACCACCGCCGCCTTCCTGGCCGATCCGCTCGGCTGGCAGTCGGTGTACGCCTACAACGATGAAACCTTTGGAGCGGGTAGCCTGCTGGGGCGAAAGGATGACACGGAAGTCGTCCTCATCCGTTCGCTGCTGACCGCGCTGCGGCGGTTAAACCCCGGCCGCCCGGAAGACGCCTACCACCAGGCCGTGGATGCGCTCACCAGTTATGATGCCGCCAAAACCCTGCTGCAGATCAACGCCGAGATGTACACCCTGCAGCGCGAGGGGGTGCCGGTCACTTACCGCACGCCGCAGGGTAAGGAACGCAGTGAACGTCTGCGCGTGTTTGATTTTGAGCATCCGGAGAACAATGATTTTCTGGCGGTACGCGAACTTTGGGTGCGCGGACCCATTTACCGCCGCCGCCCGGATATCATTGGCTTTGTCAACGGACTGCCGCTGCTGTTCATTGAACTCAAGAAGCACCACAAAGACCTGCGGGTGGCATATGACGAAAACCTTTCGGATTACCGCGACACCATCCCGCACCTCTTCTATCACAACGCCTTTATTGTTCTGGCCAACGGCCTGCGCGGGCGCATCGGCTCGCTGACCAGCAAGTACGAGCATTTTGGCGAATGGAAACGCCTGGCAGAAAACGAACCGGGCAAGGTGGATTTTCAAACCCTGCTGTTAGGGGTGTGCCGCAAGGCCAGTTTCATGGATTTGTTCGAAAACTTCATCCTCTTCGACCGCAGCAAAGCCGAGCCGCGCAAAATCATCGCCCGCAATCACCAGTACCTGGGGGTCAACCAATCCTTTGCCGCCGTTCAGGAGCGTGAAGTGCGCGCCGGCAAGTTGGGTGTGTTCTGGCATACCCAGGGCGCGGGCAAGTCTTACTCTATGGCGTTTCTGGCGCGCAAAGTTCACCGCAAGCTGCCCGGCGATTACACCTTCCTCATGCTCACCGACAGGCTGGAGCTGGACAAACAGCTTTACAAGACCTTTGTTGGCATCGGCGAGGTCGCCGAAGGCGAAGAATGCCGCGCCACCAGTGGACCGCATCTTCAGACTCTGCTCGGGCAGAACCACCGCTACGTGTTCAGCCTGATCCACAAATTCAACCTGGACAACCAGGAACCCTACTCGCAGCGCAGTAACCTGATCGTTTTCTCCGATGAAGCCCACCGCACGCAGTACGGCCTGTTTGCCCGCCGCATGCGTTTTGCGCTGCCAAAAGCCGCCTATATGGGTTTTACCGGCACCCCGCTGCTGGGCGGTCCAGAAGACCAGCTCACCCGTCAAATCTTCGGTGATTACGTTTCAGTATACGATTTCTACCGCGCTGTGGAAGATGGCTCAACCGTTCCACTGTATTACGACAATCGCGGCGAGAAACTGGGCATCACTACCGAGAGCTTGAATGACAAGATCGCCGACGTGCTGGATAGTTACGATTTGGAGGAAGAGAAAGAAGAGCGCGTGCGCCGGGCACTCTCGCAGGAATACGCTGTTATCACCGCGCCGGCGCGCCTGGAGCGCATTGCCCAGGATTTTGTGGCCCACTACACCAAACGCTGGCAGACCGGCAAGGCCATGATCGTGTGTGTGGATAAATTGACCACCGTGCGCATGCACGCCCTGATTGAAAAATATTGGCAGCAGGAAATTGTCGCCTGCAAGAAACAGATTCAACAGGCCACCGACGACCAGCAGCAAGCCGAACTGGAAACCTATTTGGAATGGCTGCAAAATACCGAGCGGCTGGTCATCGTCAGTGAAGAGCAAAACGAGGTTAAAACCTTCCAGAAATTTGGGCTGGATATTACTTCCCACCGCAAGATCATGAAGGATCCCAACCGTGACCTGGAAGAGGAGTTCAAGAAAGAAGACCATCCATTCCGGGTGGCGGTGGTGTGCGCCATGTGGTTGACCGGGTTTGACGTAGAGGCGCTTTCCACCCTTTACATTGATAAGCCGATGAAAATGCATACCCTCATGCAGACCATTGCGCGTGCCAACCGTGTAAAAGAAGGCAAGCCCAACGGACTGATTGTGGATTACAACGGCCTGGTCAAGAGCCTGCGTCAGGCCCTGGCTGTGTACGCCGCGGGAGCCGGTGGAGAAACTGCTCCCGACCCACTGCCGCCGGTCGATCAATTATTCAAACGATACGACGAAGCGCTGCAAAATTGTTCAGCCTACTTGTCCGAACTGGGTTTTGCTCTGAGTGATTTGATCGAGGCCGAGGGGTTTGAAAAACTGGAATTGATCCAAAAGGGAGTAGAGGCTGTCTGTTTGAACGACGAAACACGTGCGCGTTTCCGTGCATCTGTTCATGAAGTTCTTGAACTCTCTCAAACCCTGATCAGCGAGAACCGCCTGTATTGGCCAGTCTATAAACAGCGGCAGGATGCCCTGGAAGCATTATTTGAACAAGTCGAGGATCACCGCCAACCGGAAGACATTTCGGACATTTTGAACGATGCGTACAAAGTGATTGGACAATCGGTTGGCGTTTATTCAACCGGGCAGCAGCCTGGAGGGGATTCTGGCAAGTTGTTTGACATTAGCCAGATTGACATCCAAAAACTGAAGAAGGAATTTGAGGGTTCTCCTCGTCAAAACTTGGCGGTTCAAACCCTCAAAGCGCGAGTGGAGAAGCGTTTGGAGATTATGCTGCGTCGTAACCCGCGCCGGGTGGATTTCTCAGAGCGTTTCCAAAAGATTGTCGATGAATACAACCAGGAAACCGACCGTGCAACCATAGAAAAGACGTTTGAGGCGCTGCTAAATCTCGTTGAATCCCTATCTGAAGAAGAACAACGCACCGTGCGGGAAGGATTGGATGAAGAAAGCCTGGCAATTTTTGACCTGTTATGTGAAAAGAAAAACGATCTCAATCCCCGAACTAGAAATCGCATTAAGACAATTGCAAAAGAGCTGATTGAAAAAATCAAGGCAGAGATTGGCAAGGTGGATAACTGGCGTGCCAAAGATACGACCAAAGCGCAGATCCGCAGCTTGATTTTCAATTTCCTGTACGATGAGCAAACTGGCCTGCCGGTGGATGTGTACTCACCCGAAGATGTAAATACCCTGGCAGAAGAATTGTTCAAGCATATTTACGTACAGTATCCAGATGCGGTGGAAAATGTGTATAACCAGTAGATGCAGAATACCACAAGTAAAATTATTACTAGGAATGGTCAACAAATTTGTTTGAAAACTGTAGACGAGTTGAGGGTTGATTCTAATTCCAACACACCATTAAAATTTTGGGTGCCGGCTTACCAGCGCGGATACCACTGGTTACCCCTTCAGGTTACCCAATTGCTTGATGACATCCGTGAATTCACTCTGAGCCTGCTGAGGCAACTGGCTTGGAGACGCTTCCCAGAGCGTCCCGACCAACGTTTTGCGCTTGACGAGCCGCCGCTGCCGTATTCTTGCATGCCGGCTGCCTATACCACATTGGGCAAAATTCCGCCTCTCTGCGGCTTTGACCCACATTCCGCACCCCAAAAACTGCTTTTAGGGGATTTTGGGGCAGCAACAATCAGTCCATAGCTGGCAAAGCAGACTGCCCGCGATCAAGGGTACTGAATAGTGCCAGTATATAAAAGTCCCCAG
>Ga0208940_1002894_pt1 | contig 15287 bp, 16 predicted proteins | sample AD_JPNNA6_MetaG_FD_184445 | JGI IMG/M metagenome (GOLD analysis project Ga0208940, IMG submission 184445) | Active sludge microbial communities of municipal wastewater-treating anaerobic digesters from Japan - AD_JPNNA6_MetaG (SPAdes) (version 2) | ecosystem: Engineered > Bioreactor > Anaerobic... | reverse complement strand
ACCTCTGTTATCGACTTCAAAGAGTATTCAAGGAAAGAAGATGTATGCGATTTCTTCAATAAGATCTGCGCCGCTAATCCCGGAAAGGAGATCGTATTGATTCTAGATAACTTCAGATCTCATAGAGTAAAAGATACAGTAAGATGGTCTGAAGAATGCGGCATCAAATTGGTTTTCCTACCGCCTTATTCCCCAGATCTAAATCCAATCGAATTCATTTGGAAAAGCATAAAACGAGTTATCTCTAGATCCTTTATAAAAGATCTTGAACACATAAAGCAAATTATCTCAGAGCGGTTTTTGGAGCATGCATCTAGCCTTAGCTTTGCTAAGGGCTGGATTGAGAGATTTCTTGAGGAGAAGATTAGTTCTGTTTATTAGGTTCTAGACTATACCTACCTTAACTCCGCGAATATGGGGAATATTAGACTTTTGAGAGATTGTTTTGCCTATAGATCCTTATTTTGGCGAAAGCTTGATCAAACCCGTATTCCCTATATGGGGAATATGGAAACTTGGGCTAAAGAGTGGTTAAGAGATCAAAGAAATAAAGGAGTTAAATGCCTTGAAATAAAATGGCATGGCGCTAAGCATTATGTTTAATCCCATGCTCTTGAGGCGGAGCATACAAAGAGTAACCTCTGCCTAAATTTAGGCCCAGGTTCGATTTTGAGGATATTTCACATAGCCCATCGGATCTATCTTACTCCACCTAGGAGGACTTGGCACCTGCCACCAATTATTCGTCCCGCCGGCTTGATATGTTATGATCCAGGGATCTCTGACGACCGATTTATGATTCTTGCCGAGATTTCGCAGGCCTTGCATGCGTCTCCGACGCAGGGCTCACCACAGATCCTGCAGGAGGAAAGATTGATGCGAGGATATCTTTGTCCATACAGTTCTACTAGCCTTTCATGACCATATTGCGTCCTGTGTTTTATTCCAGGAAGCTGGTCTTCAAGCCTATTCATCATAATTTTTATATCCGATCTGAGCGACTGACTCGCATAAGGACATTCCACAGACTCTTCGAAGATCTCCATGATCATGGAGTAAATTGCCACCTCCTTCTCCGGGATTCTTTGAAGAGGTTTTATCCTTGGGACCAAGCCAGGCCGATGATGTTTAGGCCTCAACCTTATAAGCCGCTGCATATCTCCTTTAAGGTAATTCATCATAATTGATTGGACCTCGTCGTCAAGATTATGTCCAGTAGCTACTTTTGTGGCACCCAGTCGCTTGGCCGCCATATTCAGCGTCTTCTTGCGCAGGACCCCGCAGACGCTGCACGGTTTAATGCCCTCTTTAACAGCTCGATCCAAATCAAAGCCAAAATACTCTTGGTATGAGACGATTTCCTGATCGATCTCCAACGTATCGCATATCTTTCGGGCGCATTTCATTGTTCCTTCCCTATACCCTTTAATTCCTTCGTCCACGGTAATCGCGATTATCTCTATTCCCTTATTCGCCAATATCTTGTGCAAGACATACAGAAGGGAGACGCTATCTTTTCCTCCACTTAATGCTACTGCTATTCGATCCCTTTCATTCACAAAATTAATGTTGAATAGGGTATCTTTTACTAATTGCTCAAATAAATCCACAAAATGTTCTTTGCATAGATTGCGACCATTATACTTCTGGGAATATACTGCAGGATTGCTGCATGCAGAGCATTTCATGGCCTATCATCTTCACCAATAAGCTCAAGTATCTTTGATCGATTCACAATTGTGAATTTAGTTTGTGCTTAATAAGCCTATGGGGATTGACATGAATTGCCTAGATGAAATCGAACACGAAGTCCTTTTGGATAACGTATCATTTAAAGAGGCCAGGAAGTTCATTGAGGAGAATTCAGATAGGATTCACTATGTGAATCCAGGCTATAAGATATTCCTCAACTGCTACTTGATTGGTGTTCCGCCAATACCGCTAGGTGTCAAAGGGAATAAACTGATCATCCCTATTGTCAGGCCTCGTTGGGGTACATCAGTAATCAGGGTGAATGGGAGGGAGGAGATCGAATTGCTGGAGGCCAGAGCGGAGCATTTCCAAGCAAAGATGTAATACATAGTCCAATATTAGTTCTTGCGTACCAGTGCATCATTCATGCTGCCGCTTCGAAATCCTTCCAGGTCAAGGGTGACGTAGTCAAATCCGATGGATCTGAATATTGCAGTGACATCATGGCTCTTGCTGAGCACCTTTTCATGATCCTCTTTTAAAGATTCGATTCTGGCTAGTCGTCCATGAGCCCTTACCCTTAGCTGGCGAAGTCCGCAGGATATAAGGTAGTTCTCTGCAGTCTCAACCATCATCAGATTTTCTCTGGTGATTCTCTCGGAGTAAGGAATTCGAGATGACAGGCATGGCGATGAAGGCTTATTCCAGAACGTCAGGCACATTATCCTGGCGATTTCGCGGATCTCTTCTTTAAAAAACCCCGCCTCCACAAAGGGGTGCCAGATTCCTTCTTCATCAGAGGCAGATATGCCTGGTCGATACTCGTTAAAATCCGAGAGGTTCAGCCCATCAGCTATGCACTCAATGTCCCTCTCTGCGGCTATCTTCTTCAGCGCCCTTGACGATGCCTTCTTGCAGAAATAACACCTGTGGGGCGAATTTTCCGCGAATTCTTTGTCTGCCAACAAGGATATCTGTGCTATTTCCAGATTAAAATTCAAGGACCTGGCCAGCTTTTCAGCATTCTTGAGTTCATTTCTAGGCAGAGTCTCTGAATCGAGTATTACGCATATAGCATCCTCCCCTAGCACATCTGTGGCGATCTTGGCCAGCAGGCCGCTGTCAACGCCGCCCGAGAAGGATATAATCATCTTTTTCTTTTCGGATATCTTGATCTGGAGATCATCCAGCTTGGCCATCCAATCTGTCTCATCATTTATCAAAGAAAGACAACTCCTGTTGTGGCAATAAAGAATCAATAGACTACGCTCACCTGGGATATGCGAGTTGCAGATTGCCTGGCAGCATGATGAAATACATTGGTCATTCCTTCCCGCGGTATGGAAGGCACGCATCATCCTTCTGAAGCATTTTGCAAATTGCGCATATTTCAACTGACAGATCATCGACTCTCTTATTCGCGATATCGTCTGCAAGTCGGGAAATTGAGGCTTTGATCCTATCGTTGAATTTGACATTGCATCCTCTCTTCTTGGAGACGTATTGAGATACTGTGGGTGGCCTAATTCCAAGAAGTCTCGATATGTCCTTCTGAAGCAGTCCGCGTTCAACTAATTCCTCGGCAAGAGATGCTCTTATGCAGGGCAAAACTTCCCAGACCGCTGTCTCACATGGGATTTTCATATTTGGCCTCAATAGGTTCAGATATTCGGACTCGAAGATAACAATTGTTAATTAAAGGTTTAGTATATAAATCTTACCCAAGCATATCTGATACGTTCTCGATAAAGTTATTATACGATAACAATTGTTAATAGAGCGCCAGACTGCTGGCACATGAGCTGCTCAACAGCCAGGGGAGGAGTTCATGAAGTCCATTTAAATGATGTAGTGATAATTATGGTATACGAGAGATATCTGAAAAGATACGATCGTCAAATCAGGCTGATAGGAGCTGATGGGCAGGAGAAACTCAAGAAGGGACGGATCTTTATTGCAGGAGCGGGTGGCTTGGGCTCGCCCATTAGCATCTATCTTGCGGTAGCAGGTGTGGGGAAGATAGTCCTAGTTGATAGGGATGAAGTGGAGTTGAGCAATCTCAATAGGCAGATTCTGCACTGGGAGAAGGATTTGGGGATAAAGAAGGCGTTTTCTGCTCAGGAGAAGCTAAGATCTTTGAATCCGGATCTCGTTGTAGAAGCGCTACCAGAAACCTTAGACCAGGAAAATGCATCAACTCTAATTGGAGATGCGGATCTAATAATCGATGCCATGGACAATTATCCGGTGAGATACCTGCTAAATGGCATCGCTCTGAAAAATGGGATACCATTTATCCATGGAGCTATCTGGGGATTTCATGGACAGGTCGCAACTATAATGCCGGGAGAGACCGCCTGCCTGAGGTGTATCTTCCCACAAGCTCCTCCGCCGTCCACTTTTCCGGTAATAGGTGTAACGCCCGGCATCATCGGGCTCATTCAAGCCACAGAGGCCATAAAGTACCTTACAGGAATTGGCGAACTCCTGGCAGGAAAGCTGCTGCTGTGGGATGGCCTTAATTCTTCCATTGATACTATCGACGTGCATAGAAACCATGAATGTCCTGACTGCAGCGTCCAAGATCGGGATACAATTGTCAGAGTTCCTCAAGAGAATGTTTGAATGGCGAATCGGAACTCAGTGGCACAGGAGGTCCTTGCTGGCCGCATTGGAGTCATTGCATGATGCGGGATTTGGGTGCGTCTGCACCTTGCTGATCCGTGATAACATCTTCCTGATAAGCTCAATAGGATCCTTCCGGATTTCAGCGATTAAGATTCCTTTGGAGTGCAGGAATCAACAATTCCGATTTCTTGGTTCATTTTTTATGCATTTCCAGGAAGTCGCTTTTCTGTACAAGCGCATCAATACGTGCTGTAGCATAAATAATTGATATGAACCAATTTTAATTATTGCGATTCTTTCTGCACTTTTGGGTTAAATTAAACGTATAGGCTGACAATGCAGGAAAAGTGTTTGCCTCTAAGGGGAACCATTTTATAGGGGCACACTTGATAACAATTGTTAATCACATCGAGCAAGAACTGAGATGCGAGATGAGGTGAATGCATTGAGACATATAGTATTGGGCATCGCTCTACTTCTTTTGCTGTTCTATTTGGGACATCCCATATCCGCCCAGGAAAATGTGCTGAACATAGGATATCAGCCCAGCACGCATCAAGTCGCGGAGATGGTAGCCATGGAGAAGGGCTGGTGGAGCGAGGATCTCAAACCTTTTGGAATAACGGAGATCAAAGAATACGAGTTTCCGTCTGGGCCGCCAGAAATGCAGGCTATGTTAGCCGGCAATTTGGATGTAGCCTATGTAGGAACCGCCCCGCCCATCTCTGCAATAGATAAGGGGATGGATGCGAAGATTGTTGCGGGCGTAAACACTCAAGGATCAAATTTGGTTCTCAGATCTGGTCTGAAGTACGAAGGCCCCGAGTCATTGATTGGGCTTACTATTGCATCATTTCCTCCAGGTTCTATCCAGGATATCGTGTTCAGGAAATGGCTAAAGGACAATGGTATTGAGCCTTTGGACGTAAAAATCGCTCCTATGGGACCGGGAGATGCTGTGACCGCCATATCTGCCAGCAAAGTGGATGGAGTATTCCTGCCGCATCCAAGCCCAGCAATAATAGAGAGTGAAGGAAGAGGCAACTCCACGGTATCTTCGGGCGAGATGTGGCCGGATCATGCCTGTTGCAGCATTGTCGTAAGTGGCAAATTGATGAGAGAGAATCCGGATCTGGTTAAACAGATCATCAGGACCCATATAAGGGCAACAGAATATATAAACAAGCATCCTGATGAAGCCGCGGAGATTTATGCTGAGAGGACTGGACAAGACTTAGATCAGGTAAAGAGATCGATTGATGAGTGGGATGGAAAGTGGATCAGCGACCCTAACATCCAGGTATCTTCAACTGTGGAGTACGCATCGATAGACTTCGAGCTCAATTATACCGATAGAGAACTCCAGGAACTCGATCTCTTTGACACTAGCTTCTACGATAGCTTAGTTTGATCTAAGAATATAACGCCTCGAGCAAGGAATCTTGGTCATTCGGCCCTCCTTGCTTGGGCACTCTTTAACGCAGCTTTAGTGCAGAGAATTCATTTTGAATGGCCTGCTGTATTGGCGTCCTATATAAAAGGCGCAATTTTGGCCTATATGTACATCGAGGCCGCTTGATATTGCTCCAATCTGTCGAGGCGTCGAAAATTTTGTGCGGTCAGGAACCAGATGATCGTGGGACTTTTGTATCGGATCTCTAATTAAGGTGATGATATGGAAGATTCTGGAGCACGTTCAGGCCGATAATTGGATATCGAGGATCACGTCCATGGCCAATAGGATGCTCTCAACATCGATCTTGCTGAAACCAAAACTGGGACTGTGAGGAAGTCGTCTGGTGATGACCAGTCGAATATGCTATTGGCGCCAGGATTATCCCGCTAATGACTTCGCCTAAGACCGCAGGTTGATGTAGCCGCCTCGTAAATTCCCCGAAAGCGAGGGCAAAGAGAAGCATTAGTGATATCTGCACTACGATCGAAGCATCCACTCTCATTCCACTTTCCTGCACTAATAAGCGAACTAGCACCTTTTTGGATCCTTTTTGGATATCTGGTCAGTCGATATGAAGCGACTGATATGTTAAAAATTGTTATTATATATGTTGTGGTTTAGGCAGAACGTCGCTTGAGAAACAATAATTACGAATTTCATCAACAAACAGCCGCCAATTTCGACCAAATCCAACCTCAACTTGCCTCAATCTCAAATCTTAATAGGTATCGGGTTATTAGACGCTCTAACCTAAAATGATGCGACTGGAGCGCTGATAGGATCCACAGCAACCGCTTAATCATGACAATGCATGCAAATTCCAACTTCACAATCGTGAACCGATGGCAGGAAGATTTGAAGTGAATAGGTATCCCAATGAGAGGGCCAGTGGATGATATTCCAATAATAACATAAAGAACAGAGAATGGATCTAAATGAGCGAGAAGAAATTCGGGCTGAGTACCCTGGCGGTTCATGCCGGCCAAGAGTCACCGGATCCTGTCACGGGGTCCAGAGCGGTCCCAATCTATCAAACCGCTTCCTATGTATTTAAGAGCACAGATCACGCAGCGAATCTCTTTGCCCTGAAGGAATTGGGCAACATCTACACCAGAATCATGAATCCTACCAGTGATGCCTTCGAGAGACGCATTGCAGCCTTGGAAGGCGGAGTTGCGGCACTGGCTGTGGCGTCTGGTCAGGCGGCCATTTCATTGGCGCTTCTGGCCATCACACAGGTGGGAGATGAAATCGTTTCCGCCAATAATCTATATGGTGGAACTTTCGAGCTATTCCATTACACGTTCCCGAAGCTTGGCAGGAAGGTTATATTCGTCGACTCCTCCAAACCGGAGGATTTCAAGAAAGCAATAACCTCCAATACCCGGGCCATTTATGCGGAAACCATAGGCAATCCAAAGCTTGACGTACCGGACTTCGAAAAGATCGCGGAGATAGCACACAACGAGGGCCTTCCATTTGTGGTGGATAACACTGTGGGTATTGGCATAGTCAGACCCATTGATTATGGCGCGGATATAATAGTGGATTCTGCCACTAAATTTATCAACGGGCATGGCAATTCGATCGGAGGCATCATTGTGGACTCTGGCAAGTTCGACTGGTCTAATGGAAAATTTCCGGAGTTTACTGAGCCAGATCCCAGCTATCACGGCCTGAAATACTGGGAGGCGTTTGGCAACTTCCCAGGCCTCGGAAATGTGGCTTTCATATTCAAAGCGAGAGTGCAACTCCTTCGTGACCTTGGTCCTACGTTGAGCCCCTTTAATTCCTTCCTCTTCTTGCAGGGCGTGGAGACGCTTGTCTTACGGCAAGAGAGGCACTCGGAGAATGCCTTGAAGGTAGCCCGATTCCTGAATAAGCATCATGCGGTCTCCTGGGTCAATTATCCAGGTCTGGAGGAGCACCCCAGCCATTCCCTGGCGAAGAAGTATCTGAAGGGAAAGTACAACGCCATCATAGGTTTTGGCATAAAGGGCGGTTTGGCATCAGCCAAGAAGTTCATCGACTCACTGGAGCTCTTCTCGCATCTGGCCAATATCGGCGACTCAAAGAGCCTTGTTATCCATCCCGCATCTACCACGCACCAGCAGCTCACTCCTCAGGAGCAAGCAGCCACTGGCGTATCTCCTGATTTCGTCCGGCTCTCGATAGGAATCGAAGACATCGAAGATATCATCGCCGATCTTGATCAGGCATTGGCAAAGGCGATTGAATGAAGCGGGAATCAGCCGGTCAGGTCGAGAACCAATGCTATAGGATTCCCGGAGAGCTCGTGCTGGAGCACGGCGATCGTCTCTCCAATGTAAGCGTGAGCTATGAGACTTATGGCCAGCTCAATCGAGACAGGAGCAATGCTGTCTTGGTTTGTCATGCCCTCTCCGGAGATGCACATGCCGGAGGCTGGCATAAAGGCGCGGAGAAGCCCGGATGGTGGGACATTATCATCGGGCCGGGAAAAGCCCTGGACACGGATAAGTACTTCATAATCCGCTCCAACGTACTTGGCGGATGTAGAGGAACCACTGGGCCATCCTCCATTAAGCCTGGGACTAGCAGCCCTTACGGGCTGGATTTTCCATTTATCACCATAAGAGATATTGTTGAAGTCCAGAAGATGATAGTCGATCATCTCGGGATCAAGAAGCTCTTTGCAGTAGCAGGTGGCTCCTTTGGGGGCATGCAAGTCCTGCAATGGTGCGTCTCCTATCCGGATATAGTCCATCTGGCAATTCCAATTGCTACCAGCGCCTACTCCTCGCCACAGCAGATAGCCTTCAATGAGGTTGGGCGCCGAGCCATAACCTCGGATCCGGACTGGAACGGCGGTGACTACTACGGTCGATCGCCTCCCGCCCGGGGCCTCTCACTGGCTAGGATGATCGGCCACATAACATATTTGAGCGACGATTCGATGCATCAAAAGTTTGGAAGGAGGCTGCAGGACAAGAGCGAGTACAGCTTCAGTCTTTCCTCCTCAGACTTCCAGGTGGAGAGCTATCTGCGCTATCATGGCGATAACTTCGTCAAGAGGTTCGATGCCAACTCTTATCTCTATATCACCAAGGCCATTGATTATTTCGATCTGACCAGTAAAGGAGCTCTCTCACTGGCAGAGGCGTTCGAAGGAGCGAAGTCTAAGTTCCTGGTGATCTCCATCAGCTCGGACTGGCTTTATCCGCCATATCAGTCCAGAGAGATCGTCGATGCACTCATAGCCAATGACATCGAAGTCCGGCATTGTGAGATCAAGTCCAGCTACGGCCATGATGCCTTTCTTTTGGAGTCGGGGCAGATGAACTATTCCATCGGAAACTTCCTGGCCAGGGCTTCTGTGGGGGATATTATGGTCAGAGATCCGGTCACTATAGGCCTCGGAGCTAGTATTGAGGCAGCGGCAAGTATCATGATGACCGCAGGAGTGACCCACCTGCCGGTGATATCTGCGGAGAGAAGGATTGAGGGGATTGTGACTGCCTGGGACGTCTCCAGAGCAGTCGCCCTGAAATACACGCTCCTTGAAGAGATAATGACCAGAGAGGTAGTTACCGCTCATCTGAACGAGCCCATTGAAAGGGCAGCTAAAAGAATGAACGAGTACAACATATCGGCGCTACCTGTGGTGGATGAGGAAAGGAGGGTAATAGGGATGATCACCAGCGACGGCGTGAGCAGGCTTGTCGGAGTTTGCAGATGAGGCATGCAGAGATGCGGCCCACTCTGTCCCAATCTCACAGCTATCCATCACATGCAATTATCCTCCGCCAATATTTGACCTCCCACTTTAAGAATTGTGCCATATCTCTTTGGACAAGGAGCACTCATTGAAATCGAGATCTTGGGCCAGCGATCAAGAGGCGTGGTATCCAGGCAGATTGGGATTTTCAGCGAGCGTCTGTTTGCGGTGAAATTTGGGCGGCACACTTTGCGCAGAAAACAGCTGGGAATTCAATCTAGATTGGAGATTTCCGTTATTCGATGATATCGAAATCTCCTGGAATGGCGAAGCAGGGAGCCTGTAGCCGAGGTTGCTGGTAGCGAACAAATCCGTGCCTTCACCCAGTTTCTCTTGATAATTATGCTAAATTATTGTAGAAGTATCTATCTGGGAAAGGTCTCAAAGACAGGCATTGCCTGAATCCAAAGGCTCTTGACCCATCCTCGATAATCTGCACGTTGATGAACAAAATGAGCATGGTGGAATATGAATACTGCATAGGTGGCTCCAAATCGAGGCCAGGTACGGTCACAAGTCAAATCAGTTATGGGCATGCCACTAATATTCCAGCATCATGAGAATCACCAATCGAGTGACTTCTCGACATTGCCGAATTGGCAGCAATAATCGTCGTGATGGATTCGCCTAATATACCGGCGGATTTGATCGAAGTACCTGGGGGATTAAAGAATGGATAAGCTGGTGTCTTTAGACGAATTCTGGACGGATAAGGGTCAGCTGATGATGTTCACCCTCTTGAATCTTGCACGATAAAGCTAACCATGAGATGATAAAATGGGATCGTGGCAGTTAGCGGCATCAAGGTGTGTGCTCGTCTTGATGTTGACAAGCTTCTCATTGTGTCTGATCTCGGGGGTTACCATGCCAACGCAGATGGATTGCTCGCATTCAAGCATTTCGGCTTGCTCAATGAAGGGCGAAGAATGCTGCTTGGCCGACAGAGGGAACGCTCGAGCCAGAGTCACAGAGAGGTCTCGGATAATCGTATCCAACAGCCGAGGTCTCGGCAGCTTGCTGATGATGGCAAGTAAATCCAGATTAATGTAAATATAAACATATATTAGAGATCGGTGATAATGAAAGCTATAATACTTCTATCAGGAGGACTGGATAGCACCTTGGCGGCTGAGTTGATGAGACGGGAAGGTCTTGACCTCATGGCTGTGAACTTCAAGACGCCTTTCTGTCTCTGCGATCGACATTCATCCAATTTGGGGTGCGGCAGCAACGCTCGCAGGGTGGCCGATACTCTGGGAATAGATCTCAAGATCATCAATGCAACCAAGGATTTCCTAGAGGTGCTAAAAGAGCCCAAGCACGGTTATGGCGCAAATATAAATCCCTGTATTGATTGCAGGATCCTGTTCTTCCGCAAGAGCAAGGAGCTGATGAGCGAGGTTGGGGCGTCCTTCATCATAACCGGAGAAGTGCTTGGCCAGCGACCGATGAGCCAGTTCAGGAGACAGATGGAAATCATTGAGAGGGAGTCAGGGCTCGACGGGCTTGTAGTGCGGCCGCTCTCGGCCAGATTGCTTCCTCCCACTATTCCCGAAAAGAATGGGTGGATCAATCGGGAAGGGATGCTTGACATTGCTGGCCGTTCCAGAAAGCCACAAATGGCTCTTGCCAAGAACCTGGGCATAAGCGATTACCCCTGCTCCGCAGGAGGATGTCTTCTGACCGATCCGGAGTTCGCCAATAGGATCAGGGACCTCATAAATCATGAGGAGCTTGATATGCAAAATATCGCTTTGCTAAAATCTGGCCGATATTTTCGGATATCGCATAACTCCAAACTGATTGTGGGCAGAGATGAAAATGAGAATCGTATGCTCGAATTGCTAGCCGGAGATGGTGATTACATCTTGGAACCGAAAATCATTAACGGCCCAACTGCTATCGGGAAAGGCATCTCTTCGCCGAATGTCCTGAAAGCTGCCTGCAGTATTGTGGCCCGATATTGCGATCGAAATGGTATGAGCCGTGTCGAAATTTCCTGCAGGAGATTGCCAGATAGCGAAGAAATGATTGTCAGGACCGCTTGCCTTGATGACGAAGAGCTGGCCAAGATGAGGACACTGGACTTAGGAGCTTAATGCGAGTCTGAGAGAATAGAGCTCTGTTCTTGCGAAAAAGCCTGGATTAACTGGATTTCGGTGTTTGATGAATGGACCGGATTTAGCTCCTGCCGGCACCAGAACGAGCGAAAGATTTGAGGGTCCGCGTTAAGGAAATCGCATTGCCGCAATGCATAGCTATTAGTTCCCTCAAACAAGCAATAAAGAGAATACTTCATGATGGTAAGAGGTAATTCATGGGCATTGGAACTTGAGAGCTTGAGGTTTGGAACGGAACTGCTCAAACGAGGTTTTGCCAAAATGCAGAAAGGCGGGGTTATTATGGATGTCACCACATCGGAACAGGCATCCATAGCTGAGGATGCGGGTGCTGTGGCAGTAATGGCTCTCCACTCAGTACCGGCGGATATCAGAAGGATTGGTGGAGTGGCTAGGATGGCTGATCCTGCCGTAATTGAGGATATTATTAGTTCAGTATCCATACCAGTAATGGCTAAGGCCAGGATTGGCCACTTTAATAGAAGCGAAGATCTTGGATGCCTTGGGAGTGGACATGGTGGACGAGTCGGAGGTTCTTACACCCGAGGACGAATATCATATTGATAAAACCAAGTTCACGATCCCGTTTGTCTGCGGGGCCAGGAACTCAGGCGAAGCCTTACGACGAATCGCAGAAGGCGCGGCGATGATACGGACAAAAGGCGAGGCTGGCACGGGCGATGTGAGTCAGGCAGTGCGCATATGAGGATGATTAAAGGCCAGATCAGAAGCCTGAAGGGCATGGATGAGCTACAGCTTAAGAAGATCGCTTGGGATATCGAGGCCAGTTATGAATTGGTTATGGAATGCTCCAGGCTTCAGCGCCTGCCAGTTGTGAACTTTGCGGCAGGCGGAATTGCCACACCCGCAGATGCAGCATTGATGATGCAACTTGGTGCGGATGGCGTCTTTGTTGGCTCTGGGACATTCAAGTCCGAGGATCCAGAAACCATGGCCTCGGCTATTGTTCAGGCGGTGCACAATTTCGAGAATCCTAAGCGATTGGCCGAGGTGTCAAGGAATCTGGGAACACCCATGAAAGGCTTGGATGCCGCAACGATTACGCAATCGGAATCCTTGCAGATCGGAGGTTGGTGATTGCCATTAACCGGAGTCATGAACCACATTTAATTTCCTCTGTAGTGGATCGGCAGAATTGCCTAGATCAGGACATTTATCTTGAAATGAGCCTTCATTGGGTGATAAAAGAACTAGGGATATTAGTGAAAGATCCCTTCGAATGCCTCAAATAGCTTTAACCGAGGCGCAATTCCTGCGAATTTCACAAAGAGAAGGGGTGACTTATGTCTAAGATATACGAAGATCTCACCAAAACCGTCGGAAATACGCCACTGGTCAGACTGAATAGAGTTACAAAGGGACTGGATGCAACAGTTGTGGCCAAGGTTGAGTACTTTAATCCTCTGGGAAGCGTTAAGGACCGAATAGGTGTTGCCATGATCGAAGCGGCAGAGAGGGCTGGACGTATAAAAAATGGCACAATAATCCTGGAGCCCACGAGTGGAAACACCGGCATTGCGTTGGCCTTTGTTTGCGCCGCTAAGGGCTACAAGCTGGCGCTGGTTATGCCTGAGACAATGTCCATTGAACGGCGCAAGCTTCTAAAAGCTTTGGGAGCGGACATCGTGCTGACTCCTGGTTCCCAGGGGATGAAAGGAGCAGTGGCAACTGCTGAAGATATGCTGGCCAAGGATCCTAGATACTACTATATACCTCAGCAGTTCCGCAATCCTGCCAATCCGGAGATCCACAGAAAGACAACTGCTGAAGAGATATGGCGTGATACGGATGGAAAGGCCGACATAGTTGTGGCAGGTGTAGGCACGGGAGGGACTATCACCGGCATTGCTGAAGTGATAAAGTCCCGCAAGAGCAGTTTCAGGGCCATAGCCGTAGAGCCCGCCGCATCTCCAGTGCTGGAGGGGGGGAAGCCTGGCCCCCATAAGATACAGGGGATAGGTGCAGGCTTCATCCCGGATGTCCTTCGGCTCGACCTGATTGATGAGATAATCCAGGTAACAAATGACGACGCCTTCGCCACCTCCCGACGACTAGCCAGAGAGGAAGGCCTAGTTGTAGGAATATCTTCCGGCGCGGCTACCTGGGCAGCTCTGAATGTGGCATCAAGACCCGAAAACAAAGGGAAGTTGATAGTAGTAATTCTTCCTGATACCGGCGAGAGGTACCTGAGTACAGAACTCTTCGAGAATTAGAGGTGTCCAGAAGATGAGCATAAGAGAGGACATTCAGACGGTCTTTGCCAAGGACCCAGCTGCAAGAACGATCTTAGAGGTCATTACCTGCTATCCTGGATTGCATGCTATCTGGATGTACCGGATCTCGCATTTCCTCTGGCATCACAAACTCTTTTTTTTCGCACGTCTTTTCTCCCATATCGCCCGTTTTCTTACTGGCGTGGAGATCCATCCTGGAGCAAAGATCGGCAAGCGTTTCTTCATCGACCATGGAATGGGCGTGGTTATTGGCGAAACAGCCGAGGTCGGAGATGACGTGTTGATGTATATGGGTACCGTCCTTGGCGGAACAAGCATGGACAAAGTAAAGCGCCATCCCACAATAGAGGAGCGCGTTGTCATCGGCGCAGGCTCCATAATTCTCGGACCGATAACAGTAGGAATTGGTGCAAAGATAGGCGCTGGATCGGTGGTGGTGCGTCCAGTCCCTCCCGGGGCTACCGTTGTGGGAGTGCCGGGAAGAATCGCCGAGCCGGAGTGCCCTATAACTGCCACGGATTTGAATTATGCACATCTCCCAGATCCGATGCTGCGAGTGATTAGCAGGCTTCTCGACCGGCAAAACAGATTGGAAGAGCGGCTGCGTTCTATCCAAAAGGCCCTCCCCGGACCAGATGCCGAGAGGCTTATGGCACAGATGAAACGAGAAGCGGAGATCCGAGAGGCTCTGACGGAGATTCTCGATCCAGAGGTGGGAATCGACATCGTTGACCTGGGTCTGATCAAGGACATCATAGTGGAGGGCGAACGAGTGGAGGTTGATATGGTCCTGACCTCTCAGGCCTGTCCTCTTGTGGAACACCTCACCGAGCAGGTGAGGCGGCGGGTGGAAGGGTTGCCTGGAGTTGGTGCGGTGGAGATCAAGATCTTGGACGAGCCCTGGAGCTGGGATCGTTTCGTTCAGCAGCAAAGTCTGCATCTGCCCAGATGACCAAATCCGGGATTTGCCATCAATCGATACAAAATATAGGGATATGGAAAAGTTCCGCCAAATGCATAGTGATCTGATTTTAAGCCTGGACTAGGGTATCGAGATAAATAATAGCATGTCAATTGCGATAGGTGCGATCGAAGGACGCCGGATTTCGCATCTCCGATTCCGAATGCCAGGACAGATCTGGACTTGTATAGCCCGTTTGATTATTTTGAATACCCCGCAGCTCTGCTGCGGGGATGAACATGAAACCGATTTAAGGTTGGTGCTCGCATTATGTATTGATGATAGAATTACTGCATGCAAACCATTGTGTTTATCGAATCAGGTATCATATGGTCTTGTGTGTCAAATACAGGAAAAAAATGTTATCAGATTCCGCGAGAATCATCCGCTTGAAAGAGATCTGCTCCGATATTGGGGA